>Ga0315905_10003337_pt1 | contig 16598 bp, 10 predicted proteins | sample LakEriMetagenome_5_FD_203522 | JGI IMG/M metagenome (GOLD analysis project Ga0315905, IMG submission 203522) | Freshwater fungal communities from buoy surface, Lake Erie, Ohio, United States - Buoy 4 MA121 | ecosystem: Environmental > Aquatic > Freshwater > Lake | place: USA: Lake Erie, Ohio... | reverse complement strand
CAGTCTGCAAGACCATCCAACTCTGCGCCCTGTGCTCGAACCGGTGTGCGCCTCCTTGCGTCGTATGCAGCGAATTTCCGGTCGGCTGCGCATGCTGGAAAGTCCGCAGGATTTCCCGGAGCAAAGCGACCTGCGGCATATCCGTGAATCCCATGCCGACCTCAGCACCCTGCGCCGCGACACCGATGAGATGGTGGATGTCGTTCTACACAACAAAAAGGAAATCGACGAGACTCTGGCGGCAATCATTGAAAATTTCGCACCCGAACGAATTAATCCGGTCGACCGAGCGATCCTCCGACTAAGTGCGAGCGAACTGCTAACGCGTCCGGACGTTTCACCCAAGATCATCATTAACGAAGCGGTCGACCTCGCGAAGAAATTCGGTGCCACCGACTCAGGGCGTTTTATCAACGGCGTGCTTGATCAGTTAGCGCGTCGCTGACTGAGTTCACGGAGCGGTAACGGGTAGCAGTGCCGTGGCAATCGTGGCAGGATCCGCTCGTTCGGCCAGCGATTTTTTCACGGCATCCGGCGATCGGGCAACGATACCTGAAAAAACCTTCTTACCATTCCATTCAACGATGACGGGCTCGTCGAGTTTGAGTAATTCGTCCGACAAACGCAGGGTCAATCCCTTGACATCCATGCTGGTAAGGGAAATGGTCTGCCCCTGGCAGCGAGCTTCGATGACTTGGCCGTCTTTCTCCATGGCTTCGTCAACAGAAAGCCAGAAAAATCTTGGCGACACAACATTCCGCAGTTCCCAGGTGATCGACTTCGGCCAGGGATTGCGGGTGAATTTCAGCATCCACGGAACGGCCACCGCATCCTGCAGGTTCATCCAGTGACCGCACTCCGGATAAGACTTGAAAAAATGCGGATAGAATCCGGGGCTTTCCTTTTCAAGAACATCCAGTTTGTCCGCCCAATTCTTGCAGACTTCGTTGCGTTTGAATGCAGCGTCCTGACCGCCGACCTGAATGGCCATCGGTGTATTCCGCATGTTGAGCATCGATGCTCCATTCGGATGTCCGGCCATCATCGCGCAAGCGGCCCAGCGGTCGGCCATGCGTGGACCAAGCTGGTAAACCCCGTCGCCACCGGCACTGTAGCCCATGATGTAGACCTTATTAGGGTTGATCTTGTGATGGGCAATGCAATTGGCAATCAGACGGTCATACAACGGCTCGATATGGCGTTCCGACCACAAATTCCAGGTATTCGTGGGCGCGCGCGGCGCGATGTAAAGCGACCCATCAGGATTGTAGAGTTTTAATTGGTTTCTCCATTGTTGGTCGTTCACTGCAGGAGGCGCACTTCCACCGCCATGCATGGAAATAACAAGCGACCGACCTCCCTCCGGTTCGGCACCGACGGTTTTTTCCAAAAATGGCATCGTTTTATCACCGATCGTGATGGATTTTTTTTGCATCTCATCAGCTCGCTCCTTGGTCAGTATGTCAAGCGTTGCTGCCCACTCTTTTTTAACAAGCTCTTCCGCCTGTTGCCGGGTCAAACCCTCAGCCATAGCGATACAACAAATCAGCGGAACAAAAATCCAGACGGGAAGTTTCATGAAATTTCATCTACAACGAGGATAAGCATGACTATTTATCTACAAATTCCATTTGCCTACTTGGGAAGCAACTCTGGATTATTGGGAAACCACTCCTTGAACAATTCCCGCGAAACAGGTTCGAGAAACATGCCCGCCGCTTGGACAACCAAAAAAAGCACCAGAATATAAACAAGCCAACGCCAGGCGGCAAGCGGGCGAAATTCCAGCCGAATAAAGGCAGGACCATCCCACAACGCCGCACCGTGTTTGCGGACGAACCACCACGAAAACGCCTGGCACAGCGGCATCAAAATCACATGGCTCATGCCCATGCCCATTAAATAGACCCGCAGTGCCCGCAGTAGGCTGCGACCGAGTGAAAGATTGCCTTGATCGGCGCTGCGCACCCGAATCCCCAACAGGGCCTTGCCCGGAGTGGTCTGCCACAAATGCACCATGGATGCCTCAAGAATAATCCACACCAGCATCATCGAGTAGTTGAATCCGAAATTCATCAACAATTTCTTGAGATCCGCGCCGCAGAGCATCAGCACGCTCATGAACAAACTGGACCAGATCGCCATGTCGAACCACCGCGCGAAAAATCTTCTCAACAGTCTGGCCGTCATCGGCACGGGCGGGCCCGAAATTTCTAACTCCGCAGTCATAGGCGTCACTATGGGAGTCGTGTTTTCCTTGCAGATCGCAAACGCGTCCGCGAACTGCGGCATGATCGACAAGGCCTGCCATTCCTTCATGCCCTCGCTCCACCCATGTTGCTCGCCACTGAGCTCTCCGGACTCAATGCGGCGCGCCACCTGTGCGATCTCAAAAGGACCGGTTTTTTCGCCATCGATGATGATCCAGATTCTCATATCTTAAATGCTTCTGAGTGATTTGGCTGCATCGCTTCTGGCGGCAAAAAATGCGGGAACCAATGAAGCAACCATGCACAACAGCATGCCCATGCAGCCGATAAAAATTTGCTCACGCCAATCCATGAAAGCAGGAAGGGTATCGAACCCGGTGAGGCGGGAGGAGAATGGATCGAAATCCATGCGCCTGAAAACATCCTGCAATGAACCGCGAAAAAAAACTACAATGCGGCCAAGGAACACACCTAAAGCGGAACCGGCCACACCCAGAATCGATCCCTGATAGAGAAACACCCGCATGATCTGCCACGGTGTGGCACCCAGTGCCTTCATCACTCCAATCTCGCGCTTTTTCTGAATGGTCACCGTGAACATTACTGCCATCATGGAGAAAGCAGAGATCAAGACGATGAACGACAACACAAAATACATCATCACCCGCTGTTGGCTGATCAGCGAAAAAAACTGCGCATACTGATCGGCCCAGGTTGATACAAGCCAGTGCTGGTCGATCAGCGGCAAGATCTTTGGAATGAATTGATCAGCCAGATAGGCATCATCAATCCGCAATGCCACGCCCTGAATCCCTTCTCCCAAGGCGGAAAGACCCTGCGCCAGCGACAGCGGCACAAAAAGATCGGGCATCTTCACCATCTGAGAAGACTGGAAAACACCCACAATTTCCACCTCCCGCGGCAGCACGATATCCTTGAGGTTTTTTAACACCTGCGCATCCAATTCATCCTGGGATGTACCGAGAATTTTTTTCCAATGCAGCGAGAATTCCTCCTTTGAACCTGCTGCGAAATGAAATGTGTCGTTGTCTTTATCGAGGGTGGCAGCATCCACCACAGCAAGCATCCCGAGAATGGTCTCATGCTCGTTGCCGCGGAGATCGGCGGTCTGCTCGATTTCGTACAATTGATTCAGGACATCGATCATCGCACGGTTCATCGTAAAACCCTCGTCATTTTCCAACCACTGCTTTTCGATCAATTCTCCGACCGCTTTGATTTTATCGGAAAAACGTTCACGGACAACTGGTTGCTCGGCGCTTTTGTAGCCCCGCAGCACCTGTTGCAAATTCCTTGTCGAGTAGAGATTTATCTTGTCGCCTAGTTTCCACTGATACTGGGCGGCCATGATTGATGATACCACCACCCGCGCATCGAGGCCCATGTCCGCAGTCGATCCCGGATAATGCTCCAAGTCGAGCATGTCCTCTACCCCTTTCAACTGCAACGGGTCGTTGGTTTCAAGACCCTGGTAGCTCACCGGTCGCTGCATGTCCTCGGAGTCGAGCACCGCGTTGTCCTCGACGTGAGGATAAGCGGTGACCACTCCAGGGATATTTTTCATTCGCTCAATGACCTCACCCCAGTTCTCGATTGTTGTCAATCGTCCACCGGTTTCTGAATACTGCAGGAGAATGTGCGGGCTGAATCCGAGTAACCGTCGCTTCTGTTCCCGTTCCAGTCCGGCATAGACGGCCATAACCACCACCAGCACCAGCACGCCTAACAGTACGCCGAGCACCGAGATCATGGTGATCGAGGAAATCCAGGCTCGGCGCGGGTTCAGGTATCGCCAAGCCAACATCAGACTGAACGATTTTCTCATGACTCGGTTGCGGCAGCTACGACGATGCGGGGGAATACAGGTTGTGGTTTGTCAATGATGTGGCCATTCTCCAGGATTCCCCAGGACAGTTGGTCAAGAGTGCGTGAAAGCAGCTTGGGCAGTTTCAACTGACTGGCCAGTTTTACCGACGCCTCGGGCAGTACGGGCGAGAGCATCACCGCGCAATGGGCGACACTTTCGGCAAGATGATAAAGCACGGTGGCGACTCGGTTATGGTTCTCCGGATTCTTGTTCAACTCCCAAGGCTTCATGCGTTCCGCATAAACATTGCAATGAACGACATGACGATTGAGCGCCTCTAGGGCCTTGGCAACATCGAAGTGTTCCATTGCATCTCGATAATGCTCGATAGAATCCGCAAGTGACTGCTGCAACGCCATATCCACTTCTTCCAAGGGAAAATAACAATGCAGCACCCCTCCTGTGAAACGCTGGCTCATATTCAGCGCGCGATTGCAAAGATTGCCAAGCTCGTTTGCCAGCTCGGTGTTATACAGCATGACCAGCCGCTCGACATCGAAATCACTGTCCTTGCCGGTGCTGATATCGCGCACCAGGTAGTAGCGCAGGGCATCGACACCAAACGCATCGGCCAACTGGTCGGGATCGACGACATTGCCGATCGTCTTTGACATTTTTTCCCCGCGGATGTTCCACCAGCCGTGGACTAACAATTTTGGCATATCCTGATCGGCAAAGCCCATCGCATGAAGCATGCAGAACCAATAAATGCCATGTGCGGGCACGAGAATGTCCTTGCCGATCACGTGCACTGTGTCATGCCAAGTGGTTTCGAAATCAGGAAGGTCGGCATTTTTTCCGCCGTAGCCCGCGAAACTGATGTAGTTGATCAACGCGTCGAACCACACGTAAGTGACATAGTCGTGATCAAAGGGAAACTCGATACCCCAGCGCAGTCGTTCCTTCGGACGGGATATACAGAGGTCGATTCCCCCGTTGCGTTGCAGGGCATTGAGCAACTCCGCTTTACGATACTGCGGCAGTATCACGTCGCTCTTTTCCAAAAACCCCTGCAACCACTCAGTGTGCGCGCTGAGCCGAAAATACCAGTTCTCCTCGCGGATCTCAACCACCTCGCCCCACTCGGGGCCGAAATCACCTCGCTCGTCGCGGTCGCGATCCGTTAAAAACTGCTCCTGGCGCACCGAGTAAAATCCTTCGTAGGATTTCTTGTAAAGCTCACCCTTCTCCTTGAGGTCGCTGAGAATGTGCTGTACGCAGCTTTTGTGCCGGGCATCCGTGGTCGCAGCCCAACCGTCGTAAACTACGCCGATTTTTTCCCACAATGCAAGGAATCGCGCTGTGACCACAGCAACGTATTGTTCGGGCGACAACTCTTCCTTTGCAGCAGTCTGCTCGACCTTTTGGCCATGCTGGTCTACACCTGTTAGAAAATACACCGGCCTGCCGCAAAGACGTTGGTAGCGAGCCAGCACGTCGGTCAGTACTTTTTCATAAGCATGGCCGATATGCGGAGACCCGTTGGTGTAATCGATGGCGGTGGTAAGAAGCATGCGCGGGAATATTCTTAGTTACTGCGGTGCGACAGCCGCGAATCATTTGTCGAGTATCGAATTCCAATGATCGACATTGTCTTTTTGTTGTTCAAACAGGGCTGTGGTTTCGTCGTGAATTGTGATCGATACAATCTTGTCACCCACGCCGTTGAACTTGCAACCGGACTCGCCGGTGTTGGTCTTGCCTACGAAATTATTCAGCACATCGAGCGGCGATGTCACTTCACCGAAAACCGAGTGGCGGTTGTCAAGGAAAGGGGTCGGCACGGTGGTAATGAAAAACTGCGAGCCGTTGGTTCCGGGTCCGGCGTTAGCCATCGAAAAAATTCCGGGCTTGTTGTGGCGGAGTTCCGAATGAAATTCATCGGCGAATTTGTATCCGGGACCACCCCGACCGGTTTCCGTTGGATCGCCGCCCTGAAGCATGAATCGGTCGATGACGCGATGGAAAGCGACATTATTATAATAGCCCCGACTGGCGAGGTTGAGAAAATTGGCGCAAGTCAAAGGGACTTTCGAGGCAAACAAGGTAGCGCGGACGTCTCCGGCCGTGGTGTGAATGGTGATATTGATGTCGGACATGGCGGGTATCCATAACGCGGAATCGCCCGTAGGTAAATGGCTGATTTACTTTTTCTTGTTACAGCGGTGTCGGCCAGTCCTTGATGGTATCGAGAAACGGTCGAGCATATCGCTGGACCTTTACGGCGCCGACGCCGGGAACGAGCAGCATTTCATCGATCGTACGCGGTCGGTAGCGAGCCAGGGCTTCGATGGTTTTATTGCCAAATACGCAATAGGCCGGCACGTTTTCGGCTTTGGCCAAGCGGGCGCGAAGATCTCGCAAAGCCCCGAACAATACCGGATCGAATCCAGCATCCTTCAGCTCCGCGATTTCTAGCACTTTCTCCTTCGGCCAGATCAGGCTGTAGGATGACTTGCCAAGCATCACTTTATCGCCCTTTTCGGTGAGGGTAACGACCGGAAACTCGCCCGCCTCGGTGCGCAACAATCCGGCATCCGCCAGCGAGCGCATCACCCCGTTCACCTGACCGCTACCTAGGTTTTTGAGAATTCCGTAGGTGGACAACTTGTTGAGCCCCGCGCCGAGGACCTCCTGCGATTTGCCACCTACGAGCATTTGCACAATTTTCCCCCTTCCGAATTTTCCTTCCCACAGCGTTCCATTCTTGCGCGACATGCGCGCGACACCGCTGAGGATTTTTTTCACAATCACATCCTCCTCCGCAGTCGCCTTGCGTGCCTCGCCACTGGACGAATCACGACAAAAATCGCAGTTCCCACAAGTTTCCGCATCCTGCTCTCCGAAATATTCCAGAATCCACTGCTGACGACAAACACGCGCATAACAGAGCTCCACCATCGCCCGCAATTTTTCACGGTCGCGCCGGTCTTTTTCCTCGATCGCTATTTCATCGAGTTGCAATCCAGCGACAAAAACATCTGATCGCAGCAGACGAGTTCCGCGCATCCGCCGGCCGGGCAGGTCAAATCGCTCGATGTACCCCGCGCGCCCCAATGCGGCCATCGCACTGCCTACGGCCATGGAGTTCCTGACATCGGCTCCCTCGGCGATCTCATCGAGCGTCTTCTGAATCTCGTGATTGCCATCCGCGCTGCTGAGCAAAAATTGATAAACATTATGAATGACCGCAACCCCGGGATTGGCTCCATCGATAAAAAACTCCTGCGTTTTGGTATCGGCGTAATTGTATAGCAACTCACAGTAGGCACTTTCGCCATCGCGCCCGGCGCGTCCGGCTTCTTGGTAATAGGCTTCCACGCTGCCGGGGATTTCGTAATGAACCACGAATCTGACGTCGGATCGATCTATCCCCATTCCGAAAGCATTGGTCGCCACCGCGATATCGGCTTTCTTGTTGATGAAAACATCCTGGGCGCGTTCGCGATCTTCATCGCTCATGCCGCCGTGATATGCGACGCACTTCAAGCCCCAGCTCGATATCGTTTCGGACACCGCCTCGACTTTTTTTCGGGTGGCACAATAGACAATGCCAGTGCGATGAGCCGCAAGCACAGACTTCAGGCGTTCCTCCTTCTGTTGATTACTGTCGGCGGCGCAAATGTTGAGTGATAAGTTGGGCCGGGCGAAGCCGCTGACCTGTTCAAAACCGTCGCGCAACTGCAGCACCTGAATAATGTCGGCTCTCACAATCGGCGTGGCCGTAGCGGTCAGAGCGATGCACTGCGGACGCCCGATTTTTTCCAAGGCCTTGCCGAGACGCAAATAGTCCGGCCGAAAATCATGCCCCCACTGACTGAGACAGTGTGCCTCATCGACTGCAAAAAGTTCGACCTTTATGCCCTGCAAGGCATTCAAAAAACTCTCGGCGCGAAATCTCTCGGGGGCCACATAGACCAGCTTCCAGCGCCCCTCGCGAATTCCCTGCAGACGCTCCTTCTGCTCGTCCCAAGCTAGGGTGGAGTTGATCATCGTGGCTTTTATTCCCTTGGCAACCAAGGCATCAACCTGATCTTTCATCAATGCAATCAACGGACTGACCACCAGGCTTACACCTTCAAAACAAAGGGCGGGCAATTGATAACACAAGGACTTGCCGCCACCCGTTGGCATCACCACTAGGCCATCGCGACCTGAAACGATCTGATTGACCACCTCCTCCTGCCCGTCCAAAAAATCGTCAAATCCGAAATAGCGCTTCAAGGCCTCCGCAGGTGACTGAATGACTTTTCGATTTTGCACACTCATAGCTCTGACATGATAGCTGCGCAAATGAACAACATTCAGAACGTTCTGTCAATCATCGGATCACAAATCGATTCGCCTCTCCACCATCGACGCGCGCGATAACCAATTTAAGATTGCCAAGCTCCCATGGCTTTTCTAGTGTGCCACCCCCTGCCGCGCATGAACCTTCATTTTGCATTTCTGAAAAAAACACCGGCCCTGTTTCTACTTGGAGTGCTTCTTTCGTCGGACTTTCTGCCCCAGACTCACGCTCAGAGCACGACACCAAACCAGGCCAAGACTCCGTGGGATATCATCCAGTTCGGCGGTCGGGAGTATGTTTCGCTGGACAGCCTGAAGAAGTTCTACAATTTCCCGACACTGCGGAGAACCGGCAATGACATCGTATTGGAGGGTAAGAATCTAATTTTCAAACTCCGCATTGGCGATCAAGAAGCACTCTTGAACGGGGTCAAATTCGTCTGCACCTATCCGGTAATCGAATCGGGATCAAAAGTTGGAATTTCTCGCATCGATCTAACAAAACTCATCGATCCCGTTTTGCGCCCTAGCTACATTGCCAATGCAGGGAATTTCCGCACGGTGGTGATCGATGCTGGCCACGGTGGCAAGGACTCGGGCGCGGTGAACGCCTACAAGACCGAAAAAGAATATAATTTGAAGGTCGCGCAGGAATTAAAAAATCTACTTACAGTAAAAGGCTTCAAAGTCATTCTCACCCGAAGTAATGATACCTACCTGACACTGGAAGAGCGGGTGCAGATTGCGAATGCATTGACAGATCCAGCAATTTTCATCAGCATCCACTTCAACTCCGGTGGTCGTTCCGCTAAAGGAATCGAGACTTTTACCCTTTCTCCACAGGGGGTGGCGCACTACGGGTCCAATGTGAAATCGAGTGACTTCCAATTGCGCAACGGCAATCTCAACGACTCCGCTAACGTGGCACTGGCTACTGCAGTGCACGGCCAGGTGATGGGAAGAATTGGTCGAAGCAACACAATGGACCGCGGCATCAAACGAGCCCGCTACAGCGTTCTCACCGGAGTAAAATATCCGGCCATCCTGGTCGAAGGGGGCTTTATGAGTCACCCCTATGAGGCGCGGCTGATTGAGAACCCAAAATATCTCAGCGCCGTTGCTAACGGCATCAGCGATGCCGTGACACTCTATCAAAAAGCGGTCAGCCATAGAAAACCCGCCTCGTCTCCCCCGCCGCGATGACCACTGGCTACGATTGATTTTACACAATCGCTGCTTTGACTGTTTTGCCTTATGAACTACAATGCTCACAGTACCGCGAAGCTCTGGCATCTGAAATTTTTCCGCAATCTGCGCACCTCATTTTATATCTTGGTGCCTCTGCTATGCCTTGCTGCCATCGCAACTCTGCTGTGGCTGAATTACACAGGTCTACCGCAATCATGGCGACTGGCAATGGAAGCCGAACTTTCCAAGAAGGGAATTGAGGCCTCGATCAGCAAACTTCGCTACATCCCCCTTCGCGGTGTCGAGGCCACGACAGTGGACATTTTTACCGATCCGACCCGCAGCAAAAAACTGGCTCACTTTGGCCGTTTGGTGTTTGACCTGGAAAAATCCAAGGCACTTCAAGGCAAAATCAACCTGACACACATCGAGCTACACGATGCCGATCTTTCTATCCCGGTGGACCCCGGAAATATCGATGCAGGCGTATTGTATGTCTCTGGACTTGAGGGGAAAATCCTCATGTCAGGCGGTCGCAAGTTTGAAATTGTCCGGGCCCAAGGTTTGATTGGCGGCATCCGGCTCAACATCGATGGTGTCATCCTCGGTTACCGTTTCTCGCCGGGGGCGCAGGAGGAGGAGGACAACAGCAGCATCTACCGTCGCTTTATCAAACAGTTTCTTCAGGAAATCGACCATTGGCAGCTTGATGCCACGCACCCGCCTCAGCTTGTCATCAATATGGATGCTGATGCGATGAAATTATCAGCATTGAAGGCCCGCTTCGTTTTCGATTGCCCGACGATAAGTCGCAACGAGACAACCTTGTCAATGATCCACGCAGAAGGTCATGTCGTGAACTCGTTGATTTCGATCAACCTGCTAGAGGCAAACGATCAGCGTGGAAAAATTTCCACCAGTATCGAATACGACCTGAACTCTCGCTCTGGACAATTCAACGCCCATTCTTCCGCGGATCTCGTCACTCTGGCACATGCCTTCACCGGAAAAAAAAATCTTGCCGATTTCGCGCTCACGGAAGTTCCCCGCGTGCACACAACCGGACAATTCCAACTGCCGCAGGATGCGCCCGCCCTACTTTCCTGCCAGGGCAACATCGCATGCCAGAATGTCCTATTCAGGGGCAGCCCCATCACTTCAGTCGAAACCGAATTCTCCTATGACAACGGTGATTACTTTCTGAGAAATCTCCAGGTCAGACATGTTGGAGGTCTCTTGTCGGGTAAAGCGCTCATGAAGGAGGGCGCATTGCGCATCCAGATTGGCGGAGATGTTCCACTGGCGATGGCCCGACCGTATTATCGTGAACACAGGCTTGCTGCCGCGATCGATCGACTGCAAGAACAAGGTATCAATTCGCTGACCGCCAACGCCGAAATCAATCTAACAAAAGATGAATTCTATAAACTGGATTCAATAATGATACGCGGCATCGATCTCAAGCACAAGCTCGGAACATTGCGCGGTGAGCTGACACACGTCGAAAGCCTTGTCGCTTTCCAATTGGAAAGCAGCCTGCCACCCTCGATCTGGAAGCCGTTTTTCAAGGACGAACCATTGGAGAAAATACTCGGTGATTTTTCGACCCAGAAGAACAGTGACTTCCTGGCAACGCTCACGGGAACATTTGATCTTAATGACGTCCACAACTGGGCCTGCACAGGCCAGGTCGAAGCCAAAAACATCAGCTACCGGGGCGTGCCTTTGCTTCTGGCATCGACTACTCTCGACCTCCGCCACAACTTCCTCAATTTTTCCAACAACACCACTGACTTCGACTACAGCAACTATGAACTGCGCAATGCTTTCAATGGCGACAACCACGGCATTCTGCAGGCGAAGATGATCAGTTACAACTACGAAGCTGGCACGGTGACGCTCGACTCGATTCAAGGCAGTTGCTACCCCGTCCCTCTACTGCAGATGTTCGCCACACGGACGGCAGACAGCTTGAAAGACTATCGTTTTCATTCGCCACCTAAACTCAGCGCCAACGGGGTCATTGATCTGAATAATCAAGGCACCACGCGTCTGCAAATATCCTTGCAAAAATCTAATGCCATGGACTGGAAGTTCCTCGGAAAAATGGTGACTTTTTCAGACATCTCCTCGGAAATTCTGATTCACTCCGAAGATGCCGTTCTGAACGACCTCAGTTTCGAGGCATTCGAAGGAAAATGCGGAGGCACAGTCGCCTTCAATTTCTCCAGCCCCAAAAAATTCAGCGTCGACCTGTTCTGGAAAAAAATTGCTCTTCCCGCTATCGCTAGTATCTACGAGTTCAAGGACAAAGGCTATGGCAAATTAACCGGACGCATCGATCTGAATGGAGCGACCGACGACACGACCACGCTGACCGGGAATGGCCTTTGTTCCCTTGAAAAAGGAGAGCTTTTCGCAGTACCGATCTTCGGGCCGCTGTCACCCCTCATTTCCGGCTTGCTGGGCGACAAGCGGGCAGGCTTTGAAAGTGCGAAAGACGCCTTTTGCAACTTTACCATCGAAAAAGGGTTAATGCGCACCAATGATTTTGAAACCAAGACCAGCAACATGCAGTTCACCGGCAACGGCAAATTTGACCTGAACAACAAGACGATCGACATGACAATCCGCATGAATGCACGTGGTCTGCTCGGGATCATCACCCTGCCACTACAGCCGTTCATCAAGGGTCTCTTTCAATTCCAGGGTCAGGGGCCGATGAACAAACCCGACTGGGAGCATGTGATCTTCACCTCGCCTCCCGAACAAGAGAAAGCGGCATTGCTGCGCAACGTGCCGCTGCGCGCCGCCGTGATCGAGGAATGAACGAGCGAGACGCGTTTAACAAAGCCTCACCATGTCCTTGATGAACTGCCCCCACAAATAAAATAGTCCCTTGGTGGTGTAACAAAAATATCCTTCCCCTGAAAATTCAATGATTCCCCGGTCGAGATTGTGTTCGATCATTTCCTGCATCTCCTCCTCGATGATTTCCTCTAAATGCTGGGGATCGCCGTCAGTGAGAGATTCGTTTTGAATCCCGTAATTTGCCAGATGTTCGCGGTGATTGGTCAGGATTTGCAGGAAGCAATTGCGCGAGCATGGCACGTGGTTCCAATGAAAATTTTCCGGATACATGAGTGTGGGAGCGAAAGGATAATTGGTAGTTTTCCAGACCGCGCCATCCCTACCCATCGAGGAAATCGAAACAAACGAAAAAACCACATCCGCCTGCTCACACAGGCAAAGTGTGGCAACAGTTTTTGAGTCGTTGTGATAGTATAACCGGAAGTGCTGCTTCATGCCGGCCCACTCCCAACAGCAGTCGGACACGTGCTGGTATCCTTCGGACTCCATCCTCATCACCGTTTCACGAGCATTGGGAAAAAACTCCGGATTTGGAGTGAGACGGTGTTGGAGCCGATTGTCCATCGGCAGCTTCATCCTCCTGACCCGCGTGAGAAGTTCCACCCAAGGAAGGAAAAACCAGAGCATCACCCCCGCCACACCGCCATACCAGCAACCGGTTGTGAAGAACAACAAGGCGAAGCTGGCGGCGAGAAACACCAACGCCCCAAGTTTCCTGATCCACGCGGAGCGCGACGAGCGCAGAGCTAACGCAAGCAACAGCAAACCAATCACTATGCATGCGGATCTCATACCTTAAACGCCACACATCGGCTTGTCGGAGGGATTTGTTGCATAGTCATGATTGTCGGACGCTCGAGTGAACATCGCCTTGTATCGTATTTTGTCCAGAAATCAGTTACTCATGCACTTCACAGCACCTTTTCCAGTATCTCATTCATCCTTGTCGCCAGCTGCTGCGGGTGCTCGACAAGGCCCGCTGCCAACATGGCCTGATCTACCAGTTGCCGTGCCACGAGGTTGGCAACTTCGGGTTTACTTTCACGCAAACGGGATAACTTTTTGACCAGTTCATGGCGAGGATTGATTTCGAGCACCGGTTTAACTCCGGGCACTTCCTGCCCCATCGCCTTCATCATGGCTCTCATCTGGGTGTTTGGTGAATCTTCAGGAACCAAAGCCACTACGGGGCTTCCGACCAGCCTCCTCCCGGTTTTTACCTCGGTCACTGCATCTCCCATGGTCTCCCTCCACCAGTTTTGCAATCCGTCAAGCTCTTCGTCGCCCAGTGCTTCGCCTTCCATCACCGCATCTTCCAAATCAATATCAGCCTGGTCCGCGCGCACGAATTTTCGTTCTTTGAATTCGCTAATGCTGTCAAAGACAAATTCGTCGACAGACTCGGTAAAATACGCCACTTCCAGTCCTCTCGCCTTGAAAGCCTCGACATAGGGCCCGCCCTCCATCACGGTTCGACTGGTGCCTGCCAGATAATAGATCTCCTTTTGCCCATCTTTCATCCGCACGACGTAGTCGTCAAAGGAGGCAAGTTGACCCACGTCTGTCATGGAGCTTTCAAAGCGTAGAAGCCCAATCAAGGCATCCCTGTGCTCATGGGAACTGACAATGCCCTCTTTGATAAATCGTGAAAATCCCCGGTAAAAATCGCGATAGCTCGATTCATCATCCACCGCTTTTTTCTCGAGAAATTTCAACAGTCGTTTGGTCACCACCTGTCCGAGTTTCTTGACTAGCGCGCTGTCCTGCATCGATTCCCGGGAGATGTTCAAGGGCAGGTCAGCGGAGTCGATCACCCCGCGCACAAAGCGCAACCACTCGGGCAGCAACCCCTCGGGATTCGGGTCGATGAGCACCCGCTTGCAATACAGTGCCACACCGGGCTGAATTGCGCCAAAGCCAAAGCGTTCCTGGTTTTCTTCGGGAAGGAACAACAGGGCGTGAATGTCGAGTGGAGCATCGGCAGTGAAATGCATGGTGTAACGCGGTTTGTCCCATGCCTTCGCGGTGAAGCGGTAAAAATCCTCATAGTCCGCGTCACTGACGTCGTTCTTCGGTTTCAACCAGAGAGCCTCGACCTTGTTCACACGATCACCATTTAGCAAAATGGGAAACGCAACAAAGTTCGAATACTTCGCCAACAACTCGCGAATCCGACTTTCCTTGGAAAATTCGGCATATTCCTCCTTGAGATGGATCACCAGGCGTGCCCCTCTGTCAAGGCCGGGCACTTCCTCTATGTCATAACCCTCGCGCCCGTCGCTACTCCATTTCCACGATGATTCATCAGCCCGCCAGGATCGGGTGAAGCAGTCCACGCGGTCGGCCACCATGAAAACACTGTAAAAACCCACCCCGAACTGTCCAATCATGCCGCCGCCCTGCGAGCCTTTCTCCTTAAGATTCTGCAAGAACATCTTGGTGCCGGAATGGGCGATAGTGCCGAGATTCAGCACGAGCTCTTCGCGATTCATGCCAATCCCCGCATCGGTAATGGTCAATGTCCTTGCCTCTTCATCGGTCGCGATCTCGATCTGCAATTCACGATCGCCCTGGAACACGTTGTTTTCCGTCAATTGGATCAACTTCGTTTTCTCAAGGGCATCAGAGGCATTGGAAACCAACTCCCTGATAAAAATCTCTCGATCTGTATAGAGCGAGTGGATTACGATGTCTAATAGTTGCCTGACTTCGGCCTGAAATGACTGATGTTCGCTGCTCATGAATGTTACTTATGCTGTTGCACGGAAAAATACGCATCTCCGCGATTCGCGCAAGCCTACAATCAACTTTTTTCCCGCCTCCTGCCGCTTATTTCGATCACGGAAACAGAAGACCCGCAAAAAAACGAACCCCGCCTCGGCAACCAAGAGTCTCCCCCCAGACACTCTCGATACTTTCCGAAACGGGGAACGAGGGTTTAAATAACAAGAAAACTTATGAACGCAATAAAAAAATTAACAATCATTCAGCTAAAACTTACAATTAGGAATTTCTGGGCAACTCGACAATTTCCATTGTATTGCGATGAATCCACACGCTTTGGACTAGACCAAGCATGAACATGCACATAACCACAAAGGTTCCCGAATAACTGATGAGCGGCAGCGGAATTCCAGTAATGGGCATGATCAGCACACACATACCTATATTTTCAAAAATGTGGGCGAAGAAAAATGCCACCACACAGGCCACCACCAAGCGCCCTGCCAAGTCCCTGCTATAAAATGAAATGAACAGACTCTGAATCAACAACAAGGCAAAAGCAGTCAGCAACAGCAGACTGCCACGAAACCCCTGTTCCTCCGCAAGCACGCTGAAGATGAAGTCGTTGTGCGCCGTTTTCCAAGGAATGTAGCGCTTTGCATGCAGGGATCCCCGCTCCGAGGGAGCATTCCATCCAATTCCAGGCCATCCAGCCTTGCCGACCGCCATGGAGACATAATACGGGGCGTAAGCGATACCGGCGATGTCGACGGGCTCGTCCTGAAGCATGTCCAGATACAACTTGATTCGTTCCGGCCCCCGCTCCGAGACCATCGGCAAAACTACCAAATAGATGACCGGAACTACACCAACGCACAGGATCGTCATCAACGACAAATACCGGAACGGCACGCCGCCGATGAGCAAAGCGACAATTGCGACAGGAATCCACACCAGCGCGGATCCCATGTCGCCCATTTTCATCACCATCAGAAACGGCAGACCCGAAAGCAGAATGATGATACCGATGCGCATAATCGGCAACCCAAAGATTCGATGCAGTCGCGGCAGGTCTTGCAACAGCCAGGATAACATCAACACCCCAGAGGCAACACCCAACTGTGCGGGCTGAAAGATGACCGGCCCCAAACGCAATTGGTGAACCTCCTCATCGCTCCCCATTACCATGCCCATGGAGATGAGACTAACGACGTAAATTGGCAGTGCCAACCAGCGGATCCACCGGTAATCGACTAACGCAGTGACAAAGTAGACAACCGAGCCAATCACTATCCAGTTCTTCTGCTTTTCCGCAAAGATAGCACCGCCGCCATCCAGATGCCGAGCCGCACTTTCGATGGCATAAATGCCGAAAATAAGCAACCCATACATGGTCAGCACCAGCACCCAGTTCATTCCTAAAATTT
>Ga0315905_10003336_pt1 | contig 16602 bp, 16 predicted proteins | sample LakEriMetagenome_5_FD_203522 | JGI IMG/M metagenome (GOLD analysis project Ga0315905, IMG submission 203522) | Freshwater fungal communities from buoy surface, Lake Erie, Ohio, United States - Buoy 4 MA121 | ecosystem: Environmental > Aquatic > Freshwater > Lake | place: USA: Lake Erie, Ohio... | reverse complement strand
GACACCGCTTGGCGCAAAAATCAAAAACACAATCACCATCACACTGAAAATCAGTTGCACCAACTGTGCGCGGTGCTCCACCAGCAGCTTGCCCATGAATCCGGCGTCCTCGCTGGACTGAGGCGACAGGCCCGCAATGATGGAGGGCAACAACAACCAAATTGCCGCGCCCACCAGAGAGCCAGGCAAAGACCCCATGCCGCCAATGATGATCATGGCAATGAACTGGATGGCAAAGTTAATGTTGAAGGCTTCCGAGGTGATGTTGGAGAGGTAATAGGCAAACAGCGCACCGGCCACAGAAGCTATCGCCGAGCTCAAACCAAAGGCCTTCAAACGCAGAATGCGAACATCCACGCCCACCGATGTGGCAGCCAATTCATGGTCGCGCATGGCCCGCATGGCCAAACCTTCACGGCTTTGTAAACTGGCTTTCAAACCCAGATAAACTAAAATCACCAAGGGAAGTAAAAAGGCGTACCAGCGAACCGGCGTGTTTATCTCAATATCACCTATGCGAGGGGTGGCATACGGAATACCCACCACATCAAAGAACTTGAACTGGTACTCCAAGAACACATAGGTCACCACATAGTGAACAGCTAATGTAGACAACACAAAATACAAACCACGCACACGCAAAGAAGGCAAACCCGCCAAAGTACCCACCAAGGCACCGGCCACAGCGCAGGCCAACAACACACATGGAAAAGGCCAACCCAATTGGGTGTCAAAAACAGCTGCCGCCATGGCGCCCGTGGCGAAAAAAGCCGCATGACCAATCGAGATCAACCCCGCGCAACCTGTCAGGTAATTCAACGACAACGCGCCCAACATAGAGATGAGCATGAGGTTGATTTGCGTCAGCCCTAAGTTCAGCAATTGAGTGTTGGACAAAGCCATGCCAAACAAGGCACGCTCGGTCAGCAGCGTGGGCAAGTAGACCAAGGCACTGGTCCAGCAAAGCAGCCACACCCAAGCACCGAGCTTGGGTGTGGCGGTTGAATAAGTTGTGGTGTTCATCAAAAGTGCATTACCTCAAACGCGTCCAAGCTCGCGTTGCCCAAACAAGCCCCAAGGTCGCACCATGAGTATGAGTAACAACAACACATAAATAACGATGTCGCTGGACTTGGGCGAAATATAGGTGGCGGCCATTTGCTCGATGATGCCCACCAACAAGCCGCCCACAATCGCGCCGGGAATGCTTTGCATGCCACCAATCACCACGGCCGGAAGGGCCAACAAACCAATGCCCTCGAGTTCGGTGGAAGCAATTTGCAATTGCCCCAAAAACAAACCGCCCACGGCCGCTAAGGTGCTGCCAATCGCCCAGGCCAAGCGGTTCATGGTGTTCACATTCACCCCCGAAACCACGGCGGCCTCATGGCTGTCAGCAGACGCTCGCATGAGCAAGCCTACAGAGGTGAAACGAAAAAACAAACCAAACCCCGCCATGCAAGCCCAACTGACCAAGGCCGCCGTCAGATGCAAATAGGAGATACGCACACTGCCCAACATCAACACACCTGTAGGCAAAGGCGTGGTCAAGGACCGCCCTTGTGGGCCAAACATGATTTCAATCAATGCGCGCAATGCGATCGACAAGGCAATCGTCAGCATGATGACCGACAACATGGGCCGTCCCAACAAGGGCTGTATCAGCGTCATGTGTATCAAAACCCCCAACAAGGCGGACGCGACAACAATGAACACGATGGCCAAAGCAAAAGGCAGTTGCAAGATTGAAATAGCTGTCACCGCCAAATAAGCCCCACAGACCACGAACATGCCCTGCGCAAAATTGAACACATCCGTAGCTTTGAAAATAACCGTAAAACCCAAGGCCACCAGACCATAAATACTGCCTAAGGCCAGTCCGCTGAAAAATACTTGTTCAAACATGGTTGCTCACTTTGGGTTGAGTAGATCGAATCAGCGGGTGTATTTTTCGTAATCCGCAAATTCACCGTAGGGCTTGAACTTGCTTGAGGCGAAATCGTAGCCCAACAACTTGAACACCATAGGTCCGGCGTTGTTGGAAGCTGAGAAAGAAAAAGGCGCAGCCAAACCTTGGCTGTTCACCGTAAAGCCTTTGGACAAAGATTCAACCAAACGCGCACGTGTGGGGTTCTTGCCTAACTTGGTGAGCGCCTCTGTGGCCATTTGGGCAGTCACCCAACCCGCCACATAGTTGATGTCTTGCTTCATCTCGACGCGTCCAATACTGTCGGCATAGGTCGACATGGCTTTGTTGCCAGCCGACTGATCCACCCCGCCAGGGGTAAAGCAACTGATGAACTTGTAGTTCGCCGCAGCTTGAGCGCCCATGCTTTGAAACATTTGTGGCGCACCCAAATAGGTGATGCCAAAAGTGGGTATGTTCAAGCCATATTGGGCCAAGCCCTTCATGGTCAAAATAGCGGTATTGGAGACGCCATAAATGGTGATCAAGTCGGGCTTGAGGTTGATGATTTCCAAAATTTGCGGCGTCACATCCACCGCGGTGACTTTCACCGTCAGGTGGGTGGCGCTGCCACCTAGCTTGGCCACCGCCTCAGCCACATAATCGTGGTACTCCTTGCCACCTGCGGTTTCAATCGCCAAAGTCACCACTTTGGGGGCTTTAAGTTTGAGCATGTCAACGTGATAGCCCACTCCCGCTTGCGCCATGGGCTTGTAGCCGCAAAAACCGTTGTAGACCATGGGCGAGACGGGTTCAGACAAAGCCTTGGTGGCTGTGTAGGTACCCACAATAGGTACCTTGCCTGCCTTGATGGTGGGCGCCAAGGCAACTTGCGACGCCGACATGCCCATGCCAGAAATGGCAATCACCGGGGTTTGACTGACCAGTTTTTCATACGCAATTTTGTCGGTAGCTGGATTGAAGCGGTTGTCTTCGGCCAAGACATTGATCTTGCGACCGAACACACCCCCGCCCTCGTTGACTCGGCGCATGTAATCGCGAAAACCATTGACCCAAATGCCTTGTGAGGCGGAAGTAGGACCGCTCATGTCCATGAGCAAACCCCAATCGATACGGTCTTTGTAAACGCCATCTTGCGGCGCGTCTTGCGACCAAGCAGCAAAACTCATGCAGGCGGCAGTCAGCCACACACTCAGTTGCGCCGTCTTGCTTCTTTGCGGTTGAGATTGAATTGTCATGTTGTCTCCTGTGAATATCGTTTGAGGTTGTGATGAAGCGCATGACCCACCAAGCTGAACACCTGATGGGCGACAGTGTTGGCCATGGGAATCAAGCGACCTTGGCTGAGCAATCCATGCATCTGGTCGTTGTAATGCAATGCAGACACACGCACGCCGGCTTGGTCCAAAGCCTGCGCATAGGCCAGCCCTTCGTCGCACAAAGGGTCATGCGCCACGGTCAGCACCAAGGCTTGAGCCACGCCAGCAAATGTAGACGCATTCAGCGGAGAAACACGCCAATCGTTTTTATCTGTACCAGGAGGAATGTAGTGATCAATGAAATACCGCATGGTCGACGAGGTCAAAGGCAAGTCAGGTCTGACACGCTCGTAAGAGGGGAAGCGGCAAGTCACATCTGTCACTGGGTAGAGCAAGGCTTGAAAACACAGCTTGGGTACATCGCCGTCCCTCGACATCAATGCCAAGACAGCGGCCAAATTGCCGCCAGCACTGTCGCCACCTATACCCAGCGCATGGGAGTCAATTCGCAACTCATCGGCATGGTCTGCCACCCAATGCAAAGCTGCAACTGCATCTTGCAAAGCTGCGGGATAAGGGTGTTCGGGTGCCAAACGGTAGTCCACCGCCACCACGCAGATACCTGCTGTATTGGCCAGTTGCCTGCACATGCGGTCGTGGCTGTCCAAATTACCAATCACCCAACCGCCGCCATGCAAAAACACCATGCAAGGCAAAACATCAGTGTCTGAAGTCCCTATGCCACGGTAAATACGCAGCATCAACGGCGCATCAGCTTGGATTTGCTTGTCGTGCACAGCGGCCACTTCACCGCCGGGTGACTGCATGGTGTGCCAACTGGCGGCGTAGGCTTTGCGGCATTGGGCAGGTGTCAAAGCCTCAAAGGGCGGATAAGCCGCTTGGCTGATACGCGCCAACAGCGCCGCTGCATCGGGGTCGAGTGCGGTGTGCATCAGCTACCCGTCCAAACAGGGGGACGCTTGTCTCGAAAGGCTGCAGCACCTTCTTTGGCATCGTTGGAATGAATGATGTTTTCCAGCAAAGCATTTTGCCGTTGCCAACGCTCATCGGCTGGCCAATGCAATGCCTCGGCCACCACTTGCTTGCTGAGGCTCACCGCCAAGGGCGCATTGGCCGCAATTTTGCGCGCCAGTTCCAGCGCGCCTTGCAATGCAGCGCCAGGTGCGGTGAGTTGGTTGACCAAGCCCCACTGATGTGCTTGGGCCGCAGACATCATGTCACCAGTGAGCGCGTATTGCATGGCAATTTGCCTAGGGACACGTTGCGGCAAACGCAACAAACCACCCGAGCCAGCCATCAATCCGCGTTTGACCTCGGGCAAACCAAATTGCGCGTTATCTGCCGCCACGATCAGGTCGCAAGCCAATGCAATTTCAAAACCGCCGGCCAAAGCAAAACCTTCGACAGCAGCGATGACAGGCTTCTTGGGGGGTGTTTCAATGATGCCGCCCAAACCGCGCCCAGGCAGCTCGACGCGCTCGCCGCGCAAAAAAGCTTTGAGGTCCATGCCTGAACAAAAATGCGCACCCGCACCGGTCAGTATGCCCAAGCTCAAACTGGGATCACTGTCGAGTTGGTCGAAGGCCTCGGCCATCGCTTCAGAGGTGGCGCGGTCGATGGCATTGCGCATCTCGGGGCGGCTGATGGTCACGACCAGCACCTGACCTTCACGCTCAACGGTAACGGTGTGGTTCATGGATTTAAGACCTTTTGCAAACGCGTTTTCAAACCCAACCGGTCGCGAATCACACGCCCTGACACCACCTGTGCGTTTTGCACCAGCAAGATGCCATTGGTGTTGAGCAGCATGGGTTGGGCGCAAGCCTCCAAACCGGCAAAACCGCCTCGGTAAACACCTGTTTGTCGTGCATGAAAAGCCACATACTCGCCCGAGGAGAAAAGCTCGGTGAATTCAATACCTGTGACTTCAAAATGCAGCGGCACGCCAGTGATGTGCTCGTCATCGCAACGCACAGCCGACAACGGGCTGGGCCAAGCCTGCAACAAATAGTGCCGCACCACCTTTTCAGCTTGGGGGTTTGCTGGCATGGCAACCGTGTCCCAAGGGTTGGGCGAAGGCGGCTCCACCGCATCGCTCACGCCGCTTTTGAGTTGGCGTTGACGCGTCATGTAATCTTCTTGCGCCACACACCCGCTCAGGTGGGTGCCATTGCTGCGGTAAATCCCCACGCCCGACCAAACTGCCGTGCGACCACCCGAGCTGCCATGCTCGCTGAAGTAAGTCGCCACACGGTCTGAAGAGGTAATGAGTTGATGCACCGTCATGCCCATGCCTGGGAAGGCTTGCATTTGTTGTTGCACCGCGGGCAACCACCGCTCATCTCTGCCCGCAAAAACATAGTCGCCAATTTCCAAGGCGTAACTGGGCAAGATGAATTCGTGCGCCACCGACGCATCATGGCTGTTGAAATAGTCCACTGCCCAGCGACGCATCAATTGCACGGGCGTGTGGTTGACAAGGTTTGCGTTGCTCATGCCGATAACTCTTCTTGGTAAACACGCCTGAGTTCACGCTTGAGCAATTTGCCCGAGGCATTGCGCGGCAACAAAGCGCTGAACACCACCGAGCTAGGACATTTGTAATGCGCCAAGCGGTCGCGGGTGTAGCTGATCAGGTCTTGCTCGGTGGCCTGCATGTCTTGGCGCAACACCACCACCGCACGCGGCGTCTCACCCCAACGCGGGTGCGGCACGCCAATCACCGCCACTTCCAAAACAGCGGAATGGCCGTTCAAAATATTTTCCACTTCAGCCGGATAAATATTTTCTCCGCCTGAAATGATCAGATCTTTGAATCTATCGAACAAATATATATAGCCCTCAGCGTCCAAGTAAGCAGCGTCGCCGGTTCGTAACCAAGCGCCTTGCACCAGTGTTTCAGCCGTGTCTTGGGGCTTATTCCAATAGCCTTGCATGACCATGTCGCTCTTGAGCCAGATTTCGCCTACCTGCCCTGTGGGCATGTCGCTCATGGTTTGCGGATCGACCACTCGCAAATCGACCCAAGGCAAGGCCCGGCCCACTGAGTTGAGCAAGCCTACACGCGGGCCTTCGGTCGCATGGTCTGAGGGCGGCAAGATGACCACCGAGCCGGCTGTTTCTGTCATGCCATAGGCTTGCATGAACTGACAGGGCAAGACCTCCATGGCCCGGCGCAACAACACATCGCCCATGGGCGCTGCGCCATACATCAACAATTGCATGCTGCCGAGATCAGCCTCTTTCACATGGGGCACTTGCAGCAAAGCCTGCACCACGGTGGGCACCAAAAAAATATGCGTGACCTTGTGCTGTGCAATCTCATCAATGATGCGGTCCGGATTGACTTCGCGCATCAACACCGTGTGCCCACCCAAGGTCATGGTGCTGGAGCCATAGCCACAACCACCGATATGAAACATAGGCATGGCCACCAAATTCACGCTGTCTGGCCCCATGCCCCAGGACTCACGCGCCAATCGCGGAGTGAAAGACATGCATTTATTGGTCAGCATCACACCCTTGGGCAAGCCTGTGGTGCCCGATGTGTAGAGCAGCAAGGCTACTTCGTCGCCCGCGCCGCTGTGGCCTGGGTCGATGTCAGACGCCGCATCCCGCCACTGATTGAAGTCTTGACCCAAAACAATGGTGCGCTGTAGGCACAACAGTTTTTGACATGCATCCGTGAGCAAGGCCTGTTCGGTGGGCGACACAATGATGATGGTGGGTTGCGCGTCTTGCACGATGGCTTGAATTTCAGCAGGTGCCAAACGCCAGTTCAAGCCGGTGAAGATGGCGCCAATTTTGTTACAGGCATAGATCAACTCAAAACACTCGGCGCAGTTTTTGGTGAGCAAGGCCACGCGGTCGCCTGGTCCCACGCCCGCTTCTCGCAAAGCATTGGCGCTGCGTGAACTCTTCTCGTGCAATTGCGCAAACGACCAAGTTTGGTCTTCAAAACTCAAGGCAGGTGCCGCGCCCCGTGTGCTTGCAAGCTGTCTGAGAATGTCGGCAAAATTGGCGTTCATGGTAACGGGTTCAATAGCTCTTAGGCAAGCCCAAGCTGTGCTGCGCCACAAAGTTGAGAATCATTTCGCGACTGACAGGAGCGGTTTTGTGCAAACGGGCAATGAACCATAAATCGGCCAAGCCGTATTCAATCGCCAAGCCATTGCCACCATGGATTTGTATGGCTTGGTCAAGAGCTTCCAGCGACGCATCGGCAGCAGCCAATTTGGCCATGTTGGCTGTCTCGCCTGCATCTGGCGAACCTGCATCTGACAATGCCGCCGCACGCGCTGTCATCAAACGCGCTTGCTGAACCACGATATAGGCTTTGGCCAAAGGGTGTGCAATGCCTTGGTGCGCGCCAATGGGCGTGCTCCACACCGAGCGGTCTTTAGCTTGTTGGGCACCTTTTTCAATGGCAAAACGTGAAATGCCGTTGTTAATCGCTGCTGCAATGACCCGCTCAGGATTGAGTCCGGCAAACACATGACGCAAACCTTTGCCCTCCTCGCCCACCAAGCATTCGGGGCCGAGTTCGACATTGTCAAAAAACATGGTGAAGGACACCTCGGGCACATGCAAAGTGGTTTCAATAGGCGTGCGGCTGATGCCATGCGCATTGGCAGGGATGATGAACAAAGACAGTTGATGACGCCCTTGGGCGTCGACCAACTCACTGCGGCACACCACCATGATGGCGTCGGCTTCATCCACACCCGAGGTCCAGTACTTGGTGCCATTGAGCAACCAACCGTTGCCATGCTTTTTCGCTGTGGTGGTGACCTTGTGGGTATTGGTTCCTGCATTGGGTTCGGTGATAGCAAAAGACATGCGCTTCTTGCCCGACGCCAGCCCGGGCAACCACTCTTGCTTTAAGGCTTCGCTGCAATGCGCTTGAATGATGGGCGCGCAAATAGAGCCAATCACCAGCGACAACATGGGGCAACCTTGGGCGGCTGTTTCTTCCACAATCACGTTGTAGTCGGCCAAGCCACTGCCGCCGCCGCCATATTCTTCAGCGATATGCACGCCCAAGAAACCAGCCTCGCCCATGGCGTTCCACAACTCAGTGGGTTTGGCTTTGCGCTTAACCACATCTTGGAAATACGTACGACCAAAACTTCCCACTAATTTGCCCACGCTGTCGCGCAGCAAGGGGTGGTGGTCTGCGGTATCGACCAAGCTGGAGGCAAAAATAATTGACATAGTGTGAGGAATAAAAAGTTGAAATAAATAATTTATCTGGGGGTTGGCCAATCAAAAAAACCTTGGCCCGACTTTTGACCCAAGCGCCCCTGGGCCACCATGTCTTCCAACATACGCGGCGGTGCGTAGCGAGGTCCTAAAGCTTGACTTAAGTGGCGTGCAATATCCAACCGGACATCCAAGCCCACAATGTCACTCAAACGCAAAGGCCCTATGGGATGGCGATAGGCGGTGACCATGGCGTGGTCGATGTCGTCTGCACTGGCAACGCCGTCTTCGAGCATGCGCATGGCTTCCAAGGAGGCAATCAAATCTAAACGGCTGGTGGCAAAGCCGGGAACATTGCGCACTGTGATGGTGGTCTTGCCGGTGCTTTGCGCCCAGAGTTTTGCCAGACCTAAACTTTCTTCACTGCTGTATTTGCCCCTGATCAACTCCACCATGGGCAAGGACCACACGGGGTTGAAAAAATGCATACCGACAAAGCGTGAGGCATCGGGCACGGCCAAAGCCAGTTGGTCAATCGACATGGAACTGGTGTTGCTGGCGATCAAACGCGGCTGTCTTAAAGCCACATCCGCCAAGACCTTCAATTTCAATTCAAGCCGCTCGGGCACCGACTCAATCGCCAAATCCAAACCCAGGGGCAAGTCGGCAATGGCGCTGACGCTTTGCACCCCTTCGGAAGCAGCCAGCGCTTGTGATGAAGTCAATTTGCCACGCTTTAAGCCACCTGCCGCCGCATCTTTCAAGGTTTGGCGCATCACCAAGCTGCGCTTGTCGTCGGGCTCGACCACCCACACAGTCCAACCGGCCACCGCAAACACATAGGCGATGCCCACCCCCATGGTGCCGCCACCAATGACAGCCATGGACAAAGAAGCATGTGAGGAATCAGTTTGCATGGGAAGGTTTGTGGGGTATTGTCTGGGCAGGGGCTTTGACCATTGCCAAAGCCAATGAAGCCAAATAGCGGGTGACTTCTTCTAGGCTCAACCGACCATTGGCGCGAAACCACACCGGCGCCCAGCCCACAATGCCGCCTATGGCCAAAGCGGTGAGATGCACATCGTCTGCATGGAACTCATGGGATGCAATGCCTAAATTGATCAACTCCACCAAGCGGCGATCAAAATCGCGGCGCAACTGGTTGATGGCTTCGCGGTCTTTTTGCTCGAGTTCTTTTTCTTCTCGGCTGTAAATCATGGCGTGCGGTTGGTGTGTCAACACGGCGGTCAAAAAATCACGCACCACAGTTTCTAAGCGCTCGGTGGCAGACGCGTCTTGGGCCATGGCGCGGTTCAAAGACTCATGCGCCAATTGAATGGCACGCGAGCAAATTTCCACCAACAAATCGTTTTTCGACGCAAAGTGTGCGTAGATAAACGGCTTGGTTACTTGCAACTCATTGGCCACCTGCTCCAAAGTGGTTTTGCCATAACCTTGGCGGTAAAACAGATCGACGGCCGCCGCCACAATACGCTCGCGCTTGAGCTGAGAAATCGCCTCGCGCATGTCTAGGGGTTCGGTGATGTTTGTCACGACTTGAGCTTTAGGTTTTCATCACGGACGCAGCTTGTTCGAGCGCGACCGGGGATGTGTAAAAAGAAAACCCCGAATAACCCTCTTGGGCGCAACTTTGCAAAATACGGCGATAGCCACGTACCCCACCTGAATAAGGCATGAACACGCGGGGCTTGCCCTTGACTTCAGCGCCGTTGTAATAAGAGTCGGTGGTGAGATAAAGGGTTTCTTTCACGCGGTCATTCACATGCTGACCCCATACTTTTTCGGCCTCGGGTTGAACCTCTACTTCCACCAAGCCATCGCTTTGCATTTTGTCAACCAGTGCGGCCATCCAATCGATTTGCTCTTCGGTTGACACCAACACATTGCTGAGCAAGGAGGGACTGCCTGGGCCCACCACGATGAACATATTGGGGAAATCTGACACGCCAATGCCCAAATGCGTCACCGGCCCATCCGCCCATTTTTTCTTTAGCGTCATACCGTGTCTGCCAATGATGTCGGGCTTGAACAAAGAGCCCGTGAACACATCAAAGCCGGTAGCGAAAATAATCATGTCAAACGCATGCAACTTCGCCTGTGTGCGAATACCAGCAGGTGTGAATTCCACAATAGGAAACTCGCGCACATCGGCAAGTTCGACGTTGTCGCGATTGAAAGATTGAAAATAACCACTGTCAACCGACGGCCTGCGTGCGGCAAACGGGTGGCCCTTGGGCGTGAGTTTGTCGCGCAGCACAGGGTCATCCACAACCGAAGCGATTTTGCGGCGAATGAAATCGGCCGCTGTGTCGTTGGCTTGCTTGTTCAACAAAATATCGTAGTAGGTCAGCGCAAAACCAAAACCCAAACGGTTCCAAGATGCTTCATACGCTTTTTCACGCTCCTCGGCAGAGACATCCAAAGCAGATGTTTTGGTGGGCATGAAGCCTAGGCCTGTGGGAGAGTTCCATGCACGCTCTCGTCGCTCACGGTAATTGCTCTTGACTTTGCAATCCTCCTCTTCGGAGACCGGCGCATTGGCTGCAGGAATGCTGAAGTTGGCCGTGCGTTGAAACACGGTTAAGTGGGTGGCTTCTTTGGCAATCACCGGCGTCATTTGCATGCCCGAGGAACCTGTGCCGATGATGGCCACACGTTTGCCCGCATACGTCACCTCGCGCTTGGGCCACATGCCGCTGTGAATGACTTCGCCTTTGAAGCTGTCAAGCCCAGGGTATTGGGGGGACTTGGTGGCAGACAACTGCCCCACACACATCATCAGGTATTTGGCTCGAACCGAGCGACCGCCTTCGGTGGCAATCACCCAAGTGGCCGATGATTCGTCATAAGTCGCATTCGTCATGCGGGTGTTGAACTGTATGTCCTTGCGCAAATCGAAGCGATCAGCCACATGGTTGATATAGCGAAGAATTTCAGGCTGTGTGGCGTAACGCTCGGTCCAGCGCCACTCTTGCTCCAATTCTGGTGAAAAGCTGTAACTGTAGTCATAGCTTTCCACATCACAGCGCGCACCTGGGTAGCCGTTGTGGTACCAAACACCGCCTATATCTGCGCTAGCCTCAATCACCAAAGCCTTCTGGCCTTGAGAACGAAATTTATAAAGAGCTCGCAAACCGGCAAAACCCGCGCCCACGACCAAAACATCGACTTGATCCATTCAAACACCGCACTTTCTGTTCGGTAAATTAAAATACTGGTCAGTATATTTAGATAGTTTAATGCTTTGAAACAAATACATATATGTTTTTTGACTGGTAAAAACCCTAGGGTTTAAAGACATGACTTTCAGCCGTTGAATTGAGGACTTCGCTTTTCACGAAAAGCATTGACCGCTTCTTGATGGTCCGCCGTCCGGCTAGACATGGCTTCATAAGCAAGAGACGTTTCCAGCACAGACTGCACCAGTTGTTTCAATCCAATATTGACCGATGCCTTTGTCCAGCTGATCGATTTGGTAGCGCCTGCAGCTAATCGATCGGCGAACTCCTTCACCTTGGCGTCAAGATCGGCAGTAGGGACTGCATGGTTGATGAGTCCGATTCGAGCTGCCTCAGTTGCTGGCATCAAGTCTCCTGTCAGCAGGTATTCCTTTGCCCGGGCATATCCAATCAACTGAGGCCAAATGACAGCCCCTCCATCTCCAGCGACAAGCCCTACGCAGACATGAGGGTCGCCAATCTTGGCAGTCTCACTTGCGAAAATAACATCGCAAAACAGGGCGATCGTAGCGCCCAGGCCAGTTGCATGGCCATTGAGCTTGGCAATAATGGGTTTGTGACAATCCAAAAGCGAATTGATAATTTGTCGGCCTTCGCGGGCAGTTTTTTCAAATAAGTGAGGGATGTCGATCATTTTTTGCATCCAATCGATATCGCCGCCAGCAGAAAAAGCTCGGCCAGCCCCCGTCAGAACAACAATGTCACTGTCAGCGTCATTGGAAATATCAGCAAATAAACCAGCTAACTCAGCATGCATTTGCTCATCAACTGCATTGAGTTTGTCTGGGCGATTCAAAGTCACTTCCAGAACTTTTCCGCGTCTTGCAAACTGGATTGTTTTATATGTACTGAAGTCCATGGTGTTTTTCAAAGATGACATCAACACCCTTTAAAGGGACAAAATATCTCTGGTCTCACGCAAATAAAGCAAGCCAGAGCCCACATCCTCAACTGTCACTTCATGGCGAACATAACGCCTCTCACGCTTGATGAATTTATCGATAGCTTTAGCACTGATGCGAACCTTGGCTCCAACGGGAATGGGCTCAAAAATCTCGGTGTCGTGGTAGGTGTGAATAGACCCAATCGCAAATGGCTTGGTGTGATCGAATTGAACAGACAACACAAAATGAGAAACCATCAATGGCGGCACAATGGCTCCCCCAAAAGGCGACTCACCCGGGATATACCAAGTATTCATGCGCCAACCCTCATACCAAGCGTTGTAGTCTTCCACAGCATCCGCATAAAGAATGACCAACTCAGGCGTGATGTGCAACTCTCTGGACAGCACATCACCCACATTGACCATATCCCAATAGGTTTGACACACCTCATCCAAACTCTTGACAAACTCTCGCGTTTGTTGAACTTGGATATTCGTCATAGGACGCAAACTGTCAGTGCGAATTTCTTGCGACATAGATTTCCTTTTCTTTAAATTTATTTATGGGGATCTTGTTTCAAACACCGACATCAACCTCTGTCCAGCCTATGGTTTTGGTTTGTCCTTCTTCATTCGAGGCCCAAAATTCCACCTTGAAACGAAAACCATTGCCTTTGGGTGTTTTGTCTTTCACGACACCATAGGTGGTGATGACTTCATTGGCCAAAGTGGACGCCACGTATTTACAAACAAAACGTGCATTTCTAAAAAAATGGGCACCGAAATAATTGACACACATTTCAGAGATGTAGGCGGAGGACATTTCTCCAGTTTGTATGGGTGCGGCAAGACCGGTTTGATGCGCGTACACAGGATCCCAGTGATTGGGATTGAAACGTCCCCACAAGCGAGAGCCCATCAACTGAATAGCAGCTTTCTTTTTCACGCCTTCGAGTTCAAACCCGACAGGTGTGTCAATGGTTATCAGGCCGTGGCTGTTGGATGCATTTGCATGGTTAGACATAAAAAACCTTTTGAAAAAAGTGTGAAAACTATTTTTAAAGCGCAGTCAACCCTAAGGATTCACAAGCGATTTGAGAGAGCAGGAATTTGCGGGCACGACCAGAAGGCGTGACCGGAATATCGGTCGCCGCGACAAAAAGAAAATGCTTTGGAATTTTGAAGCGGGCCAAATGCTCGGTACACAGCGACTGCAATTCAGATGCGTGGCAATTTGCACCATCTCGTAAAACTAAAAATGCCACACCGATTTCGCCCATTCGCTCGTCAGGTACAGGCACCACATGGGCTTGGAGTACAGAGGGGTGCGTCAAGAGCAGATCTTCTGCATCGCTGGGCATGACCTGCTCGCCACCGCATCGGTAAGACTCCTTGAGCCTGCCCACCAAGCTCAGATAATCATCTTCATCCAAGCGCCCTAAATCACCTGTGTGCAACCAGCCGTCAGGGGTGAATGCTGCTGCAGTGTCTTCTGGCTTGTTGTAATAACCTTGTGTGACCCCAGGCCCCTTGGCTTGCAATTCGCCGACCTGACCTTTGGCCAATTCCTGGCCTGATTCAGGATCAACCACTCGGTAAACAACCAATCGATTACCCAAAGCAGGGTCTCCTGCAGGTCCTACATCTCTTAAGCGACCATTGGAACTGTGCCATCGCTCAATGCCATCAGTGGGCCTGGTCACCGTGCTGGATGCCGTCACTTCTGTCATCCCATAGCCCGTGGTGATTTCCAGCGGATGCAAATATTCCAAGATTTGCTGCCAAATGGTGGATGGTGCTTTGCCACCCGAGGAAATCACCGAACGCAGAGAACGCAAAGGGCAGTTAAGAATTTTTTGCTTTTCAATCAAAGCCAAGGTCATCGCAGGAATCAACAAAACATCACTGGCTTGGTGGGTGTCAATGGCAGCCAAGGTGTCTGCGGCATCAAACTTGGTTTGCGGAATGATGGACCCCGCGACAAACATACAGGCAAGCAGACCTTCAACATAGCCATATACATGGTAGAGCGGGAGTGAAAATAAGATGCGACGACCGTCTTCAAAACCGCGTGCCCACGCACTGCCAAATGCAGTTCGCAACATCATGTCGTGCGTCAAAATCACCCCCTTTGGAAAACCGGTGGTTCCAGAGGTGTAAATAATGTCGCTAGGTGTGTAGGGGCCGGGATGATCGATTTTTTTACGCTCTTCGTCAGTCCCGAATTGATGCAGCGAGACCAAACCGTTTCTTATTTTTTCATCGCCGCCCTCACCTGTAGAGAATACAACCACGCTTTTCAACATAGGAAAAGCTTTACCACCACCTTGTTCTTGCCAATCAGGTGCCAATTCGTCCAAAAATTGAAGATAGGGCAAGTCTCTGAACCAGTCCATGGTGATGAGCACGACAGCATCTGACTGCTTGAGCACATAGCCCAGTTCATCACGCTTGTTTAAAAAATTGATGGGCACGGCAACTGCCCCCACCATGGCAATGGCAAACTTAATGGCAATAAATTCGGGGAAATTGGCCATCAACATCGCCACATGGTCCCCAGGTTTGACACCACTGTTCATCAACCCTGCGGCCAATCGTTTGGCCCAAGCAAGCATTTCTGCATAAGTCCAACTTTGGCTGTGGGTGACAACAAACACCCTATCGGGAAATTCATTGGCGTTTTTCTCTAGCAAACCATCCAAGGTCATTGCTTGCCACACCGGATACCTTTGACGCAGCAAGGCTTGCCTGTCGCTGAGCGTTGGCCTTGTTGTATGGCTGAAATTAATTGTCAAAGCATTTTCCGCAGGTGGTTACTGGCTGGTATGATTATCTACCTGCAAAAATATTTTGAATTTAGGGGTTTTCCCTTTGGGCACACAACATGAAAATTGATTTCACCGGTCAGGTCGCTTTGGTCACTGGCGCGGCGGGTGGCATAGGCCGCGCAGTGGCTTTGGCCTTGGGTCAGGTTGGCGCCAAAGTGTTGTTGGTTGATATAGCCAAAGATGCTGGACTTCATACCCAATCACTCATCAAAGACGTCGGTGGCGAGGCCATGTTTGTCCAAGCAGATGTCAGCGACCCAGAACAAGTTCAAAACTATGTCAACACCGCCATGCAAGCATGGGGGCGAATTGATATCTTTATGAACAATGCGGCATGGCAAGGAGAAATCCATTCCTTGGTGGACTACCCCTTGGATGTGTTTGAAAAAGTCATGAACATCAATGTACGAGGCGTATTTTTAGGACTTAAATATGTTTTGCCCATCATGATTCAACAGGGCAAAGGTGCTGTCGTCAATACGGCTTCACTGGGATCTTTTTTGGCAACCCGCAAACTCGGCCCCTATACGGCCAGCAAACACGCCGTCATGGGATTGACCAAAACTGCAGCACTTGAAGTGGCACGTAAAGGTATACGCGTTAATGCAGTTTGCCCGGGGCCTGTGGACACAGAAATGTTGCGCGAGATTGAAGCTTCACAAGCGACAGGTTCAACCGAACAATTGCGTGCGCAACGCACGGCATCCATACCGGATGGAAGATATGCCGATCCGGTTGAGGTGGCAAATTTGATGCTCTACCTCGCCTCTGATTTATCCAGTCACATCACAGGTCAGGGCATTCAAATCAATGGTGGCAGCAACTACTGACCATCGTCTATGTCTGACATATTTAATTGACATATTGGCGGAAGCGGTGGCAGGACATCCAAGACATTCAGGACATGAAATTCAGAGTTTTGTAGAAGTTGCTGACTTTGAAGAAAAACTGCTTGGTACTGGTCGATGATTAAGACGGTTAATGATTGAGTCGGTCTCCTTTGACCCCCTAAACATAGTGTTAACTGCCTTTCAACATCATGCGCTTGACATCCTCAATCGTTCGCACAGGCCAGTAAGTCGCAGCTTTTCTACCCCGTGTCCTTGGTGCGGTTGTAAGCCCCAGCAAATGAAGTGCATCCTCCAACTGACTTAGCTCTGCTGATGCTTTGGAATATTCCTGCCGGGCAACCTTCGTACTCTCCCCGTGAATGGTGTGT
>Ga0315905_10003335_pt1 | contig 16602 bp, 6 predicted proteins | sample LakEriMetagenome_5_FD_203522 | JGI IMG/M metagenome (GOLD analysis project Ga0315905, IMG submission 203522) | Freshwater fungal communities from buoy surface, Lake Erie, Ohio, United States - Buoy 4 MA121 | ecosystem: Environmental > Aquatic > Freshwater > Lake | place: USA: Lake Erie, Ohio... | reverse complement strand
CGGCGGCCGCCGCCGCGCCTTGCCGCTCGGCCGCCGCCGCCGCCGCGCCGCCGCCCGCCGCCGCCGCCGCCGCGCGCCGGTGCATCTCGAGCAGCGCCCCCGTGTCGAGCGCCATGAGCCCCGCGACGTCGCGCGCCCGGCGCAGGGCGTCGCGCACGTCGGCCAGCGCGAGTCCGTCCCCCTCGGCGTGGAAGAGGGCCTCCAGGCGGTCCAAGTCCTCCCGAATGGGCTCGGCGTCGGCGGCGACAAACACCCGCGCGGGGCCGCCGTCGAGCATCGCGCGCTCGGCGGCCGCGGCGGCCTCGCCGAGGACGGCGGCGGCGGCGGCCGCGCGCGCCTCCCCCGCGGGCAGGGGGGCCACGTGCGCGGCGAGCTCGCGCGCCAGGGACTCGAGGAGCCCCACGGCGTCGGCGCGCGCCTCCGAGGCGCGGTGCCGCCACAGCAGCTCGCACCACAGGGCGCGCCCCTCCCACCACACGACGCGGCACGCGAGCCAGCGCGCGGCCGCGGCGACGGCCGCGCGGAGCTCCTGCGCCGAGGCCTCGAGGGCGCGGTCGCCGCCCGCGGCGAGCAGGCCCGCGGGGCCGGAGGCGGCGGCGAGGGCCGAGCCGGCGCGGCGCCGGGCGGCGGGGCGGGGGCCGCCGGCGCTGTCGGGCCCGCCGGCGGCGCCGTGGCTCGAGGAGGCGGTGGCGCGATTGAGCGTGGGCGCGTAAAAGTCGCCGCCGCCGCCGTCCTCGCCGCCGCCGCCGCTGCCGCCCTCGCCGTCGTCGTCGAGGGGCAGCTCGTCATCGTCGTCATCGTCGTCGTCGTCCTCCCCGCCGCCGTGGCCGGCCAAAAAGGGGTTGGGCGCGTCATTGCCAGAAGCGCGGGGACGGCCGCCTGCGCCTGCGCCGCCGCCGCCGCCGGGAGCCCCCCCTCCTCCTCCTCCTCCCCCCCCCCTCCTCCGCCCCCCGCTTGCCGCCGCCACTTGTCGGCGACGGCGTCGCCGATCGAGCCGAGGCCCGCGAGCAGGTACTGCAGCGACGCGAGCATGACGGCGGCCTTGTCTGCCGAGAGGTCCGAGAGCGACGGCGCGGCGGGGTCGTCCTCGACGCGCGGGACGGACAGCAAAAACACGCCGCCGCCGCCGCCGCCGCCGCCACCGCCGCGGGGCGACCTCTCCCCTCCTCCTCCTGCTTCTCCTCCTGCTCCGCCGCCGCCCCCGCCGCCGCCGGCGCGCCGCAGCGGCGACGACAGCATCCCTCCCCCGCCCCCGCCCCCGCCCTTGCGCGCCGAAGACACGGGCTCGAGCGTGCAGAGCTCGCGCGGCGGCAGGCGGCAGCCCGAGGGGGGCCAACCGCCGCCGAGCGCCGGCGCCAGCGCGCGCAGCGCCCGCCGCTCCGCCTCCTCCTGCTTGGCGGCCACCTCGCGCTTGAACCGCACGGGCGCCGGCTTGGGCGGGACGAGCCGGCCCGCGGGGCCGAGGGCGGCCCGCACGGCCGCCGCGTACCGCGAGAGGGCCGCCTGCGCGCCCTCGAGGTGCGCCGCCACCACGGCCGCGGGCAGGGGGACGCCCATCCCGAAGAGCGCGTCGACCGTGTCGAGCAGGAGGCGCCGGGTCTCGCGCGCCGAGGCGGCGTGCGGCTGGCCCGGGCCCAGGGGCCGCCACGGCTCGCGCTCGAGCTGGCGGGAGACCCACGTGTCGAGGCCGCGGGCCTGGGCGGCGACCCAGCCGGCCAGGGCGGGCTGGAGGTGCGTCGGGAGCTCCCACGTGGGGGGGCTGGCGGCGTCGGTGGCGGCGGGGACGGCGTCGTCGGCGGCGGCGGCGGCAGCAGCGGCGCGCGAGGCGCGAGGCGGCGCCGGCCGGCCCAGCAGCGCCGCGCGGGCCGCCGGGTGCGCGCACCCCGCCGCCAGGGCCGCGCGCGGCTGCGCGAGCAGCAGCGGCTCGGCGCCGGCCGCCGCGCGCACGGCCGCCAGGGCGGGCTCGCCGAGGGCGCGGAGGGCGCCGAGCCACGGCAGCAGCAGGGCGCCCACCCGGGCGTGCAGGCGCGCGTGCGCGAGGGCCGAGGCCTCGGGCAGGAGCGGCGGGGCGTCCGGGAAGGGCGGCAGCGGCGGCGGCGGGTGGGAGGCGAGCGGGGAGGCGGCGGCGTCGCGCGCGGCGCCGGTCGTTGCCGCCGCCGCCCGCGCGACAATGGCGGAGAAGCCAAACGACGGCTCGCGCGCGGCGGCCAGCGTGAGCGTGAGCGGGCTCTCCGCCGCCGCCGCCGCGGCCGCGGCGGCGGCCGAGGAGGACGAGCGCGCGGCGGTCAGGGGCCCCGCGGTCGTCGCCAAGGCCCCGCTGCCGCCGCCGCCGCTGCCTCTGGCGACCGCGTGGCGCGTACCCAGGGCGGTGCCGCCGCCGCCGCCGCCGCCGCCGCCGCCGACGCCGCCGACGCCGCTGTCCCCCGCCCCCCACCCGCCTTGCTCCTCAAACGCCGAGCACCACCGCGCGCTCGCCTCGGCCGCCAGCTCGCGCGCGATCTGGACCGCGGCGATCACGGTGGCCGCGCCGGCGTCGTCGCCGCTGCCGCCGTCGCCGTCGGTGCCGCCAAAGGGGTTGGCGGCGGCGGCGGCACCCCAGCCTCCTCCTCCTCCTCCTCCTGCTACCCCCCCCTCGGCCTTGGCCGACGGCTGCTGCTGCTGCTGCTGCTGCTGCTGCTGCTGCAGGGCGGCCGCCAGGCGCCGCGAGAACTCGCGGTCCGTCGACGACTGCACGGCCGCGACCACCATGTCGCGCGCCAGCTCGTCCGGCTCCGGCGCAGCAGGCGCAGCAGCGGCAAAAGCGCCGCCGCCGCCGCCGCCGCCGCCGGCCAGCGCCGCCGCCTGCGCCGCGCCGGCCAGCCGCACGAGCGCGGCCAGCGCCCGCGGCCCGCCCAGCGCGTCGCCGCGCGCGTGGTAGTCGGCCGCGCGCTCGGCCACCCACGCCACGACGCCCTGGCCGACGGCCCGCACGAGGGCGGCATCGTCCGCATCGGAGGAGGCGGAGGCGGACGACGGCGGCTGCTGCCGCCCCTGCTGCTGCCGCCCCTGCTCCTGCTGCCGCCCCTGCTGCTGCCGCCGCCGCGCCTCCGCGCCGACGCGCGAGAAGAGCTCGGCCGCGCGCGGCAGCAGCGCCGCGTCGCGCGTGCGCGCAAACCGCCTCACGTGGACCCATGCGAGCAGCGCGTCCTGCGCGAGCGGCGACAGGCCCAGGAGCGGCCACACGCGCCGGCGCAGCAGGCGCAGGTAGTCGTCGTGGCCCTCGGCGTACAGCCGCTGCTGCTGCTGGTGCTGGGGCGAGGCTGAGGCGGCGGCGGCGGCAGTCGCCGCGCGAGGAGGATGCGCGGGCGCCGCGCCCGCGCGCCCGTGCGGCGGCGGCTGCTGCTGCCGCCCGTGCCGGTGCTGCTGCTGCTGCTGCGCTTCCGAGCCCCCGCGCCCAGCCTCGCCGGCCGAGGACACATGCGGCAGAGGCGGCGGCGGGGGAAACACGCACCGCAGCAGCGCGAGCGCCACGCGCACCTTGAGGCCCCAGGGCAGCGACCACCCCCCGACGAGGCGGCGCGACAGCGCGCGCGCGGCGGCGGCGGCCCCCCTCGCCGCCTCGACGTAGTCCGGCAGGTCAAAGTCGTCGGCGTCGCGGACGTCGCCGCGGCGCAGGGCGGCCTTCAGGCGGGCCATGAGCTGCTGGGCGGTCGGAGGCGGCGAGGCTGCGGCGGCTGCTGAAGGGGCGGCCGCGGGGGGGTTGGCGGCGCCGGCGGCCTCCTCCTCCTCGCGCTCCTCCTCCTCCTCCTCCCCGCCTCCTGCCCACCCGTCCCGCACGCCCTGCGCCAGGGCCGCCAGCAGCGTCGCCGCGAGCGTGTCGCGCCACCGCACGAACGACCGGAACCGCCCGGCGCCAAAGTCGCGCGGCAGCACGGCCGACAGCAGCAGCAGCGGCAGCTCGAGCGTCGCCGTCCACGCCGGGGTGACTAGGGGAGGAGCAGGGAGGGGGGGCGCCGCCGCCTCCGCCGCCCCGGCCGCCGCCACCGTCCCCTCCTTGTTGCTGGCTCCCCCTCCCCCCCCCCCGCCGCCGCCTCCGTCCTCGCTGCCCCACTCGCCCGCCCGCCCGGGACGCGTCGCCAAGCGCTCGAGCGCCGCGCGCCCCACGCACAGCAGGTGCTCCGCCTCGGCCGCGCGCAGGGGCTCGATCCCGAGCGCCAGCCGGGCCGCGGGCATCGCGCGCTCGCGCTCGGCGGCCGCGGGGCCCCCGGCGGCGGCGGCGCCGCCGCCGTCCTCGCCGACGCAGGCGGCGAGGACGAGGTAGGCGAGGCCGCGGAGCTTCGGGCCGTCGAGGGCGTGGTGGTGGTGGTGCTGGTGCTGGGGGCGGCGGTGGGGGGAGGGAGGGAGGACGGCGGCGGCGTGGCGGGTGTGGCGGTCGCCGCCGCCGCTGCCGTGGCACGCCGACGCCGGCGCGCCCGGCGGCCGCAGCTGCGGCAGCGCGAGCCGCGGCGGCGCGTCGCGCGCGGGCGGCGGCGGCGGGTCTGTTCCCTCCGCGCCCCCGAGCCTCGGGAACGAGAAGGTCTCCCCCCCGGCCCCGGGCGGGAAGCAGAGCTCGTCCCCGTCCTCCACGTCGGCCGACCCGCCGTCGTCGTCGTCGTCGTCGTTGCCGTCGTCGTTGCCGTCGGCAGCGGCAGTCCAGCCTCCGTCGTCGCCGCCCCCCGCCCCTCCTGCTCCCCCGATCGGCCCCGCGCCGCGCCGCGGCGCCGCCCCGACCGACGTGGGCGTCGCGGTGCCGCTGCCCACCGACGCGTTGGCCCCCGCGCAGTAGTTGACGAGCTCGAGCGAGGGCGGCGGGCGGTGCTGGTGCTGCTGCTGGTGGTGCGGCGGCGCGCCGGGGGGGGGCGCGTCGGCCGCGGCCGCCGCCGACGGCGCGCCGCGCAGCGCGGCCAGGAGGGCGCGCGCGTCGCATGCGTCGAAGAGCCACTGCTCGGGCGAGCGCATGCCTATGGGCAGGAGCACGCGGCCGCCGCGGAGGGCGTAGGACTGTTGGAGGTGTGTGTGTTGGGCGGGGAGTTCAGGGCGTCGTCGGGCGGGTTGTGAGCAAAAGGAGCGGGGGCGCGAGCGCGAGCGCCGCCGGCGTCGACGGTCGGCGGCGCTTTGCGACACATGGGCGTCGGCCCCACGGCTCAGCAATCGGTGACAACGCACCTCGAGCACGTAGCTGAGCAGCGCCCGCCGCTCCTCGATGAGGTCGGCGACGTCCCGCATCGTGGCGAGCGTTCGTTCAGAGGCGCGCGCGCGCGCGTTGTCGAGTTGCGGTGGTTGTGGGGCAGCTTCTGAACCAACCACACGGCCTCGCGTTCGCCGCCTCGACCCCGATGGTCACCGCGTGCGCGCGTGCGGGATCGATGGATGTCAGGCCTGGTGAGCTCACGCCATGCTTTGGGGGGAAAGAGAGCGCGCGCGTGCGGGTCGCGATGATGCCGACCGAATTGCGGCTTTCGTCAGACGTCGAACGTTCGATTGCGTGCGGTATCTGTCTGGCGTATAACAACGAAGGGTTGTGGGTTTAGGCTGCCTAAAGGTCATTGATGTGCATTCAGCCGCGCGTGGGGAGGCGCTCGTTCGTTTTCCACCGCCGCCGCCGACGCCGCCGCTGCGCGCCTCACTTGCCGGACGCCGCCTGCGCCCCCCCGCTCTCCGGCCGCCACGCGCTGTACTTCTTCCACCGCAGCTGCCGCGGGTTGGCCCACGCCCCCTTGGGCTGGTAGTACCCGCCCACCGCCGACCCCGTCGCCGAGGGCGGGCAGGCGGGGAGCGCGTAGACGGGCTTGCTGAACTTGTGGGTCCCCGGCTCCCAGTCGTTGATGTAGTTGATCCAGCCGTGCCACTCGGGCGGGATGGACGTGGGGTTGGGCTTGTACGGTGGGGTGGGGTCCTTGTAGACGACCCAGCGCTTGCGGTCTGTCGGTTTGTTTGTTTTTTTTTGGGGGGGGGAAGGGGTTGGTGGGTTTCGAGGGGGCGTGCGTTGCGCGGGGCGGCGGGGGGGGGGACGGCCGGCGAGCGAGCGAGAGCCCTCGAGAGTGCGAGAACCAACGCACCGTACGGCCCGTCGTTGTTCTCGAAGTAGCGGTTGCCGTTGACGTCCGTGCCAACGAGCTTGCCGAGGGGCCCCTGCTCGAACAGCTGGATGCTGTGATGGTGTTGTGATTTGGGGGGCGGGGCGGGGCGCAGGGCGGGGGAGGCGACGGCGGTCGGGGGCGGCAAGAGTGGGGGGCGGCGTGTCAGCAGGGGCGTGCGCGCGCCAGCGGCGGCGACGAGAGGATGCGAGCGCCAAGCGGAAGGAGCGCGCGCGCCCGGCCAGCGCACGCAGGCCCGCCCGCGACGTCGCGTCCGCGGCGGCGGCTCCGCGTGCCAGATCACGCGTGCGCGGGGCGCGCGGCGCGCAGGGAGACGGCCACCGACCAAACGACGCTCATCTCTCTCTCTCCCTGGCCGCGCGGCCCCCGCTCTCCCCTCCCCTCGCGTACAAACTCACAACAGGTTGCCGTCGACGAGCGCGCGCGCCCAGTCCCCCGGCTTCTTCAGGTTGCCGACGGCCGCCCCGGCCTTGATCCACTGGCGCAGCGACATGGCGTGTCCGCAAGGGTGGTGGGGTTGTTGCCCGTCCGCCCCGCCTCTTGTCCTTTTTCGCTGTTTGTTGCGTGCGGATCGGGGAAGGAGGGTGGCTTGGCGGGGTGACAGCCGACGCTTGCGATCGCTTTGTGTGTGCGCGCGGTGTCGAGGATGCGGCCGGTGGGGAAGAGGCTCTCCGGGGCGCGTCGTCGCGCCGGGGCGGCAACCGGCGCGCACCGGCCGCGCAGGCCGCCCACTTCGCCCGCCCCTCTTTCTTGCGGCGACTTTCCCCATTCACCCGACACGCGCCGGTTGACGACTGGCCGGAGCTGTCCTCGTTCTACACATAGCAGCTTGGCATCGAAAACCCCGCGCGATTCTGACGCCCAGCTCTCACTCTCACCTGCCAGCTGTCGGGTCGCAGCTGGTCCTCCTCCTCCCGCCTAGCGCAGCATCAGCGACATGGCGCCCGCGAGCCAGCCCGACGCCCTGATCGACGCGGTCGGTCCCCCGCCCGCTGGCGCAGCAGCGACGGCGGCGCCCGCCCCGACGCCGGCGTGCCGACATCCGCCGCCGCCGCCGCCGCCGCCGCAGTGGGCGCCCCTGGCCCTGCTCGAGCGCCGGCTCAACGCGGCGCTGCGCAAGCACCCGCCCCTGGCGCAGGCGCCGTCCGACCTGCGCCGGGAGCTGCGCGGCGCGTGCGCGGACGCCGTGTGCGCCCGGGTGCAGGCGGTGGCAGCGGACGCCGCCGGGCCCCCCTCGGCCGCCGCCTTGCTGGCGCTCTCGTGGCGCGCCGGCGCCTACGGCCCCATCGAGGAGCTCCGGCGGCGGCTGCGGCAGGTGCGGGAGCAGCGAGGCGGGGGCGACGGTGCAGGGGAAGAGCGACGGTGCGCCGCGGCCCTGCGCCGCGTGATCGACGACGCCGCGGGGCACTACACGGCGCTGGTCGGGAGAGTGAGCGCGGCGGCGGCGGCGGCGGCGGCGACGGGGACGGGGACGGCGACGGCGGCGGCGGGAGGCGAGGGCGGGACGGACGAGGCGTCGCTGCTCCTGCGCCCGCCCGTCGCGGCGCGCGACGCCGTCTGCCGCCTCTTTGTGATGCTCGGAGACTTGGCGCGCTACCGGGCGGCCGTCGAGGAGGAGGACGAGGACGATGGACAAGAAGAGGGGCCGCGAGCGCGGGGCGCGGACGCCGGGCCCGGCTCGTCGTGGCGCCGCGCGCTCGCCTACTACCGCGCGGCCGCGCGCGTCGACCCGGCGTGCGGGGCTCCGCACAACCAGCTCGCCGTGATGGCGTGGGCCTCGGCGCCGCCGGGCGCGTCGTCGTCCTCGTCGTCGCCGACGCTGCTCCTGCTCCTCCGCAGCCTCGCCGGCTTTTGCCGCGCGATCGCGTGCGAGCGCCCCTTTGCGTCGGCGGCGGCCAACCTCGCCAGCGTGCTGCGCCAGAGGCAGGGGGAGGAGGAGGCGCAGAGGTCGCCGCGCCCGGGCGCCGGCGGTGGCAGTCCTCCGGCTCCTCCCGCAAAGTCGGCATCCGGCCGCGCACCCGCCCCGACGACGAACGGCGGCGACGACGACTTGCATGAGGAGGAGGAGGAGCGCCGGCGGCTGGAGCGCGCGCGCGTGATCGAGGCGAGCGGCAGCGGCAACGGCAGCGGGGGCGGGGGCGGCGGCTCGGGCGGGGGCGCCGCCGCGGATCCGTCCCAGGCCGCCCTGCTGCTGCTGGCGGGCGAGTGCGTCGGCGCGCTCGCGGCGGCGGTGGCGGCATCAGAGGGGGCGGCGCCGTCGTCCGCCGCGGCCGCTGCGGACGCCGCTGCGCCGCCGACCGCGCTGCCGCCGCCGGCCGTCCCGCCGCCCTGCGACCAGGGCCGCCTGCGCGAGGCCGTGGCACTGCTGCTTTCGGGTGGCGTGCCCGGGTCGCAGCAGCAGGGCGCGGACGGCTGGCTGGCGCACGCGACGCAGGTGGCGGCGTTTGCGGCGTGGCGGCCGCCGCAGACACGTGGAGGCGGCCGCGCCGCCGCGTCGCTACTGGGCCGCCGGCTGCTGCTGGTGCTGGCCGACGCGGCCCTGAGGAGCGCGGACGCCTTGGCTGCGTCCAAGCCCGCGGTTGGGCCCGCGCTCCTGGTGATGCTGGAGCGCGCGCTGCCCCGGGTGCTTTTTTGCGATGGCGACGGCGGGGAGGAGGAGGACGAAGAGGAGGAGCAGGAAGAGGCCGCTATCGCCGCCGCCGCCGCCGCTGCGTCGTCCCGCCGCACGCGCTTCTGGCGCGCGGCCGCGCGCCTGGCGAGCCGCTTGGCGGATGCGGGCGTGACCGGAGCCGTCCATGCGACCCCGGCCCTCGTGCTGCCCGAGGACGTCGAGCTCGAGGGCTGCCTGCCGCTCGCGCCGCCCCCCGCCTTCGGTGCCAGCGGCAGCGGCGGCGGCGGCGGCGGCGGCGGCAGCGGCGGCGGCAGCGTCGTGCCCGCCACGACGTCGCCGCCGCTGTCCGCCCCCACCGCCACGCAAGGCGGCGGCGGCGCTCCGTCCCCCGCCCTCCAAACCGCCCCTCCGCCACCACTGGAAGAGGGCTCGCCCGAGGCCGCGGCGCTCCGGCTCGAGCGCGCGGCGGGCGCGCTGGCACGGCTGGCGGCGGCGCTCGAGGGGCGCCCGCGAGGCGGCGGCGGCGGCGGCTCGCTCGGGAGGCCCGCCGAGGCCGCGGCCGAGGACTTTTTCCTCGCGGCGGTGCGGGTCATGGCGTCCGCATCGCCTGCTGCGGGAGGAGGAGGAGGAGGAGGGGAGAGGCCGCCGGGCGCGGCCAAGCGGCGGCGGGACGAGGAGGAGGAGGAGGAGGAGGAGCGGCGGGAAGGAGAAGCAGCGGCGGGGGCGGCCAAGAAGCGGCGAGCCATGGCGTGAGGGCGCGACGCGCTCGCCCCGCAATAAATCATGGCCCCCTCGTCACTGTCATAGCTGTATGCTGACACCCTTGAACCGCGCCGTCCATCATCTGATCGGCGCGTGTGTCGACTCGACACTGTCGACAGACGACACCGAGCCTCTCTCTCTCTGTTGCGCGCGCGCGCTCTGTCGGTGCGCGCGCGCGCGCGAGCCCCTGCAAGCAGCATTCATGTCCCTGTACGACGACCTGCCGCAGGCCAAGGGCGCGGACGGCGGTGGCAAGCAGCAGACACCGCAGCAGCAACAAGGGCAGCCCGCCGCGTGGTCGGCGGCCGGCGCGCGTCTGCTCGCGCCGCCCGTGCGCCGCCCGCCCGCCAATGCGGCCGCCCCCGCCAACGCCCCCCCCGGCCCCACGTCCGCCGCCGCCCGCCGCCAGGCCGCCGCCGCCGCCACCGCGCGCGCCGCCGCCCTCGCCGCCATCGCCGCCGCCGCGAAGGAAAAGGCCGCCAGGGCGGTCGGCGGGGCCGGGTCGTCCGGCGCCGCGTTTTTCACCGACGCCAAGGGGGAGCCGCTCGCGCCCCCCGCGGTGTACCAGCCAGGGCAGCCCAACGACTACTGCGCGCTGCTGGGAGAGCGGGCGCGGCGGCGGCGCGAGGCCGAGGCGGCGGCGGAGCGCGCCGAGGCGGAGCGCGAGGCGGTGGCGGCCGAGGCGGCGGCGGCGGCGGCGGCGGCGGCGCAGGCAGAGGCGGCGGCGGCGGGAGAGGAGGGCGGCGCTGGCGGGGACCAGCCGCCGCAGCCACAAAAGGGCCTGCCGCTCGCGCAGCGGATGCTCGAGAAGATGGGGTGGCGCGAGGGCGAGGGCCTCGGGCGCAGCCGCCAGGGGCGCGCGGCGCCGCTCATGGCCGCCAAGACGGGCGCGCGCGCGGGCGTCATCGTCGACGCGCCGCCGCCGCCGCCCGCGGCGGCCGCTGCCGCCGCCACCGCCGCCGCGGCCCCGAAGCGCCCGCGCTCGCCTGCGGACGAGGCGGAGGAGCGTGGGGCGAATCGTGGTGGGGGTCGGGGTGGTGGCGATGGCGGTGCGCGCTACCCTCCTCCTCCTCCTCCACCGCCGCCGCCTCCGTCGTCTGTGCCCCTCCCGCAGCCGCCCCTTCAGCAACCGCCGCCCCCGCCGGAGCAGCCACGGCCGCCGCCGCCGCCGCCGCCGCAGCCTCGGCAGCAGAAGCCGCCCCCGCATGCCGGCCCGCTCACGGTCCTCGTGCTGCGCAACCTCATCCCCCCCGGCGCCGACGCGGACGACGAGCTCGCGGCCGACGTGCACGACGAGCTGGAGAGGTACGGCGAGGTGGCCGCGCTGCGCGTCGAGGGCGGGAGGAGAGGCGGCGGCGGCGGCGGCGGCGCGGCCCCCGTGAAGGTCGTCGCGACGTTCCGCGACGAGGTCGGGGCGGCGCAGGCGGCCAAGGCCATGCACGGGCGCAGGTTTGACGATCGGGTGGTGGAGGCCGAGCTGACGCGGCGCGGCGGCGGCGGCGGCGGAGGAGGCGCCGGCTAAGATATAGCTCGATGTCTGTGTTGTTGCACGAAATGCACTCGAAACGACGTGCGCGTGTGTGTGTGCGCAAAGGAAAAAGACAGAATCATCACGATACCGGAAGAAGAGCCCGCGCGCCCGCCCCTTCACGCCGCCGCCACGGCCGCCGCCGCCGCCGCCGACGCCAGCACGCGCCCCGCCCGCATCGTCTCGTCGACCGCGATGTAGAACGCCTCCTGCCAGGGCCCCAAGCCGACGTGCCCCGTCGGCACGGACAGCACGCGCGCGCCCAGCATGCGCGCGAGCTCGCGCTGCGCGCGCGGCGCCAGCACGGCGTCGCGCTCGGCGACCAGCGCGAGCACGGGCGCGCCCGAGGAGGCGACGGCGGCGGCCTTTCGGGCGCTGAAGCGGGTGGAGAAGACGAGGGCGGTGTGCGCGGCGCCCACCGAGGGGTCGGCGAAGAAGAAGAGCTCGTGGAAGCGCGAAGTCCAGAGCGCGCGGTAGGCGTCGCGGTAGGTGATCGGGCGCGAGGAAAGGCGGGCGGAGGTGGACGGGGCGCGGGCGCGGGCGCGGGCGGGGGCCGCGCTACCGCCGTCGCCGCCGCTGTCGTCGTCGCCCGCCTTGCCGCCTCGGGAAGCCTGGTGGCGCTCCAGGAACTCGGCCGCGCGGCGCTGGTCCGGGTGGTGCGTGTCGAGCAGGCGCGGGCAGACGATGTCGCGCATCAGGCGCTCGACGACGCGCGCGACGGCCGGGCAGCGTGCGGCCGGGGGTGGCGGAGGCGGCGGGGGGGCGTCGGCGTCGGCGTTGGCGGCGGGGGGCGTCTGCGTCTGCGTCTGCGTCTGCGTCTGCGTCTGCGTTTGCGGCGGCGGCGGCGGCGGCACGGGAAAGAGCCAGCGCACGATGGGCTCGAGCGCGCGCGCGGGCGGGGCGAGGCCCAGCGCGCGGAACAAAGGGGGCTGGAGGCCGCGGCACGACACCATCACCGTCAGCGACGCGAGGCGGCTGGTGGCGGCCGCGGCGGCGGCGGGGCGGGCGCCTCGGGACGGCCCCGCGGTCGCCGCCACCGCGCCGCGCGCCAGCAGCACGGCGAGCTCGCACGCGACCATGCCTCCCATGGAAGCGCCCAGGACGTGCAGCATGGGCGGTTTTTGCGCGCCGCCGCCGCCGCCGTCGCCGCCGCCGCCGCCAAAGGCGTGGTCGGCGACCGCGAGCGCGTCGGCGGCCAGCAGGCGGGCCGAGGGCGCGGGGCCGGCGGCGCAGCGCCGGTGGTCGAACGCGAGCGCGTGGTAGCCCCGGCGCGCGAGCTCGGCGGCCAGGGGCTCAAACATGCGGCGCGTGCAGAAGGCGCCCATGACGAGCACGACCTTGTCGCAAGGGTCGCGGGAGGGGCCGAGAGGCGGCAGCAGGGAGGAGGACGAGGAGGACGAGGACGCGGAGGACGACGACGAGGGGGGGCGGGACGACAAAGGCGCCGGCGCCGACGCCGCCGAGGGCGGCGACACGACCTCGTAGAAGAGCGAGATGGTTGCGTCGTCGGCGGATCGTGAGTTGGACGCGTCGATCGGAGGGTAGAGCGGGACGGTCGCGTAGCCCTGGCGCGTGGGCGCGACGGGGTCGTGCAGGGGGTCCATCGTGGCGGTCGTTGCGGCGATTGCTGCTTTTCGTCGAGATTGAAGCGAGTGTTCGACGCGCGCGCGCGCGGGAAATTCACGCACAAGGCAAGGACTTGGGAGCGGACAAGGCGGTCGCGAATGACAGAGCAAGGCAGGTCTTTGCCTAGGTTGGTAGTTGGGAGTGAAGATTGATTGAGCGCGTCGATCGACGCGCGCGCCGGTCGTTGATTGCTCGTCGGCCGCGACCGCGACAGGTGGCGAGCGCGAGTGGCGAGCGCGAGCGCGGGCGGCGGCGGCATCGGCGGCGCCGGGCGCGCTCTCCGGCGGGCGCGCTTCTCGTCTCTCCCCCTCATCACCGATAGCGCCCGATCGCCACGAACACGTCTTCGCCACAGCTCTACCCCACGCACGCGTCGAACGAGGCGTGTCCAGACACACGGCGCGCGCGCGCCCACACATCAATACACCGCATCGCCCCCTCTCCTGTTCGCGCCGCCTCTGCCCTTTTGCGCCGAAAACACACCGCGTGCGCGCGGGAACCAAAGCCTCCGACCTGCCCCCGCCACAACACGCGCACGATGGGCAAGAAGGCCAAGGAGCGCCCGGAGCACACGGCCCCGCCCGAGATCTTCTACGACGCCGACGAGGCGGCCAAGTACACGGCCAACACGCGCGTCGCCGCCGTGCAGCGGCGGCTGACCGAGCGCGCGCTCGAGCTGCTTGCGCTGCCCGCGCGGCGGCGCAGCGGGGCCGGCGGCGGCGGCGGCGGCGGCGGCGGCGACGAGCGGCCGTGCCTGCTGCTCGACCTCGGGTGCGGGAGCGGGCTGTCGGGCGAGGCGATCGCGGCGGCGGGGCACCACTGGCTCGGCCTGGACATCGCGCCCGCCATGCTCGACGTGGCGCTCAAGCGCGCCGAGGAGGAGACGGAGAGCAGCGACGAGGGCGGCGAGGAGGGCGAGGGCGAGGCGGCGGCGGCGGCGGCGGCGACGATGATGGCGGCCGACGCGGGGGAGCCTCCCGCCGCCGCCCCTTCCACAGCCCCGCGGCCCCCCGACAGCGGCGACCTCGCCCTCTCGGACCTCGGCCACGGCCTCCCCGTGCGCCAGGGCACGTTCGACGGCGCCGTCTCCATCAGCGCGGTGCAGTGGCTGTGCAACGCCGACCGAGCCTCGCACGACCCGCGCCGCCGCATGCGCGCCTTCTTCTCGACGCTCTACCGCGCGCTGCGCCGCGGGGCGCGCGCGGTGCTGCAGGTCTACCCGGAGGGCCCCCAGCAGGCGGAGATGCTCGTGTCGGCGGCGATGCGCGCGGGGTTCGGCGGCGGGCTCGTGGTCGACTACCCGCACTCGACGCGCGCGAAAAAGTACTTTCTGGTGCTGATGGCGGGCGGCGGCGGCGGCGGCGGCTTGCCGTCGGCGCGCGGGGAGAACGGGAGCGACGAGGAGGACGACGACGGCGAGGAGGGGGAGGAGGCGATGGAGGCCTCGGAGGAGGACGGAGGGGGGCGGGGCGTGCGGGTCGTCGGGCGCAAGCTCAAGGGGCGGCGGGCGGGCGGCGGCGGCGGCGGCCACCGGGGCGCGCGCCCCGAGAAAAAGTCGCGCGCGTGGATCTTGAAGAAGAAGGAGCAGGCGCGCGGGCGCGGGCTCGGGGCGGTGCGGCCGGACACCAAGTACACGGGGCGCAAGCGGCACAAGAGCCGCAAGTAGATTCATTCGTGTGAGAGGCGCGCGTTTTGCTTTTTCACTCGTCTTGGGCCAACGCCCCCCGCCTCGTCACTTGCCGCCCTCTCCTCCTCCGCCTCGTCCGCCCCCTCCCTCCTCCTCCTCCTCCTGCTCTTTCACCCCGAGCCGCCTGCGGTACTTGTTCACAAAGCCGAGCAGGTTGGCCGCCTTGAGCTTTGTCGGCAGCCACCCGGCCGTGGCGACGGGCCCCACGCACATGATCGCGTAGCCCCGGCCGAGGGTCACGATGCAGACCGCCAGGCCCATCGACGGGCGCCAAACGCCGAGCGCTGGCGGCGGCGGCGGCGGCGGCGGCGGCAGAGGGGCAGCGGCGGGAGCGGCGGCGGCGGCCGCGGCGCGCCGGGCCTTGGCCAGGGCGACCACGTTGCGCGCGACCAGCTCGCCGTGCGAGGAGGCCAGGAACGCAAGCTTCTCCTCGGGCACGTCGGTGCAGTCGCCCGCCGCGAACACGTTCGAGGCGCCGGCGACGCGCAGCGAGGCGTCGACGCGGACGGCGCCGGTCCCGGGGACGAGCGCGGCGGCAAAGGGCCCCCCCTTGAGAAAGGACGTGTTGCGCAGGATGCCCGTGGCGACGATCGCGAGGTCGTACGGGACGGCGTCGGCGTCGGCGCCGCCTTGGGCGCTCGCGCCGCCGCCGCCGCCGCCGCCGCCCGCTCCTTCCCGGGGCTCGAGCGCCGCCGCCGCGCCCCCGGGAGGCGCGACGACCACGCCGCCGACCACGCGCAGTCCCGCCTCGAGCGCGGCGGCGGGCAGCCGCGCCGCCGACGCCGCGCCGCGCATCGCCGCGTCGGCCGCGAGCAGCACGGGGTCGCCCGCGCGCACGCGCCGCCCGAGCGCGAGGCGGCACCGCCCGGCGCCGCGCGCCTCGCTCTCGAGCCACGCCTTGGCGAGCGCGCCCGCGCGCGGCGGCAGCGACGGCATCAGGCGGCCGGAGCCGTGCACGAGCGTCACGCGCGCGACCGCGGGCGCGTCGGTCAGCAGCTCGGCGGCCGCCTCGACGCCCAGCGGGCCACCGCCGATCACAAGCACCCGCAGGCCGCCGCCGCCGCCGCCGGACGCCGGGGGGCAGAACAGCTCGGACGCCGCCCCGATCTCGGCGAGGCGCTCGCGGCGCCCCGTCGCCGCGGCGCTCTTGCCGAACGCGTAGGAGCTGCCGGCGGCGACGACGCAAAAGTCGAACGGCGCGGCCGTGCCGTCGCTGAGCCGGGCCTCGCGCTCGCCCAGCGACGCGACGGACGCGCGCACGCGCCGCACGCGCTCGGGCGGGAGGGCCGACATGCTCGCCAGGGGCAGCAGGGCGGGCCCGGCGACGGCCGGCTCGACGAGCGCGCGCGCGTGAGTGAAGGCGCTGTCGAGGTGGTCGCGCGGGTCGACGAGCGTGACGCTCAGGAGCGGCGCGGGCGCGGGCGCGGGCGCGCCGCCGGCGCCGCCGCGGTTGGCGGCGGCGGCGTCGTCGGCGGCGGCGGCGGCGGCGAGCTCCGCGGCGCACACCGCGCCGGCGTACCCGGCGCCGATGATGAGCACGCGCGCCGGCTGCGTCGGGGCTGTGTCCGCCATGGCGGGCGTGGTGTCGGGAAAGAAAGAGCTGCAGGCGCAATCGGTTCGATCGATCGAGGCGCGCTTGCGATCGCGCGAGGGCAGGGGCTCACAGGTTGGAGGCCAGTTGATAGAGGGTGTAGGGCGCCCGTGTTGGTTCGTCGGAAGTGGCGTGGCCGTGATCGTGCGCGCGTGAACGAACAAAGCGCCTCCGTCGTCGTCGTCGTCGCTCGTCCCGGAAGCGCGCCGTCTGTCGCGGCGGGGGGAGGGGGGGGGGCGCGATCGCTCGCGACCTCTTTTTTCCTTGCCTACTACACCGCGGCCTTCACTGCTTACACTCGGAAGGCTGTCGTCGCATATCAGATGAAGGAGGAGCAGACGTTTCAACACAGATTTCGGGAGTATAACGGAGCCGTGGAGGAATTCCTCCTCAGATTGGGGGGGGCGGGCGCAACGAGGAAAAAAAGAAGGGCGCGAGCGCGCGCGCGATGTGTCCTCTTGATGCCGCACCGCCTCGAGAGCGCGGCGTGTGCCTGCGTCTGTAGTTCCTCGTGCCCGCTGCTCCGGGGGATGGCGGGCAAACTTCTGAAAAGGCATGGCACGGATTCTAAAGAGGGTGCGGGGCGAGCGGGCGCCCGCCCGCCCGCCCGCCGCGGTGGGGGGAAAGGATTCGTTCTTAATTTTTGGGTTGTTTTTTTGTCGACTGGGCTTTGGGGCGGGG
>Ga0315905_10003333_pt1:0-15000 | contig 16606 bp, 4 predicted proteins | sample LakEriMetagenome_5_FD_203522 | JGI IMG/M metagenome (GOLD analysis project Ga0315905, IMG submission 203522) | Freshwater fungal communities from buoy surface, Lake Erie, Ohio, United States - Buoy 4 MA121 | ecosystem: Environmental > Aquatic > Freshwater > Lake | place: USA: Lake Erie... | reverse complement strand
GCGGTGGTTTCGCGGTCCTCTTGCATGGCCATGAGCTGCGCGGACGTTTGCGCAAGTTCAGAAGAGATCTGAAAGCACGAAACGAGCTTCCCCACTGATTTGACAAACGCTTTGCCGCCAGTCGTCTTGATGATGTTGTCCAAGCTCCCGTCGCAATCAAACTTGATCGTCTCTTCGATGCGCTCGCTGAGCATCAGAACCTGCTCGAAGTGCTCCATGATGACGTTGCCGTCCATCACCCGCGCTGACAATGTCTTTGTCGACGCCGCCAAACTCGCCGGCGTGTCACAGCTGAGGAGCTGCAGGCAGATATCCGCGGGCGGCGCGCCGCGATCCGACGCCAACATGAGCGACAGAATCATGCACGAATCCTGAATGAGACCGTCGCCCACTGATAGTTTGCTTTCAAGAGGTTTCTGCAGCTCCATTTTCACCTCCTGATTTTTCTCGCTCATTTCGAGCATGAGTGTGGTCATCTCATCCTGTGCTGGCTGGAGCTTGGACTCGAGGGTCTCGACATTCTCGGTCAGAATTTTCTTGAACTGGTCGAGGCGAGAGAGGCGGTCGTCGAGCACCGTTATCTCCTCCTCCAGCTTCTCTTCCTCTGCCGAGGACCTCGTAAGTGTTTGCTGCGTGGTGCCCTGCTGCTCCTCTTTCAGCACGGCTTCAGCCAGCTTGAGCCCTTCCATCAAGTCTTCGTCCAGGCCTCCAATCCCAAAGATCTCGCAGGCGGCCAGGGACAGCGACTGTATTGCAGGGCTTACCGACAGCTTTGCACGCTCCGTGGCAATGTCGTCGGACAGCGCGTCCAGCTGCAGCAGGCACTTGATCCAAGTGTTCAACGCCGTGACACACGGCAAGTCATCTGCCGGGAGCGAGACTGCAGATCGCCGCTGCAGCTGCTTGATGACGTTGGCAGGCACATTCGACTTGTCGTACGTCAGGATGCTCTCCGGCAGGTAAGGAAACGAAAGCAGCTTCTGCCGCGCCGTGTCGTAGTCAGGCGTCACGCCCAGCACAATGCATGCCGCCTCCACCACGCTGACAATCTCCGACGACGGCTGGAGCATCTCGCTCAAGACCTGCACGTCCGCGGCCGTGAGCCTTCCAGCAGCGTCGACGGCGATGGCATACATTTCCTCCGCATCTTGCAGCGCCTTGTTCGTCGCTTCGGGCAGTGGAGCTTTGCCGAGGAACTTGAGCAACTCTGTGACGTGCGCTGCCTTCAGCTCGCTCAGCCGCGTCGTCTCCGCGGCCAAGCGTTTCTGAAATCACGCAGCGCAAGAGCAAGGGGGAGGCAGCAGGGGAGAGCGCAGAAGAGCGATGTCAAACGTGAGACGCAGACAGACAGCAGAAACCCAGACAGCACAGACCCAGACATATACACGCGCGACGCTGCGACAGGCCCTGCTATCTCTGTCTGCCCTGCCACTTACGGACAACTTATAGCGCGCACCTGCGCCGCATCGAGCGCAATGCGCTCTCGCCGCACAATCTTCTGGCACTGGGTCAAGTTGGCGAGCTCATATTCGTACGCATTATTGTTGTCGCCCACTTCGTCAGCCTTCCGCGATATCTCCGCGATTTCGAATAGCAGCTTGCCTTGCCGAGAGATCATGCGCCCGTCCTGATCGACGAGGATAAGCTTCCCAGGCAGCCCCTCCCCAGATTTGTGGCCGAAAAAGTTCAAGATCTTCCTGAGACGCTGCTTGTGGCTGTGTGGCACCGCGAGCATCGGCGCCATCTGGAGCATGTAGTTGAAAGTGTCCTCACTGTCGTCATCACACACCCAAACAACAGCCAATTCATTCCCCAGATTCGTGGTTGCGAACTTAACCGCGTCCATGACACTGTAGCACGAATTGTAGGAGCCATACAAGATTGCCACGTACTTGTCGTTGAGCGCTGCGGCACGGCTCACGTTGCCTTTGGCTGACACAAACGCCTCCCCGAGGAGGTCCAGGAGAAAGGAACCTGCTTCCTCAGGCTTCACCTTGAAATGTGCATGTCCCGCTAGCAGCTGGCACCACGCATTTTTGCGCCAGACGTTGCACATGTTTTGCGTGCAAAGCTGGTCAAACTGCACGCGTTCGGAGCGCATGGCGTTGAGAACGAGCCAAGCCGAGATCTCGCGCAGCCGCGCCGCAACGTCCGATGCTCCGCCCCCTGCGTCCGCCTTCAGCGCCGCTGAAGCGCCGGGCGCTGCCTTTTTGAGCTGGCGGTTCATGAGTTCCTGTACCTCCGGAATAACTAGCACGCAGACCTGCTGCCCATTACCGATGCCGCGCATTCGGTATGCGCCTTGGGCAAAGTCACGGAAGACCATGTCCTTGCCCAGGGTCAGCACCGCCTTGGCCGACAGCATGTGCTGGATGTCCATCCCCGTCGTGTGGATTTGGTCATAGAAGGCGAACCTCTTCTCCTTTTTGATTCCACACTGGGCCAGCTTGACAACGCGCCGGGTTGCCTTGACATAGATGCGCTTCTCGTCCCGGGAGTCCAGGAATACCACACCATCACACCAGTCCGACCGATGCGCAATGTACTGTGCAACTTCCAAGTTGCTCATGCCCGTGATGAGGGCTCCAGTGTCGATGAGGGCGTTGAAGTGCGGCTCGCCGCTAATGACCTGGTCGAGCAGCACACGCACCGTCCACCCCAGAGGCGCGTCCATGGTCGACGTGACTGACGGATCCGTTAGCGTATGGATCATCTTACCGTCGGAGCCGCACTCGTAGCCGCACTGGCCGAGTGAGATGGGGAGCAGATCCGAAGGCGTGCCACTGAAGCCGATGCGGCGCTGGAATATGATGTCGCCACCCACATCGGTGCCAGACGACGAAATCTTTACCGTCTGATGAGACATGAAGGTCGGGAAAATGATCTGCTCCAGGTACCAGTGGATTGTGTCGGGATGGCGCTTGAGCAACGCAAAGAGGCCTGCCATCTGCTCGTCGTTGGACGACTTGAGCAACCACAGCGGTACCATGATCTTGTCGTCTGCCGCCGCCTCTGGCGACGACACGTTCTCCAAGTTCTTCTTGTCTTTTGTCTCCTTGAGCTTGCCCTTTATCATGCCGCCCGCCGCCTCCACCCACGTCTGGTGCAAAATGGCCGACTTACGCTGCCGGAAGGGGCCGGTTTCCTTGTCGAAGCTCGCGCGCAGCAGCCCCATGACATCCTGCTCAAAGTCAACTTCACGCAGGCCTTCGTACCGGTAGCTCAGGATAGTGAGGCCAATGATAATGTCAGGGTGTGCGAACTCGGATGCGCGGCTCGGGACATCTTTGCCCACAAAGGGAATGGCGAGCTTGAAGCGGGAGCGAGGCATTGCAGGCTCCACCCGCGTTAGCTCCTCATACTCTGACATTTTGAGGAGGCCGAACGACACGCGATCAATCTTGGCCAGGCAATGCGGTAGAAAAATGTGGAGCCAGTCGGTTGCACAGTTGAGCATCTTGAAGGCCTTGCCGTCGAGCTTGGACATGGCCTTCTCGTACAACATGTGCAGCGCTGCCTCCTTGTCCACGCTACCAAACATCCCATCGCAGAGCAGCAGCGTGAGGGTCGTGCCGGGTGCGCCGCGGAAGAGCCCGGCCACCGCATCGTCGTCGAGCGCGGTCACGTCGCGCCCGTTGACCGCACGGAAGTGGTCGCCGACCTCGACCGCTCCGCTCCGTTCGGCCGCGCCCTGCGGCACAATGCGCGTAATCTCAAAGGGCCCCGCGGTCGCGCCGCCAGACCGCAGGAAGCGTAGGCCGACCGACCCGTCATCGGCACGCAAAATGACGGCCGTGCGCACCTTCTCGTCGCGGCTCCCTGCGCCCACCACGAGCATGTCGCCCACTTGTTGGCCCGCCTGGATGCTGGTCTGATCCGCTTTCGAGGCATCGGGCTCGATTCCGTTGCCCGCCGGCTGCAACCCGAGGATAGAGGCGTCGCGTGTAATGTACGCTAGGATCTCGGCCGAGGATAGCCCGGCGCAGTTATTTGTTTCCAGCCAAAGCAGGCACCAGTTGGCCATCACGAGCAGCATGTGCGACTTGTACCATTCTTCGTTGAGCAGGACAAGGTGCGGGCTCTTTTGCAGGGCACGCAGCGAGTATCCCAGCGTGATCACATCCTCCAGGTCACGCAGGATTTCGTGCGCGCGGCTGCTGTGCTGAAAGCCGACGCTGATGCTCTTGCGCTCGACGTAGAAGACAGCATCAATGAGGTGAATTGCCAAGTTCCAGCGCTCTGGCGTAAAGTCCAGCGGGTGCTTAGCGCCGACGGGGAAGTTGAGCTCCGACTTGAGTGGGTGCAGGAGGAGATCAACCTCGTCCATGATGAGAACGCCGGACGAAAACATCTGCATGACTCGCACCAGAGCGCGCACATGGTGCTCCATCTGTGGGTGGTGCTTGCGGTTGGAGTCGCGCAGGATGTGAAGCTCCTCTATAAGCTTGAGTTGAATTGACTTGACGGCAGTGGCTGTCGCCAGCACGACCCCACGATTGCGCACGGCCGTCTGGAGCTTGTCCACCGTGCTCCACGTCATTGTCGAGCCCCGATCGAAGTTGAGGATAAAGACCTGCTTTTTGATAATGCTGGAAAATGTCGCACGAAGCGTCAATTTCGTCTGCTCCAGGAGGGCCGGGGGCATCATCTGAACCACGAGTGATTTGCCGTCGGCAAGCATTAGCGTGAGCAGCGGACCTATCACAGTTGTCTTGCCGCCACCCATCAGCATTTGCTTCACCATCGGCTTGCCCGCGCGCACTCTGTCCAAGAATTCGTGCACCAACTCGATCTGCGCTTTGCGCAACACGAAATTCCAGGTGAACTCGAAGAGCAAAAAGCGCGGGTCGTAGACGCGTCCCTGGTCTCCCTTGCGCATGTAATGGCGCTCGGTTTTGAGGACACTCGCCAGGGCGTCCGCCTTGTGTGCCAATCGCGACACAGCCTCCATTATCTTGGTCTCATCGTCCTGCGGCTGGCTCAGCCGGCTCTGGAGCTTCTTGAGCTCCGCGTGCAATTCCTTGGCCTCAATGAGCGCACGGTTCACCTGCCCCACGCGCGACGCGTGCAGGATGGACGCAACTACGAGGTTGAGCACGTGATCGGGATTTTCCATAAAGGGGTTGAGGGCCCTGAGATCGCCCGAGCCCTTGGACGAGATGACCGAGCAAAAGAGCAGCTCCAGGCTTATCTTGCACTCCAGCCCTGCCATCTGGCGAAGCACAAAGAGGCGACGACGGCGTTCCTCGTCGGGCGCAAGCGAATCTAGGGGTACCGCATTCACGACTTTCCCCACTAGGGGCAAGGCCTCGAGAACGTAGTTCATGTCGGCCTTGCGCTGCGCTTCGAGACGTTGGAGGAGCTCGTCCAGCCTTGTTGAGGCCTCGGTGAGCGCAGAGGCATCTCCGGCCAGGATGACTCGCGGCGTCTGCAGGAATTTGCAGAGGGTCGCGAGGCTGGCATTTTCCTGATCTGCATATTCCTTCACATCGCGCACGAGGCGCTCGTGCATGTCCTGCGCCACCTTGCTCTGGGCATCTGGGTGGGTCTGGACGTTGAAGCCTAGCGTGTCGCCCACCTTGGTGCCTCCCTTGGCAACTTGCACCACCCAGTCTTGGAGCCCCAGCACTGAAAGCGGAGCGTTCGCAAAGGCCTCGAGCTGTTCCGGCGTGATGAGCAAGTGGCGTGCATTCTGAACAATGGCCTCGTCCACTAGGCTCAGCGTCCGCGAGTCACAGGAGTGATCGCTGACCCGCGAAAGCACCCATCTCTCGTTCACATTGCCGAGGCTGAATCGGAACGTGCCCGTGCCACTGCTCGTCGGCAGAACCCCCGCCTTCTCTCGCCACTGACCAGCTAGATTCCGGAGCTCGGGCCAGTCAACCATTCTGGCAAGTTCCAGCTCCAGCTTCTGCTCCGTCGCCTTGGCGATCTCTTCCAACTGCGAGAAGGTTTGCCCATAGCCATATCCGCCGAAACCCATCCCCTTGCCACCAAATCCGGCGTTGCGTCCGCCGCCGCCAAAGCCGCCGCCGAAGCCAAACATGCTCTTTTTGGAATTGGCTTCAACTCGGCGCGCGAGCAGCCGCTTCATGTTGCCCTCGTCCGCCCGTGCAATATGTTGAAGATCTTGCAGCGCGCTCCTGAGCAACACCTTTGTGTCTTCCGAAAGATCGCGCTCGCCACCCCGCTGCCCCTTCCCCTTTGCAATGTCCTGCGCAGACATCTGTGGCAGGTACTCGCCCAGCCCCGGCCTCCTCGCCAGCGTCAGCAGCAGGCTGCTCAACAGACCTCGATCCTTGTCGTTCTGCCCGCCGTCCGGGTTGTCGAGACTGCGGTAGACATCGGGCAGAATCGTCAGACAAATGGTGGCAAAACTCGCGCTGCAATCTTCACTGAACAATTTCATCGTCGTGCGCCCGGAGAAGAGGTCATACAGGAAGAGGAAGAAGCCGTTGTTTAGCGCGTATGTTATCTTGAACCCAGGTCCCTTTTCGCACTGCATGAGATTGCTGAAAAGAGATGTCATACTTTCCACGCCATCCATCGAGCGCTGAAAGCCCGCGTACTTGTTGTAATAACAAGCAAAGTCGCTGTTCTCCATCAGCGCATCCAGCCCAGCTGCGCTGATATCCAACCCCATATCGTCCCACTCGTACATCCACGGGCGGCCCTTCGGCGTCGGCGGCACCTCAGTCGAGCACTCGTCCTTACCGGCGGCCTTGGCACGCAGCTGCGAGCGGCGGTTTTTGTTGACAAGGACGCCGAAGACCGTGTGCCTAGGAGGGTTGAACTTGCTGTCCGCCGGGTCGCAGACGCAGTGCTTCAGCAGCATCAGCTCCTCCTCGTGCGACAGCCGGCACCCTGCAGTCACGTGCGTAAGTTTGCGGATATATCGCTGCATTTCCGTGGTCAGGTCCCACGGCACCGAGACTGGAGAGTCGCGCAAAACGAGCGAAATCTTCAGCCGACAAGCGTGTGCATCGGGATGGAGGTCCGCGCTATTATTCTCCGACGCAAAAAACTGCAGCGTTTGGTTCTCCTCCTCCGTCAGCTCCACATCCGACGAAATTGTGTCCACGAGCTGTGCACACTTCTGGTAGTCGCGGTTCAGGAACCGCAACAATAGCAGATACAGGGCGGAGGCCAGCGTTGTCGAGTAGAGAAACGAGAGGGAGATGTGGACCGGAAACATAAAGTAGGGCTGGTCCAGACAATTGCGCCATTTTTCGTCCTCGCGAAGAAGCACGAGCTCTGTAGAAAAGGGCCTCGCATAGATGGCAGGACGCGCTGGCGGGAAGGAGGGCACCAGCACCTGCAGCTCGCCGTTGGCGTTGCTCAGGAGCAGCGAGTGGGGGATTCCCTGCAGCAGCTCCACAGCCGAGTCCGTGCGCGCGTTTGTGATGTAGAAGTCCGAGTGATCGAGCGAGTACAGGCGCGTGATGCCATCCACGGAGCGCACGCAAAACGACAGCTTGAGGCGTGGCAAGAGCACATACGACAGGTCACTCTGGCGCACAGCGACCGGGTCGAGGGGCCGAAAATCCTCAGGTGCCACCTCAGGCATGCGGCCCTCGCCCTCCTGACGCGCCGCCAGGGGCAACGCGGCCCATGCGAGGATGTGCGAGAGGTTGTCGAGGCGCACCATGACTTCGACAAGCGACGCCAGATAGCTGCCTTTGGGAGCGTTCTTGAGGTCAAGCAACACCGCCTCTGCCTCCTCATCCGCCCCAACCTGCTCTCCACCCCGTCCCCGATTCAGGGTGTGCTTCAGCGGAGCAGACGAGCAGGAGCCAGCCTTGACAGCCCTGCCCTCGGGATCGAGCTTTTGCACCAAGAGGTCCATGATCTGAGGGAGAATGAACTCGGAGACGCGAAAGCGCTTGCGCTTAGTGCGCAGCCCTTGCAACACGCCGACATCGATACCAGCGATGCCCTGCTCGAATTTCTCCATGCTCACCCGACGCAGGAGCTGTGATAGGCCCTTACAAAGCTGAAAGTTAACGAGGAACGGCCCCACGAGCAGATCTTCCGACTTTACAAATACTTCCAGACGTCGAAGCGCCTCGGAGACGATGCTGTGCTCCTTCTTGAGGCGCGATATCTTTAGCCGCAGCACAACAGCTCGGCCCGGCGGCAAATTGATCTCAGGCGACGCCTGCATGCTGGCCCAATGCAGCCCATGCGTCGCCACATGACCACCTGCGGCCAGATTCACGTAAATCATCATCGACTCGCCTTTGGAGGTGCCACTCTCCGCCTTATTTTGCCTCTCGGTGTCTTTCTCGTCCACAATTGGGTATCCGCGTAGCTGATCGTCCTCGTCCTGCCAGAAGCGGTGAGTCTCGAGCAGCGTCTGCGGCAGCACTCCACTGAGCAGGCGCGCGGGAATGTACGTCTCCGTACCAAAGGAAAGGTTGCCCTTGACAGTCCAGTCGCGCGTCACCACCTTCGAGGCCCTTGCGGACTCAGGTGTCGAGTCTTGATACGGGTGACCGGCACCGTACAACTCCCACGAGGGTTTTGGGTAGGTGCGGGGACTGAAGTCCGGCTGCATAGCCTTCAGGGAGAAGCGAGTGTCGCTCGAATACTCGAGCGATCTGTAGAAGCGATGACCGTATGATTCGATTCGATAGATTTCCACAGCGCGCCGCTCGCGGTAGACAAAAATCTCCTTCCAGACGCCAGTCTGATTGGGCTGCTTGCCAATCATGTATGCCACTTGCGCGTCGTGCGGAAGAGCATCTTCGTGGAGGTACACCTCGAGGGGCTCCGGCCACATGAGATACGCTTCCTGCATGGGACCAAATACGCTCGGGATCCAGCTCTTCTCCTGCGGAAAAAGCTCGTTTGGGTAGTACTCTCTGAAGTGGTCTTGCGGAGGGATCCTGGGGTCCTCCACCCAGGACTGAATGTCGTGGGAGCGGCCGACGAGCCGATAGCACTTGCGCTTGGTTGTCTCCTCCACGAGGCAGGCCTGCATCGTCACGTTGCCAAAGATCGCGAGGACATCTTCACTATCTGCGATGTTGGAGGGCAGGTTCTGGGGATGCGAAGCCTTGAGCGTCAGCTGCATCAGCTGTACGTCGATTTCCATCGTCAAGTCCTTGTCCTTCATTGTCGGGATCCCAGTCGCGCCTGCACTGTCGCTGACTGCTGCCGTCTTGGACGTCGTCGCCTTCTGCGCTTTGTCGGCTTCCTGCTGCGCGCTGCCATCACGGCGCGAGTGCATGGCAAATCGCCCCAGCGAGCGCTTCCCTGCAACAAAGCCCCAGCGGTTGAGATTTTCGGTGTTCTTGAGCACAGCGGTGTTGGAAGCGGCTTCCACGGCAGCCTCCATGATGAAATCGAGCTCTTTCTGCGACGCGTATTCACGCAGCCACTGTATGGCCTTACGGCGCATCAAGTGCATCGTTTCAAACAATTCATTCTCCGGGATCGCGCACACGCCGGACTCTGGCCCGCCTGTGTTCCATTTGTGTCGGGTGGACAGGAATATGGAGCACTTTACAAGTGTGCCAACGGACTGTCGATCCAACTCATCGAGCGCGAGATTGCGCGTGGTGATGAGGAGGTGTGCGTAGATGCTGCACAAGAGCTCGGTGTGTAAGTCGAGGATGCTGTCGTCCACCTTGCCCTCGCACTCCCGCATGAGCTTCTGCTGCCAAGCCTCGAGAATTCCGGTGGCCTCCCTGTGCAAGATTTCGCGCAAGTCCTTCTGCGCACCAACGAGATACTGCAGCGCAAACGCACTTGGTTTGAGCTGTCGGAACGCGGCATTGTCGCCCTTTTTCGTGTCATGAGTTCCTTGCGCACACCGGATAAGGAAACTCATCGCGTTGTCAAGCCGAGACCCCAAGCGAACGAGGTATAGGATGATGGTGGCGGTGCTGCTCTTGACGCTGCCGGTATCGAGGTCCATGCCTTGCCGCAACAGCTTCAGAATCCCTGTCACGAGAACTTCCGGGCTGCAGCACAGCTCATTGAGAAGGAGGCCGTGCGCGGTGGCAAGAAGGTGCGGTTCACTACTGGGCACGTCTGTGGGCACGAGGTTGGAGTGCACGGCAGCGAGATGGTTTGAAGGCTCAAAGAGCGTCGCGTCAAGGACGCCCTGCAACTGCTTCGACTGCAGCGAATGAACGCGATCGTCAGACGAAAAGAACGATATAACCAAGGGGACCCGCATGTAGGGCACCGTCAGAAAGGAGAGCAGCATCTCTGAGTCCTGCTGTCCAAGAGCACGCGAATGTCCGACCTCCAGCGAGCCAAAGTCGGGCAGATCCCACTGGTGCAGCACATCCGACTCCGACTCAATAAAGTAAGGCTCGGTGTAAAAAGAGGGATCAGCCAGCGACCGAAACCGGTGAGTTGGCGGTACTTCGCCCTTCTCCATCTTCGGGCGGCACGCGACACTCCGCTCACCGAACGAGCGTACGAGGAAACTCTGATACGGGCCCTTACCGGACTCGTAGCTGTAGGTGAACACTAGCTCAACATCGCGCTGCGCCCAGCCCTCGTCCCTACGTTGAAATTGACTGAGCGCTTCGAGCTGCGGGTTCTGGAAGAGCTTGAAGTAGAAGGAAATGTCGCGATAGCAGCGAAACTCGGGGTAGTTTTTGATGAGCAACCCCTTATCAACACTGAGCAGCTCAGGCGTGAGCAGCTCGCCTATCGGAAAAGCCAGGTCCGACGACAATTGCTTCAAGAACTTCTCCGTGGTCTTTTCAAACTTTCCGCCCCGTTCCCACGACAGAATCTTTTGAACATCCTGCGCCGCAAAATAGTCTAGCACCGCTGTGCGCGCCGTGTTGATCTCCGGGGCAAAGACCTCTATTACACCACTCTGCTTGGCCAATGCTCCGGTCGACAATCCGAACCCCTGGCGAAAGGCTACGCCTTGGTCCGCCTTGGCCTTGACGGTCTTGCCCTTCTGCTTGCCCTTGTCCATCGTGGCTGTGACCCCGGCGTCAGCCTCGCCACGAACACCGCCCGCCAGATGCATGCACACCTCAGAGGGAATGTCTTGCGCCGTCTTGCGCATCACGGCGTCGGCAACCGCAGCTATGCAGGCGGGTACGACCATGCGCACGCCGTCCATGGTGCGTGTGTGGTCCACCGAGAATGCCGCCGCCACAAAGTGCTCCATGATCCTCTGCAAGAGCAGCATCAGATCGAGCTGCTGTGCGTAGAGGACCGGTGACTTGAGCCAGATGCAGTTGCTCGCTGCCACATCATCAGCCGCCTTTGGCAGCGGCAGCAGCTGCGTGAAGGTGTACTGGATCAGTGCAATGTTGTGGAAATGACCATTCTTGATGCAGTGCCCCTGCACAAACACACGCGTGCACAGCCTATCGCAGTAGCGCAGCGCTGCAATGGCGGCGTCGAGACACTTGACTTGCGCCGGCTGCTGCAGGTAGTCCACGGGCGCATAGGAGCGAAGTTGCTTCTGGGGTCCGGCATCTACGTCACCGTGGCGCAAGAGTCTGTCAAAGAGCAAGTGCTGGTGCGGCACTTGATCAGGCATCTTGACATTCCACGGAAACGCCTTGGGGTGCCGTGAGAGCAGCCTGAGGCCGTCCCTCGAAATGACTTTGCCCTTCCGGTCGAGCAGGATGAGCGTCGGGATGCCCTCTACTTGGAAGAGGTCGCCAAGCACCGTCCTCTGCATCGTGTGAAACGGCAAAGCAAGCCACGGCATTTTCTGGAAGTAACGCTGGAACGCCGCCTCGGACTGGTCGTGAGAGACGCAGACAATCTCAAAGGCCTTGCCGTGTTTCTTGCGCAGCTGATTGTATGTCTCGGCCAGCGCGGGCGTTGCTTGCCGGCACGGGCCACACCAGGAGGCAGTGAAATAGATGCCCACGACTTCAGCCTCTGCGAGCGCCTCCTGGAAGTCGATCATCGCGAGTGTGCCGGTCTTTCCCTCCTTCAGCCCCTCGTACGCTTCCTGCACATTTTTGAAACGAGCTTCTGCGCCCTTGACATCATCCGGGTTTTTGTCGGGGTGGTGGCGGAGGGCGGCTTTTTTGTATGCCTTGGCAATTTCGTCCTCGTCTGCGTCACGCGGCACGCCCAACACCGAGTAGAAATCGCCGCCTGAAGCTGGCCGGTCGACAAGAGTGGAGCCCAACAAGGTGTTGAGCGACGGGTGCAACTTCTCCACCTCCTCCTCACACAGCACAAGCGGCGGTGGAGCCACATTAACAGTGGTGTCGCCGCAGGGCAGACGCACCATGGCGTCGCGAAGCTTGTCGATCATTGTCGCGATAGCCTTGACCTGCGTGAGCGAAAGGACGTCGCTGCCGTCGCCATTGCGCATCTGCCCCAGTTTTGAAGTAGAGTAGGAAACTTGCCGGCACGCGATGTGCAGCAGCGTGCGCTCCGCAGACGAAACCTGCTGCACGAACATGAGGTCGTGCATGACCAGCTCCAGCATCTCCAGCCGCAGCATCAACGACACCTCCTTGCGCGCGGCCGCGTCTAGGCCGCGTCGCCTCATCAGATATTGAAAAGCCTCAATCAGGCAGCGCAGGTGCCCCGTCTCGGAGCGCTGCGGCGAACGCATCTGCGCATCGGGTTCTGCAGACGCGGCGGCCAGGCGCGTTTGATTGTGATGGATCTCCTCCCACGACCTGTCCTGAAGGAAAGGCAGCAGAATCTTGTAGAGCACCTCTACGGGCTGCATTGTCCAACCTTCACTTTCCGCATTATTCGCAACCCAATGCATGATGCCCCAGAAAGCCTCATCCTTGACTCTCGCGTAGATGACATTCTCCAGCACTAAGCACGTCTGGTACTTGATTTTCGGCGGCTGTCCAGAGGCCGGGTGGCAGCTCAACAACTCCGGGTTCGTGTTGACGACGACAAAGTTGGCCGTTTCCGCGCCCGTCTTCTCGATCACAAACAAGATTGGATTCCCAGATATGGCGTGGGGAACGATCAAGAACTCTCCAGATTCCAGGGCCTTGAGCTTGGACGTGATGAAAGACATCATCTGGCGTTGCTGCTGCGAGTCACCAAGGGCCTTTTCCACTTGCTGCGCGACCTTGAGCGACTCATTGTAGCACAAGGAGATGCTGTTGAGTGTTTGCCACTGGCTATGCTGCAGGGAATGCGGATACTTCTCAGCCCCGCCCTCCCCCGTGCCAATCCTCACCCCCTCATTCTTGAGCAGCTTGGACAACACAAGGTTGAATACTTGCAGGGTCGTGAAGACGCCGCCCAACTCGAGCCCGGTGCCCTCCACAAAGGGGTCTCCAAACAGGGCCTGTTCACCATCGCTCGCATACCGTAAGCCGCCGTGTGTTGCCCCGCGATCGAGCGAGAGTCCTCAGGGGCAAAGGGGGGTTATGCAGAGAGTGAGCGAGGGAGAAGAAACGAGAGAGAGTGTGTGTGTATGCGCGCGCGAGAGAGAGCGCGAGAGAGCGAGCGAGCGAGCTGGGGAGCGAGAGAGATAGAGAGGCACCGAGAGAGAGAGAGAGGCGCCGAGAGAGAGCGAGAGAGAGAGAGATAGCCAGAGAGCGCTGTACCGAGAAGCAAGGGTGCAGCCATACAGGAGGGGGCCTGGCATAAAGTTTGTAAAGCATTAGATGCTCCCACGTTTCCTCCTGTGCCTCCTCCTGAGTGTCCATAAACTCATCGGTCGCCTGTGTACGTCAAAAACAAAATGAGTAGCAATAGATGTGCAGATGTTCGGAGAACATATTCTCTGAAATGGGAAAAAATTGCATGGACATTCAGATCCATATAAAGCACTTTCAAAATAAAGAACACATTCGCTGATAATGGGAACAAATGGCGCTGTGCACTCCGTCTGGACATGGGGTTCCAAGCGTCTCGGTGTGTGCTCTCTATCTCAAATAGGTGCGTGCGTTTATCTGGAGAAGGACGTTTGTTTTGCACATGTTTGCGCACGCGCGCACATGTGTCACACACTCAAACAAGAAACGCACCCGGAGCTCGTGGATCGCTTCCTTGATCTTCACTTCGTCCATGAACTCGCACACAAGCGAGACGTATTTGACGTGTACAAGCCCGTCCTTCTCCGCATCCAGCCCCACAAAGGCGGGCACCGAAGCGTCAACAACGGGCCTGCTTTTTTGTTTTACGAAGGGTATTTCATTTGTTTTAACAAAGGGTCCACGACCGCCCTGGTTAATTTTTTTATCAGATTTTCGCTTATCATTTAGACCGCCCGGGGTGTACTCGATGAGATATGGGTTCAAAATCATCATGAATTATTGGTTCAAAGTCACCAAAAGCAGGGAGAAAGGAGACCTAATGGGTTTAGGGTTTAGGCTACTTTACCTGGTGGGTTTAGGGTTTAGGCTACTTTACCTAGTGCCGTCCTCTGTCTCCTCATCACCCGCCCTGGGAAGAAAAATGGCGAAGTCGGTTGGATCAATGACAAAGGCGTCGCTCGGTCGCGTCTTCCCCTCTCCTTTGTTGCCTGTTTAGGGTTTTTAGGGGTTAGTCCTGGGGGTTGGCCCTACACGATCAAATAGAAGAAGATTATTTTGCCTCTGTTTCCGTTCCCTGGGTTCAGGGCTCAAAGAAAAGCAGGGTTCAATGAAGAGCCGGATTCAGGACTTGGGGTTTAGGGCTTAGGGTTTAGAGGTTGAGGGTGTAGAGGAAAGGGGGAAGGGGAGAAGGGGAGGGGGTAGGAAGGGGAGAAGGGGGGGGGGATAGGAAGGGGAGAAGGGGGGGGTATAGGAAGGGAAAGGCTTCTTTGCCTTCTTGGTCTGCAGTGCTGTCGACCACTTTGATTGGTTCCGGCTTCACCGCTGCGCACAGCCTAAAAACCAATGTTTTAGTAATATAGGCCAACAGGCCAGGGTCGCACTCAACTTGCATTCACACACGTTTTGTGTGAATGCTAGCTGTGTCAACCTTGCTTCACACACGTCATGTGTCTTGAGTTCAACGAAACTAACTAAACGGCATGTGTCTTGAGTTCAACGAAACTAACTAAACGGCATGTGTCTTGAGTTCAACGAAACT
>Ga0315905_10003331_pt1 | contig 16614 bp, 18 predicted proteins | sample LakEriMetagenome_5_FD_203522 | JGI IMG/M metagenome (GOLD analysis project Ga0315905, IMG submission 203522) | Freshwater fungal communities from buoy surface, Lake Erie, Ohio, United States - Buoy 4 MA121 | ecosystem: Environmental > Aquatic > Freshwater > Lake | place: USA: Lake Erie, Ohio... | reverse complement strand
CATCAAACATCAATTCAAACCCTAATATTAAAAAACGGAGACAACCTTTAGGATGTCTCCGTTGTCGTCAACACAAAACCACCAAAAGCAAACTATTTATTAAGTAATTGTAATAGTTGCGTTTGCGGAAGTTACACTAGTTGCACCTGCTGCATTAACGATTACACGAACCTTGTATGTATTCAAGAAGGTGTTTGCTGCATTAGCCGTCAATGTTGTGGATGTATTTCCTGTAAAGAATGTTCCCGCAGTTGCTGTATTTGCCCAAACAGAACCATTGTTGTACTGCCAGTAGTATGTCAATGATGTTCCAGATGGTACAACAGATGTTGCAACAGTAAATGTTACTGTGTTGCCAGCGCCATTCGCAGCAGAACCATTAGATGGTTGTGAAGTGATTGTGATAACCGCATCTTTGTATGTGGTATCTTCGTAGTCACTATTCATTGTGTTCATCGCAACGAGAACTTCTTCTTGAACACGGTTTGCACGACCACCTGAACCAGTTGTACGCAATACCCAACCAGTATGAGCACCTGTGTTTAGATCAGCTGCAGCTTCTGCGGCAGATACACCAAAGAGACCTATGGTCGCATTTACTGTATATACATCAGCTGTGGTATTGCTGAACAACAATGCAACGTTTGCAGCCGTTGGTCCAGCTGCATTATTTTTTACGTTAGTCGCATTGACAATTGTTGAGTTTACAGCCCAATATGGTGCGTTGGCTGCGTTATCGTTATTACCCCATGATGGCATTTTTTTCTCCTTTAACCTTGGGTTATCTTCTTATTTATCTATTATTTAAACCGATTTCTTTCCATAGTCCTTTTCAAAACCATCTGGTGGATTAGGTTTTCGAGCCATTTCTGGATCAATCTCCACATCATCCCTTTGTTGACCGGTCATCGTTTTACCACCAGTCATGATAGCTTTGGCTTTAGGTCTTTTTCTATCGTCTCCAACATTATCATCTTGAGATTGTTGTTTGTCACCTTTTTCAAAATCATACATATCTTCTTTCATATGTTTTCTTTTGTAGATGCTTTTGATAATGCGAGCAGATTTAGAATATTCTTTTTTTTCTACTTCATCAATTTGTCCAACTTCTTCTTGTTTCAATGCAGCTTTACGGCGATCTATTTCTTTTTGTTGTGCTTCTATTTCTTTTTGAAGCCTCTTAGCTTCATCACCATGTTCTTTTGCAGCTGCATCAAGTGAACGACCAGATAGTGTTTTGAATCTGGAACTAATTCTACCGTAGGCTGAAGATTCATTGGCTGTTTCAATTTCTTCTTTGGCCATTGATAAACCTTTTTCACGGCGTTTAATAATATTTTGAGCAATATCTTTATACTCGCCTGATTTTGCGTGTGGCTTGAGCTGAGCAATTGTTTGTTTTGCTTTCTCTTTATATGACGCTTTAGTTGCAGGACTAAGTTCATTTATTTGTGTTGATTCTTTGTTTAATAATTGTCTGTGATCTTTATCGACAACAATTCTATGTTTCTGTACTAATGATTTTAAAATATCTTTAGACATTCTTCTTGTCGATGAGTCTGATATACCAGAAACTTTTTGTATTGCACGATGAACAGCAGGTACTGAACTCTTTTCTTCTGGTTTACTATGTACACCTAATACAGAACTCAAATGTCTCTTAACGTGTTCATGATCAGCATCAGATGCAGTAGGTAGACTATATGCTTCTTGTATCTTAGAAACAAAATCATAGTCATCCATTGTCAATGTGCCTTTATCACGGATACTGATAAGTTTTTCAATAACCTTGTGTAGATCAGCATCAGATTTAATATCTTCTCTTGCCAACTCTAACATACGAATCATTAGAGGTATATTTAATGTTACGGTATCTGTTTTATCTTTTTCTTCTTTTCTCAAACCATTAGTGTGAACAGGTTCAATTAACGAATGAGTATGAACAGATTTTTTCAGTTGATGAAACTTTTTACCTGTAGGAGAATGTGTTGTCATAACCGATTCAAAACGATCATTTGCATGGTCTGTTTTCCACTTCATAAATTCTGAAGATTTAGAATGTGCAACTTTTGTATTTTTTGGCACATATTCTGGATTAATGCCTCTAGCTTTTAAATATCTAGATAGTAAATCAGATTCAGATGCACGAGCAGATATCTCATTGATTGGTTCTTCATTGATACCTGCTTTTGCACCCCAAGGATCAAGTGGATTTATTCCACTTTGTCCTCTGGCAGGCTCAGGATTTTTTCGAATAGAATTTAATTTTTTCATTTTACTTTTGTTCTGTTCTTTACTGCTTCAAAAGCTGACTTTGCAATTTTGGTTGTGCGATTCATTGGTGTGTCACATTGTGTTTCTTCTGGAACACAGTTAGGAACTTTCTTGCCACCTTTGTTCTTCATGCCAACCATTTGATAACCTGTCCAGCAAGGATCACCGCCTTTTACTTGCTTATTCTCACCTTCTTGTACGGTATCTTCTTTAGCAAGTTTTGTTGCTGTTGCGTACATAACAGATTTAGCACGCTCACCATATCGTTGTTTGAAACCTTGCAAACCTTTTTTCATTCCTTTAACAATACGCTCTTTTTCTGCTGCTTCTGGTTCTGTGAGTGTACGTTCTTCAAGTTCAACTTCTTCCTTGACCATTGCCTTGGCTGTTGAATGAGCATCGTCTTTATCATTGGTAAAGTAATCAGCTGGTTCATGATGCTTACCATTTTTAAAAAGTTTAACGTGATAAGGATCACCTTCATTATGTTCACCGGATAGTTTGTATACCTTTGATTCGTGACCATTTTTATTTGAATATGTGCCTTCCAGTTTACGAGCCTCATCTAAATCAACAGCTTCTTTCGTTACTTGCTTCATTCCTAGTCTAGCAAGATGGCGCACAGTAGAATATGATTGACCATATTTGCCAGCTATAGCTGATGGAGATTTTTTTGGTTTATCAGGAGTAAAAGGAACATCATCTTTTTTATTTTTATTCAGATGAGAAGTTTCGATGATTCTAGCAATTGCTTCTTCACCATAAGTTTCTTTTTTCTGTTTACGGAGAATTTTAAAATCGTGTGCATCAATCTTATTGTTCTTATTGGCATCAATTTTATGCTGATCACCTTTTAATTCTTCTTTGACTTCTTTTTTAGAACGAAGAATTTCAAAATCTTGTGCATCGATTTTTTTATTTTTGTTGGCATCAATTTTGTGCTGGTCGCCTTTGAGTGCTTCGTTTACAGCATCGACCATAGATTGAGTTACTTTTGACTTGGTGAACATTTTTTTCTCCGTTATTAACAGTTCCACTTACGTAGAGCTTTGTTTATTCTTGAATCGGGATCACGAGCAGTTTTTGCTGATGTTAATTTTCTTTTCATGCCAGACATTCTTCTGCAAAAACTTAATCTTCTTTTTGCTGACTTAGAACCCTTTTTCAACTTTGATGGCTTCGTTGTAACAGCCATAGAAAGTTTTGAACCTGGATTTTCTCTGCGATATGATTCAATACCTTTGCGATTCAATCCACCAGATTCAGATTTACCTTCTTTGCGTTGCCAGGCAGCAACTTCTAAAATAAAGTCTTTAAATTTTAACATTTTTATTTTTCCGCAACAATTTAATTTTACCGTATGTATCAGAAATTTTTTGCATAGGTTCTTTATTTGTAGAACCACCTAAAGTTCCAGCAACACCCATATCGTTTGCACCAGGATCATCTATAGCTTCGTGATATTGTTTCTTCTTATGTTTCTCACCACGAACTGCATCTTTAGATTTTTGTTTATGTTTACCTGATCCTGGTCCTACTTTTTGTGAAGCGTGTGCTACTGGATTTCTATGCTTACGAAAATCTTTAAATTCTTTTTGTTCTCGGTAGGTCACATCGCCTAGTCCTGACATAGGGTATACTGTTCCCTGTTGGCGAGTGTCAAATTCTGGACCTACTCCTTGTGTCTTTATCGCACCACTTGGGGCACGAACTATTCTTTTTAACTTTTCTTTTTCTTTGTCCCGCCTGAAGTTGCTTTCTTTTGGCTCTGGTTGGACCTTGACGACTGGCTGCGAGGCTTCGTGGTAGGTTTTGAAGGTGTAACCGCCTGTGGCTCTGATGTCATCGTCTTTGATGTTATCTCGCTTGTTGAGCTTTCTTTGGAGCTGGATTCCTGGGAAGAGCTCGCTGACTGGACTGGTTTTACTTTCAGAAAATCTATTATCTTTTTTAACATTTCTATATTCCTTAAATAATCTATTAATATCTACTGACTTGCGGCGTTCTAACCACTCTTGGGCTGTTTCACCAACTATTTCTGAATCTAGAAAAATATTTGTAGATTCATACACATCATGGATATCTTCTTCTTTAACCTCGCCTGTGTTGTCAAAAATCATAAACTTAGAAAACACTTCGTTAAAGTATTTAGTATTTTCTTGAGATCGCAACCACTTATCGTGTCTCACAGATTCAACCATCGTCCTGGACAATAGTGAATTTCTTTCTTTACTGGTTTCGTTTGTGGTATTGACAAATACCATCATAGTTCCGTAACCTAAATCTTCAAGTTCTTCTTTGATCCACATAATACGGTCACGATCATCGGCTGGACCGTTGATAATCAAAGGACCACGGTTTCTAATTGCTTCTCTGCGATAATCTTTGGACTGTTCTGATAGTTTTTGTTTGTCGCCTAGATATTCTTGCGCTTGCACAACATTTAATTCTACAATCTTTGATTCTGCAACTGCTTCACGGATAACAACATCTTTACCAGAACCTGGACCACCGGTAACAAATATTGCTCGGAATTGTCCTCTACTGACATCTTCATTAATACCCATACCTTTACGGGTATCGCTCATTAATTCTCTGGCGTCTTTATCTGAAACATGAGAAGGAACACCTTCTCTGAATGATGCGAAATCACGATTCTTTGCGTGTTCTCTCATCTTAGTGCCAGACATACCTTCTGTTCCTTCTGCATCAGGATCACGAGATCCAGCAGAAACTACAGTAATCTTTTTAAAGTTGTATGGAACATGGCCTTCTTTATTTGGTTTTCCATTGTATTTGTTTAAACTATCATGAAATTCTTTTACACGGTCCGAACCAGCAACAACTACCAAATGGTCGTGGCCTGCTTTACTCAGTCTCTCTGCATGATGAAAAATAGACGGATGTTCTTTTGAGGCGGCAACAAAATTTGTACCAGGAGAATATTTCTGTAAGTGTTTAACTTTTTGTTGCGCTGTTAATGGATTCTTTTTACTATCCTGAGAATGAGAAGCAATAACTTCATGGTGTGCATTTAGACGAGCAGCAGTCTCTCTTACTTTATCAATTAATTTTAAATGACCTGTAGTAGGAGGATTCATTCTGCCAAAAGCAATAACTGCTGGCTTTTTAAATTCTTCTTGTATTAAATTCTTAAATGATTTCACTTTCTTACCTTTAATAAATTTGCCTTTGCAAATTCTGAACGATTAACCAATTTAGTAGGTTCACTCTTATGATTTACAACAAAACCTTCTGGACCTGTTGGTTTACTATCTATATGATGTTCCAAACCACCAGTATGTTGTTCTAATGTGGATACTAATAAATTCTTTGCTTTTTGCAAATGATTATGCATTTGTAAAAGGTTATTGTAGTGTTTTTCATTTGAAGCAATGTGATTTATATGTGTTTTTGCTTCCACTTCTTTTCTTGACTGTGCAATCGGTGTTTTTAATTTCTCTGATTGTTTAGTATATTTTGACTGTATGTGTTTCGATAAACCTTCAGCGGTTGGTGTTTCATCTGTACGAACTGTGTGATTAATATATGTTGCAAGATGTCCAGCGTCTCCACGATGCATTTCTGTTGCCTTGTACATAGACTTATTTTGGTCATGTATTTTTTTAGCTTCATTCATGTGGTGCTGAAAAGTTTCTTGATCTGCATCAGAATAATGCACTTGTTTTGTGTCATGGTTTACTGATTTGCTCCAAACATCATTGTGCTGTTTAAAATTGTGAACATCTGGATGAGAATCGGATGACATTGTGGTAATATCATCACCGTGATATTGTGTATGCACAACTACGCCAAGTTTTGCTTTACGAACTTTATCAGCTTCTTCGCCTTTTGCAGTATACTTAATCGTATTTGGTGTAAATGAAACTCCTTTGGCACCCTTATCTTCTTTGTCTCCTTCTGAGAACATAAGATCACCTTGGTATACACCAGTCTTAGGTGCAACCTTTTTTAAGTGTACAAGTGCAGAATTCAATTTTTCTGCAAGACCTGGTGCATGGCCATGATTCTTTGCAACATCTTTTGAATTGTAGTTTATTTTTGGAGTTTTATTAAATGCTGACTTACTGGCTACAAAAAATTTACCAGTTTTTGGATGGTGGCCGAAAACGACCGATGGTGAACCGTCATATTTCATGGTGAGTGCAGAACTCTCGCCTCCAGATTTTATATGTTCATGTGCCTGTTGGAGAGCTCCGTATGCATGATCAAAACCTTCTTCTCCATGAAGTAGAGGTCTATCTTCTGCATGGTGTATATGTTTGAGTTGTTTAGGCTCAGTTTCTTCTCTTAGAAAAGACAAAAACGAATACATTGATTTCCTTCTAGATATGCAACACACTATGGTTGCCCGATTGCTTATTTATATCACATTTCTTTTTATACCTTGGATCAGTATAAAGATTGGGTTTGATACATAGTAGTTAAAATCTACGGTTTAGTACCATTCAGAACCTTCCAATTTGCACAAAAAAGTTTTTAAGATATTATATGGAGGCTCGTGTACGCTTACTGACAATATTATTCTTTCTTCTGGAGAATTATTAATAACACAATGTGGTAAAGAAGTATTCAATAATGTTGGTTTGTAGAGTGTATAATCGACTTCTTTTAATTTCCAAAATAAAGGCCTTCCTCCAGTTCCAGCTATTTTTTTCGAAAAAGGATCATTTTCATAAAAATCACGATAAAAAGTTGAAGCCTTTGTATTTGTTTTAATTACCCAATTTAATGATGCAGACCTAGATTGATCAATGTGCCAATCATATAACATAAAAGGAGAGTTTTTTATATAACTAGCATTACACCAACCAAATTGTTTTTCTAGTAATTTAAAGAAACGTGAAGATTTGAACAATTCAGCATCACACTTTAATGTGTTGGGTTTTAAACTCCAAAAATATTCACCATTTAATGCTTCATTAATTACCTCATTTGATAATGGAGGCAAATTTTGTAGGTGATAAAAATATTCAAAATTTTTTTCTGTGTTTATGTCCATGTTGATCCTTCAAAATCCAACCAATAACTTTTCATCTGACCTTTTCCGTTGAATATGTGAAAAGGAGTTGTATGTAATAAACCTCTACCTGAATAATAATAGATTAGATTTGGTGGTGCTGGGTCAAGTAGAGATGCGAATATTGATGTTCCAGTTTCAGCACCAATAAAATATTCAGCTGTCTGTATATGTCTTAAATTTTCTGCAAAGTCTGTACTGTACTTCCATCCTACAAATTCTTGATTTAAAGGTTTATTAATACAAATAATTTTTTCGTAATTATCATAGTCATTATAAGATTGTATCAAATTATAGAAAAATTCTGTTGGCCAGTTTCTATAAACATTATATGGTGCATCAAATAAAGGACAAATTACAATTTTCTTCTCAATTTTTTCTTTGTTCTTAATTGTTGCAACATCTCCAGAAATGTCCCTATAATCCCACAAGTTTATTTTGTTCCATTTCAAATCTTCGTTTCCAGGTTCTAAAGAAAAGAAATCAGTATTCTGCAATAAGAAATCATACATTTTCCGAACATAATCTTCAGAAGAAATGGAATTTTGTTTCATGTGAAACTTTAAGTTTGGAATTTGTTTTCGTAAATGTTCAACAACATTACAAACAGCAAGAAGATCTCCGTTTCTTAATGGACCACCAAAAACACCTAGATTGATATTTAAAATCAATTTTTTGTTCCAATTACGGTTAATATGTTTGGTAAATTTGAGTAAGGAGTTCTAATTGCATCTTCATCATTTCCAACATGAATTATTTTAAAGTTGCATGACAATAAAAGACCGATAAGGCCATGACAATCGAAATGGTGTATATGTTCGTTTTCTCTCCTATGTTTCCAACTTCTAAAGAAATTTGGACCTTCAGATTCATGCATCCAAGGAACAGAAATACAAATGTGTTTTAATTTTAATTTATTAATGAATATTGTTAAATCTCTTTGTAATAGATGTTCTATCGAATCAAAAAAAGTCATAACATCAACTTCAACATCTGTAGGTTCATTAATTTTAAATACGCCATCAGGAATAGGATAATCAGAGATATCATATCCAAAAATATTTTTTATTTTTTTTGTTTGTTCACAATATCTTAAAAAAGAACCATTGCCATAACCGAAATCACAAATAGAATCGAACTTGCCTAATTTTCTTTCTAACAAATTGAATCTCAACTCAGACATTTTATCTGTCGTAGCATATGTGTCATATCGTGTCTGCGAATACACTTTACTATAATCTGGACCTGGTCCAGTTGGTGTTCTTTGATACCAATGACCATAAGATATTTTTTCGTAATTATCAATCATAGTTTTGATAAATCCAATTCACTAGCATGAACCAACTTTGCTTTTCTGTTTAAATAAAAATGTTTCTCGAATATTTTATTAATATCTTTGCCATTATCCCAACTGATATTATCACCAATTCTATATTCTGGTTTCCAATCTTCTGCTTTCCATACCACTAAGCATTCTTTGTTTAATAGATCGGCAATCATACCAATACCAGTAAAATTTGTAATGAAAGGTTTTGGTGATGTACTGATAATATAACAATTGGTCAGGAGATCATTATTGTAGTCTAGGAACTTACAATTATTCAGGTGTGATAGTACGCCAGTCTCTCTACGGTCATCGATCCCCTGATGATTCCAACGATCACCCACATAAATGGCATCCATGTCAACTGACACATTACATTTTGGAAACTTTATTACAAAATCATCATCCACATCAAATTCAAATTGGTATTGATCTTTTAACCAATTCTCATAACGGCAAGTTTCTATAGGACGATTAAGATCACCTTTATCTTCTCTGGTCCAAGAACTTACAATGTAAACAGGAAGCAATTTTGATCCATATTCTGTTGCTTCATCATCAAAACAAACAGTTTCAAAAAGGTCTTGATATTTTAAAAATTCTATCAACCCTTTGAATTTTTTCATGTCATGCCTTACAACAAAATTTACTTTGTCGTACTTTTTGACAAAACCTGATATTACAGGTAAGACTTGAACAAAGTCTCCTAAATTTGCGGTACAATTAAGATAAAGTGTTATCATGATATTCCTTAAATACAACAAACCAATCTTGATTCGATACTTTGTGTAATTGGAATATATCCGGATTAGACAAGTAAGACATCAACAATAAAGTTTGATCATCATCAATTAAATTGTTTTCTAATAGTTTCATTGTGTGTGTATAAACAAGATGTTCAAGTTTGTGCCACATATCACGACCACCAACAATACATGGTCCCGTTACGTGTACATCATTATTTGCAATAACATCTTGTATTAAAGTATCTTCAACCCAATCTTTGATATTGAAGAAATGAATCTTATCTTTTGCAAACGGATAAGACCATTTTTTAACACCGTTGAGGGTAGATTCATCACGGCAATAACCAAAATCTAACCAAGCAATCAAATCAGTTTTCAAATGATTCATTGATTGATTCACAAAAGTTGATTTTAGTAAATTGACCAGAACGTAGTCAGCCGACCAATATTCTGGATTTCGCACTTGCATGGGATTTATTTTGCTTAAATATTCTTCACTCTTTTGTACCTTAGTGATATCTTCTCTAAGTTGCGTGAAGTTCTTTTCAAAGTCAACAATAACGACTTCGGTAGGACGCTCTGCTCGATATAGCTTAACATCCTTAACAAATTGTTTTGATGTGTACACAACCATAGGATTTTCTAGTTGTGCCATGTGTCGAAAACGATGTAGGTAAGTATCGTTTGTTCGGTGTAGATAATGTGGCAGTCCTTTGTCTGGTGTCCATTCACCACGACCAATATCAAAGAAAGCAGTTACTATTCCAATTTCATTCATAATAATATTTCTTGTAGTTGTTAATAATCTGAGTGCCTGTTGGCATTTCATTCATAAATTTTTCATAATCAAAACCGGCGTGATGATTATGTGTATCCACTAAAAATAAATTCTTCGTATACTGTTTACCACATAACAGATAATATACAACCATGAAACAATCTATCCAGCCTATCGTTGGATAATATTTTTGTATTTCTTCTGTATTTTTAGAAAACCAATCTACAACACGGTCATAATTCTTTATGAAAGTATCAATCTTATATATTGAACCTCCACCACCTCCATAACACTTTGACCTTTCTTCAACTTTAACACCAGAAAAGTCCTCTATCATTTTCAAAACTTCTGGATGAATGAAATTGCCTCCCTCTATATCATGGCAGGCTATTTCCCACGAATCATCGACAGTAACTCTATTGTTCAACCAAACATCATCCTCTAACATCATTATGTGTGTTGCTGGTGATCGTTTGCAAGCTTCATAAAATCTCTCTAGAAATTTTAAAACTTTATCTGTTTGATAACCATATGGTTGTTGTGGGCCACCAAGTTTCTCAATGTAGTATCGATAATCAGTTTTATATGATTCTGCAAGATAAGAAAAGTTTTGAGTTGCATCTACACAAAGAAAATAATAATCATCAGGATGATATTTGCGAGTATTCTCTACAACTTTTTCTGTTGCAGTTTTATAGATTGAAGCGCAATGAAAAAATGATATATTAGACACGTTGTAAAATTGTTAGACCGTTATTGTTATATCTGCGTTCAATCATTTTCCATTCTGGATGTGAATCTATAAATTCTTGAATTGCAGGCCATATACCTTTGCCACCAAACTCACCATTAAATTCGTATGATGTTGTGTCATGAAATCCAATATATTTTCTTGCTTTGGCTGCATGAAGTCTTAATTCTTCCTTAACTTGTTCATATACATGAAGGCTATCAACAAATAAAAAATCTGTTTCTTCTATCACAACTTTTCGTGTGTCGGCCACATGAAATTTAACATCACGACCACCTTTTCGAGCATTGACAAAAAACTCCATAACTCCTGGAAGTGGATCAAATTCATATGAGTGCAGTTCATTACCGTGTCTCAAAAAAGCTCTTGTGCTCTGAGCCCAACCAACACCAAGCTCTGTTACTTGTTTACACTCTGATGCCAATTCAGACAGACGAGGTAAATGTTCGTTTATATCTGTTGACTTATTACAAGCGTCAATAAATTCTTGTTCATAATTCATTTTATGTCCTTATCACTATTAAATCTTCTAATGAATATTTCTTCATCACACTTTCTTTCCATTTTGGAACTCTATCGTATTGATGTACAATATAAAATTCTTCGCCATCAGCATTATAAACTTTGCCATCTTTAAAGATAGGTTCCTTTTCCGTTAGATTTGGCCTGAAATGTTCTATTTTACTTGGATCAACCACAGTTCCCGCTTGACAAGCAAACGCATCAGACATTTGTGCTAAGTATGTAATATCTTTAAAAGGTTGTTTACCAATTAATACATTGAATACTGCTTGATCAACAATCGGAATAGGACGGTTTACGCCATTCGTAAAGATATGAAATACTAAGTCTTTAATGTATTCGGCACGGCCGCCTAGTACTCCAACATTGTAAATAACTTTATCTTTATATTCGTCATACACATACTGCCCATAAGTTTGCATTAAGTTATCATTACCCCATGGTTCATCTTTATATTTCAAACATTCAGAACCACAAACGATACCATATGAGAGTATATCTTTATCGAATTTGTTTTCTATCCATTCAAATGGATTTTTTTGAAAGTAAACATCTTTAACATCTGTTGTTACAACATAACGATATTCTTGCCAATGTAATTTTAAATATTCATAAATGTAAAGAAAACGAAGCACATGAATGGGAATATTTGTATCATTTGGCATTTGAACTAATTTGAAATTTCTTTTCAGTAATTCTTCTTTAGTTTCGTCTGACGAATTGCCAACAACCATAACTTTATCACCAGTGAATCCACACTCATCGATGGACTCAACCCACGGTTTTAATTGATTGTAATTGTAGTTGGTGAAACCACCAATTATGAGGTCTTTCTCCACGGGTACTCTCCATTATATTTTTTTCGCATTACTTCATTTCCGTTATCAAAGAATTCTTTATTGACTGATCCTGGCCCACCGTCAACACGATAGTTTGCAGTATAAAGTCCCGTGCAATCCCATTTTGTAAAATGTTGTGATATTGTGGATAAGAAAACTCTGTCTTGGCCCCAGCCACCATGCCATACAGAAGCTAATCTTATCGCAACTTCTGTTTTAAGGCAATATGTATTGGTGTCAATATGGTTTATTCCATGATATGTTTTCCACTTGCCTAGAGATTCACAATCATCGTTGCATAGATAATCACCACTCTTACTGTATATCTTTCTAAGAGAATAACACCAATCTAAATCATTTTTCCTTATATTATCTATACAAGATTTTACATGATTTTCATCATACCAATTATCTTGATCTAGATACATTATATAATCAGTATCAACAAGGTGAGTGAAGGCCGCATAAACACGATGGCCATAGAAACCATTCGCACCAACATTTATGGGAAGGTGGCACAGTTTAATATTTTCTGATGAGTATTGTTTTACGATTTCATCTGTTGCTTGATGAAATTTTGGTCCATCAGCAACAACATAACAAGTGGTGAGATATGTTTGATTTAATACGGAGTCAATCGCACATTTCAACTCTGGAGAACCAGTAGTTGGTATAATCACAGTAGCAGACATAATCAAGTCCTAGTAAGTTTCAATATTCTTTCTATTTGTTTTTCAATAACTGGTTTGCGGTTTGGCCAATAGATATATTCTTTATCGCCTGTAGTATGTAGTTTAGTTAGGAAAGGAATAATGATCTTTTCAACTTGTTGAAGTCTCTCTCTAAATTCTTCTACCGTATCAGCTTTTTCTGAAATAACCTTATTATATTCTTCTTCGCTGACAGCAGAAAATCCAAAATCATCATCCATCTCATACTGTTTTGCCAATTTATCAAAGTCAATGAGTGCCATAATTATTCCTATTTTGCAATAATGAATTTACCAGAATCATCTGTTCTGGAAGTTATGTATTTAAATAATTCTTGTATCAATCTATCTGAGGGTGAAACATAATCTTGTGCATTTGAAATGTTTCTTTTGTTTTTTTCTAACCAATCTATAAGTGTAGGAAAAACCTCATTTGTAACCAACATAGCACTTAAAGCACCACGTTCTTGATCAAAATCTGCTCTAGCCATTTTTTTAGCTTCTGGTTTTCTTAACCTTCTATCTTTTTCTTCCCACTCTTTTCGTAATTTAGTAGCTTGAACTTTATATTTCTCATTACCTCTTTTGTAATCATTAAGAAGTTTTGTAGCCAACTGTTTGTCGATATATGAAACGATATCGCAGAATATATTCCATGATCCAATAGAACCACCTCTTGCCTCCATATCTCTGCTTTCAAATTCTGCTTTCATTGTTGCAGTTGAAGCATCGTGTCTAATTTTAATCATTTCACGATCAGATTGGGAAAATTTTATTTGTAGATCTCTAGTTTGTGGTTGGTTTAATGTGTATTTTTTCCATGGTTGTTTTAAACCGTGATATTCATATTTTAGTATCGCTGTTTGTTCTTCAACTTTATCAAAATTTACTTTTTTAATTGTAACTGTATTTGTTTGTTTTTTTAATGATATGGGTAATAGATCTCCTGATGTTATCAGTTCGCTAATCATATTGTTCATGATATCAAAACCATAACTTTTACCACGACCTGTTACATATAAATCTACATTTTCTTTTATTCTTTTTGAAGCCTTATCTGTAGCGAAATAGATATCGGCTGGTGACCATTTATTAATGTCACCAAATTGTGGTGCGGCCTTATTTTTATTTGCTTCTTTGAAAAGTGACTCAATATTTTTCATAATCATTTTGTCACCACGATAGTACCAAACATCACTAATGTTAGGTTTTTTGGCAAATCCAGTTGAGATGGTGGTTATATCTTCTACTAATTTTTTACCAATCAATGCAGAAGAAATGTACCATGTTTTTTCTGTCATTAAAAAACCTTCTATATCACCATAAGGAATTTTTTGAGCTCCAGTTGAAGCTTCAGTAAATTTATCGTATATGGATTGTAATGAATCATTCTTTGCCTTGAAAGCACTTTTCCATTTTTTGTCAAATTTGGAAAACTCATCTAATTCTTTATTTTTTGGATCTAAGAATTCACCTAAGCTTTTTCCTTTGATTTGCAAATAATCTGCAATCGCACAAAAGAAAGCTTGTGATGATTCAGCTAGTGAGGTAGTATCGGCCATTTTAAATTAAATAAAAATATTTATCTGATTATTTGTATGTCTTTTCCAGAGGTCCAAATTTCGATTTCGTTTCTTAATCGACCATCAGACTTTAGGTTCTCATAACGGTTCATTGCCTTCTTTTTCCACCAGTCTATGATATTTGACAAATCAAACTTATCATAGTTTTCGTCTGGTATCAACTTGTCTGTTTTGCAGTTCACATAATCAATAAAGTTCTTAAAACCATAATTAGAATAATAGTATCTCTTTTGTTCGGTCAAGTTCTTTGCATTATTGATTATCTGTTCGAATTTTTCTAGTTTTGGACTATCTTTTAATGCTGACCTAGTCAATGAAATAATCTTCATGCTGATTTTTAATTTTCTACTTGAAATATTGTCATCAACAATTTTACCAAGCTTATCTTCAACAAAGTTTTTCAAATCTTCGTATGGTTTACCGTGCATCATAGGCAAAAAATCCGAATCTGTCAATCCTTGATAACGAATTAGTGGTTTCATGCCATCATATTGTGAAACTTGTTTGGTACTACCATATAAACTGGTTGTTTCAAAGAGGCAAGTTTCCATATTGTATTTTTTGTCCAATAATTTTTTCACCTGGTGAGAACAACAAATAGCAGCAAGTAATTTACCACCAAGATAATTATAACCAAATGGTTGCGATGGTACAATAACAAAACCCATGATTGCAGACTGATTGAATCGTTTAGACCAGTCAGGATTCTGCGTAAAAACTTGTCCAAGAAGATCATTACGAGGTTTACAGTTGATGACTGGTGATCCCATTCGAATGAACCCCACATACTTTCCTGTATTCTTCTCTTTAATACCAACTCTGAGTTGTTTGCCTACCGGTTGAATGTTCACATGAGAACTGGTAATTGCCAAAAGTGTTTCCCATGTTTCATTTGGAGTTTCTTCAATAACAAAATCCATGTCTGCTGGTGACATAGAGAAATCTGAAAACAGATCATCTTCTGGTGGAAATAATGATGTAGGAATCTCTGATAGTGAATTTATTTTTTGATCACGCATATATTCATCTATGCGATCAAAATTGCCAAAGTAATCCTCAAAGACCTTTGCACAATGCAAAGCGTCATCGATACTCAATTTCATACTTTGAATCCTTGAAAGCTTTTCTTTTCACCATTACCAAAAGTATTGATAGGTTTGTCTTGGCCTTTATGACCAGCATCAACAATATTATTTTGTGCAGCCTGTTCAATATCAAATAACTTCATTTTTGCTCTGTCGATACCAACAGTAAATCTCTTATGGAATGTTGGATCGTTATAACGATTCTTTAATTGTTTCACCATAATTTGGCCAAGTTGATCCAAATCTTCAGATGAAATCAAAGCAAACATTAAGTCCGCTGTCGCAGGTAAGCCAAACGATTCTGAAGTATCTTCCAGTCCCGGATCACTTGATGTATACCCGCTTCTAGTGGTTTGGGTCGCACTAACAATAGGTACGTTGAATTCCACAGCCAATCCCCGTAACTCCTCAGCAATTGCTTTGACATAGGTGTACGAGTTAATAGAAGCGCCAGGTTTAATCCTAGCAGAACAGCAAATATTAAGGTAGTCAATAAAAATAATATCGGGAACAAAAGAACGCTTAAGATTAAGTTCATTTAGTAGAGTTCTGAAGTGAATTACTGAAGCTGATGCGGTTGGATATTCTTTGATGATTAGTTTGCCGGTCGTTTTATCTCGAACACGAGCGACCTTCTTATCATATATATCTTTCGGCAATTCTTGAAGATCACCGATATCAACATTTAAAAGATTTGCATCAATACGCTCTGCAATCTTTTCTTCAGACATCTCTAACGTGAGGTAAAGAACATTTTTACCTTGAACCATACAGCCAGCGGCAACATGGCACATAAAAAGAGACTTGCCAACACCAGTGCCAGCAAGGGCAATATTAAGAGTTTTATTTGGAAGGCCACCTTTTGTAATCTTGTTAAAATATTCAAGATCAAATGGGATTCTTTCTTCTTTTCTGTGATAAAATTCGAATCGGTCATCAGAGTTCTCCAAGTAGTCATGCCC
>Ga0315905_10003330_pt1 | contig 16614 bp, 15 predicted proteins | sample LakEriMetagenome_5_FD_203522 | JGI IMG/M metagenome (GOLD analysis project Ga0315905, IMG submission 203522) | Freshwater fungal communities from buoy surface, Lake Erie, Ohio, United States - Buoy 4 MA121 | ecosystem: Environmental > Aquatic > Freshwater > Lake | place: USA: Lake Erie, Ohio... | reverse complement strand
TGCGAGTACGCCCGCAAACGGGCCCAGTCCTACGGCCACAATGAAGAGCAGAGCGAAGACCAGCTCGTTGACCGCGCGGAAGGCGTCCATGAGCCGGCGCATGGGCTGGTGGATCCAGACGGGTGAAATGTTCTCAGAGGCCAGGAGTGCGCAAGGGATGCCCAGCACGATGGCCAGGAACGTCCCCCAGACGGCGATCTGGATGGTCACTACCATCTCTCTGAGATAGACCTCCCAGTCGCGAAAGTTCGGCGGGAAGAAGTCGGCCAGGAAGATGGCCATGTTCTGCGAGTCGTTGATCAGCGCCATGGGGCGCATGTCGGCACCCTCCCAGGAACCGATCAGCAGGCCCAAGAGGACAGCGCCCACCAGGGCGATCGTCCAAGACCTGGGCGCCTCGGCCAGTCGGTCAGCGGCGCGTGTTGAGCTTGACGGGAGCATCGTCGGTTCCTTTTGGTACCCGGGGGGGCAAGGGGCTACAAAAGAAGACGCCCGGGGGAACCGGGCGTCTCCAAGGCAGGGGCCTTGCTTAGCGCTTGATAGCCTTCATCTGCTTCTCAAGATCGGCCAGCTTGGCATCCAGATCGGCTAACTGCTTTTTCTTGTCTGCATCTGCCAGCTTATCGTCGCCTGCAACCTTCGTGCGCGCACGGAAGAGCTCGAGCTGGCGGATGGGCAGCAGTTGGGTGTTGTCCGACTTGATAAAGCCCTTCCAGAGGTGGGGCTCCATAACCTTGCGCTGACGCTCGCCTTCGGCGCCAGGAGCCTTGCCATAGTTCAGGAAGAAGTCTGCAATCTTCTTCTTGAGATCGGGGTTCAGGTCGGTGCGCCAGACCAGGGGATCTGAGGGGATCAGGGGTGAGCGCCAGATCTCACGCACATTGGCTGCCTTGTCGGCCTGGGTCTTCTGGAAGCGCTCAAGCGACTCGGTGTTGTTCACAGCCACGTCCACTTGCTTGGCCGAAACAGCAAGCAGGTTGCCCTCGTGGTTGGAGGTGGTCACGCTCTTGAAGAGCTGCTTGGGCTCAACATTGTTGAGTGCAAACACGTAGTAGGAGGGCACGAGGAAGCCCGAGGTGGAGTTGGGGTCGCCGATGCCGAAGCGGATGTCCTTGCCGTTCTTGAGAACATCCTGCAGGTTCTTGTAGGGCGCATCTTTATGGGTGATAAGCAGGGAGTAGTAGCCCATGGTGCCGTCCAGCGCCACGGTCTGTGTAAAGACTTCTCCGCTTGCACGGTCCACTGCCTCCATGGCCGACTTGTTGCCGTACCAGGCCACCTGGACTTTGTTAAAGCGCATGCCCTCAATAACACCGGCATAGTCAGAGGCGTAGAAGGCCTTGACCTTGACGCCAATGGCCTTCTCCATGTCCGCCAGCAGGGGGGCGAACATCACCGCCTGCTTGCTAGAGGCCTCAGTGGAGATGATGCCGAAGTTGATTTCGGTGGGCATCGGGGACTGCGCAAACGAGGGAACCGCCGTGAGGGCGGAGACGGCGACGGCTGCTGCCATCAGGCTACGACGCATAAGCTTCATTAAGGCTCCTTGTTGAGGCATGTTGCTGGGGGTTGGTCATCTCGAGTTCGTCGAAGATGAGGTCTGTATCGGAGCCGTATAGCTCTCGAATCTGTTGTTCGGTCAGGCTCGCCGAGGGGCCATCGTAGACAATGATCCCGTCTCGAAGCGCAACCACTCGCTGGCAGTACCTCAGCGCGACGGCCACCTGGTGGAGAGAGACCAGCACCGTGCAGCCGCGTTGGTTCAGGTTCACCAACAGCTCCATGACCTTGCGCGAGGACTCTGGGTCAAGGCTTGCGATCGGCTCATCTGCAAGAATGAGGTCTGCCTCCTGGGTGATGGCTCGGGCAATTGCGACCCGCTGCTGCTGGCCGCCTGACAGCAGGCGTGCGCGCTTGAAGACCTGCTCATCGATGCCGACCTGGATGAGTGCATCCACGGCCCGAAGCTTGACGTCTCGGGGGAAAAGACCAAGCAGACTGCGCCAGGAGGGGACCCTCGAGAGTGCTCCCACGCAGACGTTGGTCAGGACCGAGAGGCGATTGACGAGGTTGAACTGTTGAAAGATGGTGGCAATTCTGCGCCGAATCTGGCGTGTCTTTGGGGAGAGCCGTCCGTACTCCTGGAGCACCTCTCCGCGAATGGCCACTCGACTCTGCGTACCCGCATCGGCTAGATGCAGGCCGCTGATGGACCGAAGGAGCGTCGACTTTCCGGAGCCAGAGGCGCCGAGCAGCGCCACCATTTCTCCGCCCTGCACGGTCAGGCTAATGTTCGACAAGGCGCGCTTAGCGCGATCGCCCCTTCCAAAGCTCTTGATGAGTTGGGTGATCTGGAGGTGGGCGAGTTGCGGGGTACTCATGTGCGCGAGTGTGGGGCGCAACCATGACAATTCGATGACTGTCATGGCGAAAGCGCCCGCCGCGCTGACGGGCGCCCCGCCTGCGCGAGTCTAGTGCTTCATACCGCCGTGGCCGCCGTGGCCCTCTTGCTTGGCGGCTGGCGTGCGATCCACGACGGGAATGGAGACTTTGACCTCGCCTGCCTTCTGAAAAATGAGGGTGGCCTCCAGCGTCTCACCGGCCTTAAGGGCTCGCTTGAGTCCAATGAGCATGAGGTGGTCGCCACCCGGCTGCATCTTAATGGTGCCGCCAGGGGGGAGGTCCACCCCGGGGAGTGCACGCATTGTCATTCGGCCGTCCTTGAGGGTCATGCTGTGGAGCTCGCCGCGCGCGGCCACGGCGGCTGAAAATTTAACAGCCTCCAGGCGGTCAGCGTCCTTGCCGTGGTTGTGAATCTCGATGAAGGCTGCGGCGTTGGGCTGCCCCTCTCGCGTGGAGAAGGCCTGCGGCTTCACCACCATGATGTCGGAGGCGATTGCGCCAAGCGACAGCGCGCTGAGTGTAAGGCCAACGAAAATGTGTGCAATTTTCATGAAATCTCTCTTAAGTGTCGTGAAAAACCAAGTTAATATTCTCACAAATGCGAACAATCATCCGCAAGTTTCTCTCTGCTGATCGCGGAAGGCTTCAGCGCAGCACAGAACGCACGTGGGATTATCTCTCGCTCTTTGGTGGGGCCGCCCTCGTGGCGCTCTGCGTCATTGCACTCGCACGCGTTGCCGATGCGTCCCTGTACTGGGGGGAGGAGCTGTTCCGGGCCTATCCCTGGGCGTTTCTCGTGCTTACGCCGCTGGGCTTCGCGTTGATTCGGTATGTCACCTTCTCTTATGCCCCCTTTGCGGCGGGAAGCGGCATTCCCCAGACCATGGCTGCCATCCGGGTGCGAGATGTCCAGACCCAGCTCGGTCAATTCCTGGCACCGCTGCAGGTGGGAATCAAGATGATCCTCGTCTGCGCTGGGCTCGCCTGCGGCGCCTCGATCGGCCGGGAGGGCCCCTCGATTCAGGTGGGTGCTGCGGCGATGTTGGCATGGGCCCATCGGTTTGGAGGGAAGCTTCGCGTCCCTACCGATGCGCTGATTGTGGCGGGTGGCGCCGGCGGGCTGGCGGCAGCATTCAATACCCCGCTCGCGGGCATTGTGTTTGCCATGGAAGAGCTCGCAAAGGGCCGAACCATGCGACAGAGCTGGTTTGTGCTCATGACCATTCTCGGTGCTGGCTTCATTTCTCTGGCGCTGCAAGGCAATTACGATTTCTTCCCTATCTACGTTCGCAACCCCGTACATCCCGAGTTGCTCGCCTGGATGGGGGTCTCGGTCGTCTGCGGCCTGATGGCTGGTCTGATGAGCTGGCTATTGGTCACCGCCGGACCTAGGCTGCTTCCCACCTCCACGACAGCGCGTCACGCAGCACTGGTGGCGGGTCTCGTCGGGCTCATGGTCGCGTGCATTGCGCTGCTCACAGAGGGAGAGACCATTGGCACGGGCTACCACGCCGCCTCCGACCTGTTGAACACCCCACTGGGGCTCTCTCACGAACTTGGCTTTAGCCTGCTAAAGCTCTTGGCAACCGTGCTGAGCTACCTTTCTGGCATTCCAGGGGGAATCTTCACCCCTTCGCTCTCGATCGGTGCAGGACTGGGGTATGACTTTGCGCTCTTGTTTGATCTGGTTGAGGGGCGCCAGATGCTGGTCCTCATCGGCATGACGGCCTTTCTCGCGGGGGTGGTGCAGGCGCCGGTCACGGCCACGGTCATCGTGATGGAAATGACCTCCAGCCAGGACCAGTTCATGAGCCTCATGCTCTCCTCGGTCATTGCCACCCTGGTGGCAAAGTCAATCGCGCGCGTGAGCCTGTATGAGGTGCTTGCCCGAAGGCTTCTGGAGGGGCTGCAGGACAATACAAAAAAACTATCTGAAACATGAGAACAAACAATTGGATTAATGTCAGGTGGGGGGTGATGATTCCTCCCGTGCCGCAACAAAAGCGGCGCGCCCCCAACTTCTCAACACATAAAAAGAGGAATCAACATGTCGCTCATCAACACCACCGTCAAGCCTTTCAAGGCCACCGCCTATCACAACGGCAAGTTCATCGAAGTCACCGACCAGTCCCTGAAGGGCAAGTGGTCTGTCGTGTTCTTCTACCCTGCCGACTTCACCTTTGTCTGCCCCACGGAGCTTGGTGACCTTGCTGACCATTACGACACCTTCAAGGCCCTCGGCGTGGAGGTCTATGGCGTGTCCACCGACACCCACTTTACCCACAAGGCCTGGCACGACACCTCCGACACAATTCGCAAGGTGAACTACCCCCTCATTGGTGACCCCACCGGCACCATCACCCGCAACTTCGAGGTCATGATCGAAGAAGAGGGCTTGGCGCTGCGCGGCACGTTTGTCATCAACCCTGAGGGTCAGATCAAGCTCTGCGAAATCCACGACAACGGCATTGGTCGCGATGCGACCGAACTGTTGCGCAAGGTTCAGGCTGCGCAGTACATCGCCAAGAACCCTGGTCAGGTCTGCCCTGCCAAGTGGACGCCAGGTGCTGAGACGCTTGCTCCCTCGCTCGACCTCGTCGGCAAGATCTAGGCCCGCGCTGTGAAACGCTCCGCCTTCGGGCGGGGCGCGATGTCATCATTTTTTGGAGAACCCCATGCTCAATGACACCCTGAAGGCCCAGCTGAAGGCCTATCTTGAAAAGATTGCTCATCCCGTCGAGCTGGTGGCTTCGCTCGACGACTCGAAGGGCGCCCAGGAAATTCGCGAACTGCTAGAGACCATTTCGAGTCTCTCCGACCGAGTGTCGGCGCGATTCGATGGAGCGGATGCGCGTCGACCCTCTTTTCAGATTCGTCGTGCGGATGCACAGACGGGTCTTCACTTTGCCGCTGTTCCCTTGGGCCACGAGTTCACCTCACTGGTGCTCGCACTGCTCTGGTCGGGTGGTCACCCGCCCAAGGTGGAGGCCGAGAGCCTTGACACGATCCGCGCGCTCAAAGGGGACTTCCGTTTCGAAGTCTTCATGTCGCTGTCCTGCCACAACTGTCCGGATGTGGTGCAGGCGCTCTCTCTCATGGCGGTGATGAACCCCGCGGTAAAGACCGTGGTGATCGATGGCGCGCTCTATCAGGACGAGGTCAACCAGCGCCAGATCATGGCCGTGCCCATGGTATTTCTGAATGGTGAGCTCTTCGGTTCTGGCCGCATGACGCTCGACGAGATCCTTGCCAAGCTTGACACCGGCAGTGCCGGGAAGGAGCGTGCCAAGATCGACGCGCGCGATCCCTTTGACGTGCTCGTGGTGGGCGGAGGACCTGCCGGGGCTGCTGCGGCCGTCTATGCAGCGCGCAAGGGGCTGCGCACGGGTGTGGCCGCAGAGCGGTTTGGCGGACAGACCAACGACACGCTGGGCATTGAGAATTACATCTCTATTCTCGAGACCAACGGGCCCAAATTTGCCGCAGACCTCGAGGCGCATGTTCGCCACTACGAAGTGGACATCATGAATCTTCAGCGTGCCGAAAAGCTCGTGCCGCCCGAGCAGGCAGGTGGGCTGATGGAGGTCCACCTCGCCAATGGCGGCGTGCTGCGTTCACGCTCGGTCATTCTCTCCACCGGTGCGCGCTGGCGCAATGTGAATGTGCCGGGCGAACAGGAATACAAGAACAAGGGCGTTGCTTACTGCCCTCACTGTGATGGCCCGCTCTTCAAAGGCAAGCGCGTTGCGGTGATTGGCGGTGGCAATTCGGGTGTAGAGGCTGCCATCGATCTCGCCGGCGTGGTGGGCCACGTGACCGTACTCGAGTTTGCCGACCAGCTCAAGGCAGATGCCGTGTTGGTGGCGAAGCTCAAGAGCCTGCCCAATGCCAGCATCGTGCTCAATGCCCAGACCACTGAGATTACAGGCAACGGCTCTACCGTGAACGGTCTTCGTTACAAAGATCGTCGCTCGGGTGAGGCGCATGCCCTTGAGCTTGAAGGGGTGTTTGTGCAGATTGGTCTCGTCCCCAACACGGAGTGGCTCAAGGGCACCATCGAGCTCTCTCGGTTTGGTGAGATCGTCGTGGACCATCATGGCGCCACCAATGCGCACGGCGTATTCGCGGCAGGTGATGTCACGACGGTCCCCTACAAGCAGATCATTATCGCTGCAGGCGATGGGGCCAAGGCGGCGCTCGGCGCCTTCGATTACCTCATTCGGAGCTCTGTGCCGGTCGAGGAGCCGGTTGCCGCCTGAGGCCGGGGCAGCATCGCGCGAGGTTTGTGGCTAGACTGGGCAGATGACGACCCTGTCTTCCTCGGTTAAGCTCGCCTGCTCCGGCTGTAACCTGCGCGAGCTCTGCATGCCACTGGGCCTCGCCTCGGATGAGCTGTCTCAGCTAGACAGCCTCGTTTCCGGCCGCAGGCGAGTGGCCAGAGGCAGCTCACTCTTCAAGGTAGGCGATCCTTTCCACGCGCTCTATGTTGTTCGGCGGGGGTTCTTCAAGACGGAGCTCATCACCCCAGACGGTCGCTGTCAGGTCACCGGATTTCAGATGATGGGTGAAATGATGGGGCTCGATGGCATCGTGGAGGATGAGCACCGCTGCGATGCTGTCGCGCTGGAGGACTCGGAGGTCTGCGTGCTGCCCTACGAGCAGATGGAGGACCTCAGTCACCAGTTCGAGCCGTTTGCTCGGCACCTGCGCAGGGTCATGAGCCGTGAGATCGTGCGCGACCAGAATGTCATGCTCCTGCTGGGCATCATGCGCGCCGATGAACGGGTAGCGGCCTTCTTGCAGAACCTAATAGAGCGACTGCATGCTCGGGGGTTTTCGCAGCACGAGTTGATTCTTCGGATGACCCGGCGGGAGATTGGCAGCTACCTCGGGATTAAGCTGGAGACGGTGAGCCGCGTGTTCTCTCGGCTCGCGGAGGAAGGGGTGGTCCAGGTGAATCAGCGCCACATCGTCATTCTCAACCCTGCAGCGCTTGAGGCGCTGGCTTCCTGAGGGCGTGGTCACCGCATCCGCAGGCGTCAGTCGCCGGCCGGATGTACTAGTCCTCGGGGGTGGGGCTGCGGGGCTGTTCTGCGCAGCCGAGGCGGGTCGACAGGGGCTCCGCGTGCTCGTCCTCGATCACGCGCCCAAGATCGGCGAGAAAATTCGAATCAGCGGCGGTGGTCGGTGCAACTTTACAAACCGCGACTCCCAGCCCAGGCACTTCCTCTCGCGCAACCCCTCCTTCGTGAAGAGCGCGCTCAGTCGGTTCTCCTCGGCAGACTTCATTGCGCTGATGCGCGAGGCCGGCATTGGCTTTCACGAGAAGCACCGAGGGCAGTTGTTCTGCAATGAGTCCTCCCAGCAGGTGATTGAGTTCCTCCTTCGACGCTGCGCAGGTGGCGGTGTGGAGCTCCGCTACCCAGTCGAGCTGAAGGCTGTTCGCCGCGATGGCAGTGACTGGGCAGTCGACACAGCCCAAGGCAGCGTTCAGGCACGCGCCCTGGTGGTGGCCACCGGCGGACTGCCCGTGCCTGCCATCGGGGCCAGCGGCTTTGCACTTGACCTCGCCAGGTCTCTGGATGTTCCCGTGCTTCCCGTTCGCCCTGCGCTGGTCCCACTCGCGCTGACCGCAGAGCACCTGCACCCTCTGCTTGAGCTGTCTGGCCTCAGTCAGCCGGTGCGCATCATGGCCGGTGAGGCGGGCAGCGGGTACGGTGCTCAGGTGTTCGATGAAGACCTGCTCCTCACGCACAAGGGCCTCTCCGGTCCAGCAACGCTGCAGGCCAGTAGCTACTGGGCTGAGGGACAGTCCCTGGTGATTCAGTGGCTCTCGGAGGGCCAGTGGACGGAGCTCGACAAGGCAGGTGCAGGTCAGGGTGGGAGGGTGATCTCAAGTCGCCTGTCTGACTACCTTCCGGAGCGGCTTGCGCACGGACTGCTCGAGACTGGCCAGGTCCAAGACGGTCGCTGGGCGGACCTCAATAAGGCCGCAAAGACACAGGTCCGGTCGCTGCTCTGCAAGCACCTGGTCAGACCCTCGGGCACCTTGGGATGGAAGAAGGCCGAAGTCATGCTCGGCGGGGTTGACACACGTGCGCTCGACAGCAAGACCATGGAGTCCAAGCAACATCCGGGCTTGTACTTCATTGGGGAGTGTGTGGATGTGACGGGCCACCTGGGGGGACACAACTTTCAGTGGGCCTGGTCCAGTGGATGGGCTGCGGCGCAGGCCATTTCCGAGAGGCGCCAAAAGTCTTAACTCAGTTGTCGCTGTCGACCCCGTAGAACTTCACACCAAGCTGGATGCGCTCTCTGCCCTGGGACACGCGATGCCGATTGGTGTCTCTTAACGAGTAGACACATCCGCAGTATTCCTGCTGGTAGAACTGCTCGCGCTTGCTGATTTCAATCATGCGTTGGCTGCCACCACCCTTGCGCCAGTTGTAGTCCCAGTAGACCAGGCCTTCATAAGGCGCAACCGCGCGAGCTCCGCTGCCGTTGATCTGGTTCATGTCCTTCCAGCGGGAGATGCCCAGAGAACTGGTCATCACCGAGAAGCCATGTTCAACCGCGTAGAGCGCGGTGCGCTCAAATCGCATGTCAAAGCACATGGTGCATCGCTCGCCCCGTTCGGGGGAATTCTCCATGCCTTTGGCGCGTGCAAACCAGTTGTCGGTGTCGTAGTCTGCGTCGACGAAGGGCACACCATGCTTCTCCGCGAATCGGATGTTCTCCTCCTTGCGAATGAGGTATTCCTTTTCGGGGTGGATGTTCGGGTTGTAGAAGAAGATGGTGTAATTGATGCCAGACTCTAGAAATGCCTCCATCAGCTCTCCGGCGCAGGGTGCGCAGCAGGAGTGCAACAGGAGCTTGTCGGCCGCATTGGGCAGCGAGAGCTTGGGGCGAGAGGTCTGTGGCATGAACGGGATTTTACGGAATTTCAACTGACAACGAGGTAGAAATGCGATCAAACAAAACCTGGATTCAGATCTTCTGCACCATCGCGTTCACGCTGGTCTCAACGGCGGGCTGGGCGGCAGACGACAAACGAATCGGCGATGAGGAATACAAGCCCTATGTGGGCCAGCCGGGCAAGGATGTGATCTGGGTCCCGACGCCAGACGCAATGGTCGACGAAATGATCCGCGCCGCGGGGGTCGGCCCCAACGACCTCGTCGTGGACCTGGGTGCCGGTGATGGAAAGATCGCGATAGCCGCGGCGCTTAAGCGAGGCGCTCGGGCGGTTGGGGTCGAGTACGACCCTTCTATGGCGGCACTGGCGAGGCGCAATGTCCTTCGCGCCGGTGTGGCCGACAAGGTCACCATCATCCAGGGCGACCTCTTTAAGACCGACTTCTCTCAGGCCACCGTGGTCATGATGTACCTGCTGCCCGAGCTCAATATGCGCCTGAAGCCGGTGCTCAAGGCCATGCGCCCCGGAACCCGCATCGTGTCCCACTCCTTTGGGATGGAGAGCTGGATCCCCGACGAGCGAATTGAGACGGCGAACGCAGCAGGCAATGTCTGGATTGTGCCGGTCAACGCGCAGGGCACCTGGTCCTTTGAGCTCGCCCAGGGGCGCAGAGGAACGCTCACGCTCAAGCAGGTCCACCAGCAGCTCTCGGGCACGCTCCAGCTCGCTGGGCGCTCCTATGCTGTGGAGGAGGGCAAGGTGCGCGGATACGGGGTCTCGCTGAAATTCAAGTCCGCCCAGGGGCAGACCCTCAGCCTGAACGGACAGGTCATCGACAAGCGGCTCTCCGGTGAGCTCATGGAGAATGGACAGCGCCAGCTCCTCGACGGAACGCGCTCCGGAAGCTGAGCATGTCATCCTCGAATGAGCACGGTCAGCAGCTCTCCGTATTGGGGGCCGTGGTCGTGGTCGCAGGGCTCGTCATCGGTGCCGGAATCTTTAAGACCCCCTCACTGATTGCGGGTCTTGTTGCGGAAGCGCAGATTGTCTGGATCTGGCTGGCAGCCGCAGCGCTCAGCCTGGTCGGGGCTCTGTGCTATGTCGAGCTCATCACCCGTTTCCCCAGCCAACGGGGCGAGCTCGGGTTCCTCTCGGAGGCCTTTGGTCCTCGACTCGCCTTTGTTTACGGCTGGGCCAAGGCAACCGTCATCAATCCCGGCGCGATCGCCATGCTCGCCTTCGTCCTGGCGGACTACTGGACGCCGGTCTGGCCCGGGCTTCAGGGCGCCAATGCCTGGTTCGCCCTTGCGGTGGTCATTCTCCTCACCGCGGTGAACTTCTGGGGTCTGCGCTTCTCTGCTCGGCTTCAGTTGGTGCTGCTCGGCCTGGAGGTGGGCCTTCTTGTAGTCCTCTCTGTCGTCGGTCTCGCGCTCGCCGGCGAGCCAAGCGCCGGTCCCACCGGCGCCTTGCCACCGAGCCCGAACCCGGGGCTCGGCGCCCTCGGGCTGGCCATGATCTTCGCCCTCCTGACCTTTGGCGGCTGGAACGAGGCGGCCTACCTCGTGCGCGACCTCAAGGGGGGGCAGGGCCAGATGCTCCGTGTGCTGGCGATTAGCCTTGCACTCATCACAGCGGTCTATCTTCTGGTGAACTTTGCGCTCATTCATCTTCTGGGCGCGGGCCCCCTCGCGCAGAGCAAGGCGCCCATCGGAGACCTTGCCACGCGGGCCCTCGGAGACTGGGGGACGGCAGTGGTGCTTGCCGTAGTGACTGCATCCATCCTGACCAGCATCAACGCGACCATGGTCGTCGGCGCGCGCGCGACGGCCTCCATGGCCGAGGAGTGGTCCAGGCTCGACCGTCTCTCTCGTTGGCGCGAGGCCCGTGGCGCTCCCATTCCTGCTCTCATCTTTCAATCGCTTGTAAGCCTGGCCCTGGTGGCATTTGCGTCCGTCTCGCATGGCGCATTTGCGGCGCTCGTTGAGTTCACCGCACCGGTCTACTGGGGCTTTCTCTGCCTGGTGGGGCTGAGCCTGCTTCTGCTGCGGCGTAGGTACGCCAATGCCACAGGGTTTCGGCTTCCCCTTGGACCCGTATTCCCAGCCCTCTTCATTCTGTCCTCGGGCTATCTCACCTATTCCAGCCTGAGCTATGCAGAGAGTCAGGGCAATGCCTGGGTATCCGTGGCCGTGGTGGCCGTCGGTGTGGTGGTGTCGGTGTTCTTAGGTCGCGCCAAGCAGTTCAGGCCTTAGGCATAGGCTGCCGGTCAAGCTGACGCGGCAGTGCCCAGATCGCAGTCAGTGTCAGCACAGATAGAGCAGCCAAGAGCAGCAGCGACTGGGAGAACCCAGCGGCCTTCACCAGCGGACCCAGCAGTCCGACGGCGCAGCTGCTCACCACAAATGCAATTCCAATGCGCAGTCCCGTGATGCGCGACCGCAGGGAGTCGTCGACATACCGAACCACGATGGTGTCTGTGAATGGGATCGCCCCGAAAATGCTGGCCATGAACCCAAGCGCTGCGAGATAGAACCACCAGCCCTCTGCCTGAGAGGCCAACAGCAGAAAGAAGGTCTGGCAGGCGACGATGCTCATGAATAGCGGTCTGAGCGAGACGCGCTCGGTGAGGTGGCCCACGACCACCTGGCTGACCGCAGCCAGGGTGTAGAGAACGCCCAGTGCTGCGCCAATCGCAACCGGGTCGGGCAGGCTCAGAGACATCCGCTCCCGAAAGAGCTCAGTGTTTCCGTTGGTGGTGAAGTTAAAGAGGATCGAGCCCATGCTGGCCGCAATGGTCATGACCACGAGTGCCCGCCGGACCGCGGGCGACAGGGACACGGCCCCGGACTGCTTGGCTCTGGCGCGGCCCGCCGCAGAGTGAGGCTCCTCTGCAGCGACTCGCGCGAAGGCGATGCCCAGGGCGATGGTGAGGAGCCCAGGGAGTACAAAGGCCGCCCGCCAGCCGGCCCACTGAACAATGAGGCCAGTGAGTAGTGCAGCGAGGGCGATGCCCAGGTTGCCCGCAAGATTGTTCCAGCCAATCGCCACCCCAGGGCGCACGGCATCGCGCAACAGCATGGGAATGCCCACGGGGTGGTAGATGGAGGCAAAGGTGCCCAAGAGGGTGAGTGCAAGGGCCAGCTGCCAAGCGGACTGACAGGCCGCCACCAGCATGCAGCTTGCCCCAGTCCCGAAGAAAAAGACCAGCATAGCCTTGCGGCGACTCCAGAGGTCTCCGAGCCGACCGGCTGGAATGGACCCGAGGCCGAACATGAGAAAGGCCCCTGCCGTGTAGGGCATGAGGTCTTCCCAGCGTGCCAGACCGAGGTCGCTCGCAATGCTTGAGACCGCCGAGGCGAACACCAGTAGGACCAGGTGGTCCATGGTGTGCGCGGCATTGAGTAAGAGCCCGAGGGCTCGGCGGCTCGGCATGCGGGGTGAGGCTCAGTCTTACCAGCGAACCGTGAGCCCAACCCCGAGCTGTTGATCAGCCTCCTGGTCATTCAGCCCGTGCTTGTAGCCAATGTCCAGGTCGAGCTGTTCGGTGACGGCCCAGATCAGTCCCACGAGTGCATAGGCGGGGTGCTTGCTGCTGTTGCGGCTGGCCTGCTGCGAGGCGCCGATATCGAGTGCAAACCGGACATCCTCACGGACTGGCATGAGCCAGGCGACCGAGGCGTTCCAGAGCGTCCGACGCTCGTCTGCTGTGCTTCCGTTGTTGGTGAATCCGACGTTAATGAGGAAGTCGCCCGACTTCGTCTGGAGTTGGGTCATGTGCAGGAGGCTCTGGGTGGCCCGGCCCGCGCCGAGCCCGCGGTCGGCATCGCCCGTTGCAAAGTTAGAGGTGAGCTTAAGGCCAAGGCTGAGACCTTCTCGCTCTGCGTAGCGCCACTTGAGGCCCAGCGCACTGTCTGCCTCGCCCTTTACCCGCTTTCCTCCGTTGGCAGATGGGTCGCGCAGGTCAAGGCGTACACCGCCCACGAAGAGGTCTAGCCGGTCGTTGAGGCCCCGGGTGTAGGTGAATGCAAGGGCATTCTCGTGCGACTTGTTGGCGCCCTTGCCGGATTGCGCTCGGTCAAAAGAGAGTTCGGCCTGGTTGTTGCCAGCCCCTTGGGTTCCCGTGTCGTCGGTGACCAGGGGATGGGCTGCATAGGCCGTGCTCGTGAGGAAGGCGAGGACGATCGGGGCAAATAGGCGTGTCATGAAAGGATCCATTTCTTGTGTTTAGATTTGTCAGAAGGTCTATCAACAGGTCAGGCATGAGAATTATCTTGGTTTTGTACACGCTGGTGGCGTCTTTGATGCTCGGCGCCACGGCCCCGGTGCTTTCTGCCCCCATGGTGGTCCTGATTGGCCTCGATGGCTTTCGCGCAGACTACCTGTCGCGGGGACACTCGCCGGTGCTCACCCAAATGGCCCAGCGAGGGGCGGTCGCCGAGGGGCTGGTGCCAGTCTTTCCCTCGCTCACTTTTCCGAATCATGTCTCCCTGGTCACCGGGCGCACGGCCCAGCAACACGGCATTCTGAACAATGTGATGTCCGACCCTGGAAGCGGTGGGCAGCGGTTTCGTCTCTCCGACCGGGCTGCCGTGACCAACCCCTTCTGGTGGTCTGAGTCACTCCCCATCTGGGTGACCGCGGAGCGGCGGGGACTCCGAACAGCCACCCTGTTTTGGCCAGGCAGCGAGGCACCCATTCAGGGTGTTCAGCCCAGCCGCTGGCTGCCTTACCAGCATGAACTCGACCCGCAGCAGCGGACCGATCTACTCCTTTCCTGGCTCCGAGAGGACCGCGACAAGCCGCCTGCCTTCGTGACGCTCTACTTCTCTCAGGTGGACTCGGCTGGCCATGCCGCAGGGCCAGACAGCGCTGGCGTGAACGCGTCGATCGCCGAGGTCGACCGCGCCATCGGTCGGCTCCGCGATGGGCTGCAGGCCCTGGGGCTCCTGCAGAACGCCATTTTCATTGTGGTCGCCGATCACGGGATGTCGCTGGTGCCGCCACAGCAGGTGATCTACGGGCCGGGCCTTCTAAAGGATTTTCCACGGGTGAACTGGGAGTGGACAGGTGCGACCTCGGGGGTCAATCTGGGCGGCGAGTCAGAAGAGAAGGTTCTCAGTGCGCTTGCCATGCACAAGCAGCTCACTTGCTGGCCGAAGCGGGACATTCCAAAGCGCCTGGGTGGCGGGCAGCACCGTCGCATTCCAGAGGTGGTGTGTCTGGCGGCAAGAGGCTGGTCGGTGACAGACCGCGCTGTGAGTCTTCCAGTCCCTGGACAGCACGGCTTTGACCCTGCAGACCCCGAGATGCATGGTCTCCTGGTCATCGAGGGACGCGGCATTTCTCCGCGTCGACTGCCTGTCCTCTCGAACCTAGAGGTCTATGGGCTCATGTGCAGGTTACTGGGCCTTGCGCCCGCACCCAATGACGGCAAGGGCGTGCTGACCCAGCTCCTAAGCCAGGACCTCGAACGCCTTCAGTAGCCCGACGCCACTGACCGCAAGCAGGGTCACGCCCAGGACCTGAAAAAACCGTGGCGTCTCGGCCGCGACGATCTGATGGTGGAACCGCTCCCCGATGAGGTGTCCAACAAGTGCACAGGGGAAGAGCCACAGGTGGTGGACCAGTTGAAGGTCGACCCCGAAGGCGAGAAACGACCCCAGCTTAATGACTGTGAGGATGAGCCAGAGCACGAAGAGCGTGTTGCGCAGCCTGAACTTGCTCACGCGCGAGGCGAACGCCGGAATGATCAGCGGGGCGCCAGTGAGTGAGGTGCCGCTGAAGTAAGCACCACCGGCCAGAAGGACGCGCTCCATCCAAACATTCTTGACCTGGATGGGCCGATTAATGACATACCCCAGCGCATAGAACGAGACCACCAGCAGAATGATGACGCTGGTGATCCTGGGCGGCAGGGTCAGCAGTCCCATGACACCTAGCATCTTTGGGACGATCATCACCTTTAGCGCCCTGCGCAGGTAGTCCCAGTCGGCCCGTTGGTCGTTCTGGCTGTCTGGCTGGGCGCGTCTGGCGTCTCTGTGGCTGCGCCAGGTAATCCATACCGAGAACACGATCAGGTGAACCGCGATCAAGGGGAGAAAGAGCAGCGCATCGTCGTGTATTAGCAGCAGAAAGGGCAGGGCGAGCACCGCCCCTCCGAAGCCCAGCCCGCTCCTGACAAAGCCACTCCAGACGAAGATCAGTGCGACAGCAGCAAGTTCAAGCGGTGAGAGATCAGCCATGCGGGTGCGAGAGCTCAACCCTAGGGATCGGGTGGGCTCTCAGAAGCGAGGCCTGAGGAAAGTCAGACCCAAGCAAGGGGCGAAGGTAGTCTAGAAATGCGGGGGTGACCTGGTTGCCGTCCGCATGGATGAACGCGTCAGGCATGACCTTGGTCTTTGCTGCAACAGCCTCGAGCGGCTGAATCTTGAGGACGGTCCGGTACTCCCCCGTTCGAACCAATGCCACCGATCCGGTCACAGAGTGATCACCGGTCTGGGAGAGGGCCCACTGCGCTGCGAACGCACCGACCTCGCGTGCCTCACGGGCATCGACATCAGATACGCATCCGAGAAAGCTGCGTTGCAGGTAGCCAAAGGTGTCACCACGCACGCGCTTGAGACCAAGCTTTGCCTTGATCTCATCGCAGAGAAGGTCTGCCAGTGCTCCCGACCCCGAGAGCTGCACGTTGCCGTGGGCGTCGCGCTCGGCGGCACCCTGTCGTTGGGCCATGAGCTGAGCCATGATGGGCTCTCCGGACGCATCATGAACCCCCTCTGATACGGCCACGACACACCGACCCAGTCGCTGATTCGTGCGGTCGACATCCGCGAGAAACTGTTCGATCGAGAAGGAACGCTCGGGAAGGTAGATGAGGTGCGGGCCGTCGTCGTCGTGGGTCCTTGCGGCAGCCGACGCCGCCGTGAGAAAGCCCGCGTGGCGGCCCATGACGACGCCCACATAGACCCCTGTGAGCGAACGATTGTCCAGGTCGGCTCCGGCGAATGCCTGGGCCACGAAACGAGCCGCAGACGGAAACCCTGGCGTGTGGTCGTTGCCCATGAGGTCGTTATCAATGGTCTTGGGAATATGGACCGCATTCAGGGGGTGGCCGACTGCCTTTGCCTGCTCTGCGACGATGCGCACCGTGTCTGACGAGTCGTTACCACCGATGTAGAAAAAGTGGGTGATCTGGTGCGCGCGAAGCACCTGCATGATTTTGTTGCAGTAGTCTGCGTCGGGCTTGTCCCGCGTGGACCCGAGGGCGGAAGAGGGTGTCTTGGCCACGGCCTCAA
>Ga0315905_10003328_pt1 | contig 16622 bp, 15 predicted proteins | sample LakEriMetagenome_5_FD_203522 | JGI IMG/M metagenome (GOLD analysis project Ga0315905, IMG submission 203522) | Freshwater fungal communities from buoy surface, Lake Erie, Ohio, United States - Buoy 4 MA121 | ecosystem: Environmental > Aquatic > Freshwater > Lake | place: USA: Lake Erie, Ohio... | reverse complement strand
ATATCAGGGCAAATGTTTGACAATGGTTACGATTTAGCGATGGCAGTGGAAGCTGGCATAGAAAATCGATATCTAGCCAAAGACTACGATGTGTCACGTTTTATATTTAATTGTGCCTAGCTACTTACAAGGCCGATAAATCCTGATTCTTGCTGATTTAGGTCATTATATTCACTTCATTGGCTAAAACGTATTGATCTATCCACTGCTTAATGTGTCAAGGTATGAATCACAACAGCAAAAAAGTGATCGCCTTGGATATAGAAAGGTATCGCTAGGGACATCCCACCTTCCGTCATAGCTGTTTGAGCCACTAACGCTAAGGTTTCCGTTAACACTAACAGATCACAAGTTTTTACTGCTTTACGATCCACCCGACATTCCCGTTGCCAGAGTAATTCTTGCCGAATGTTGAGTTTTGAAAAGCTCTATGAGCAAAAGCCGACAAAAGGTTAACAAAACGCAGTGGACAAAAGGCAGTGGATGCCTATAATTATCCTGTCACAGCAAACCCCTAGCGTTTGGAGCATTGCATAACGATGTTAAGTAAAGTCCCCGCCAAAATTGAGGCGATCGCCGCCCGTGAGATCTTGGATTCCCGCGGCCGTCCGACAGTAGAAGCCGAAGTCAGATTAGAAACCGGAGCCTATGGCATTGCCCAAGTGCCCAGCGGTGCATCAACGGGGAGTTTTGAAGCCCACGAACTCCGCGACAATGATCCCAAACGCTATGACGGCAAGGGCGTCGAAAAAGCGGTGCGGAATGTACTCGAAAAAATTGCCCCCGTGGTGGAAGGACTGGATGCGTTTGATCAATTAGCCGTGGATCAAGCCATGATTGACCGCGATGGCACCGACACGAAAAAAGAATTGGGAGCCAATGCCATTTTGGCCGTGTCCTTGGCCAATGCCAAAGCCGCAGCCGCAGAATTGGAAATTCCCCTTTATCGCTATTTAGGCGGCCCGATCGCCAATGTGTTGCCCGTACCGATGATGAACGTGATTAATGGGGGAGAACACGCCGATAACAATGTGGATTTTCAAGAATTCATGATCATGCCCGTGGGGGCTGATACCTTTAAAGAAGGTCTCCGTTGGGGGGCAGAAATCTTTGCCGTGTTGGGTAAAGTCCTCAAGGAACGCAAATTACTCTCCGGCGGTGTGGGGGATGAAGGGGGTTATGCGCCCAACCTGACTTCCAACCAACAGGCTTTAGACATTTTAATTGAGGCGATCGAAAAAGCGGGCTACAAGCCGGGGACTCAAATTGCTTTGGCCATGGATATCGCTTCCAGTGAATTCTACAAAAACGGTCAATATATTTACGACGGTGGCCCCCACTCTCCCCAAGAATTCATCGATTACCAAGCCAAATTGGTGAGTGCCTATCCCATCGTTTCCATTGAAGATGGCCTGCAAGAAGATGACTGGGACAACTGGGGAGCTTTAACCCAAACCCTCGGCACCAAAACCCAACTGGTCGGGGATGACTTGATGGTGACTAATCCCATTCGTCTGCAAAAATCGATTGATTTGGGCGTTGCCAATGCCATTTTGATCAAACTCAACCAAATCGGCTCTTTGAGCGAAACCTTAGAAACTATTTCCTTGGCCACTCGCTATAGTTATCGTTCTGTCATTTCCCATCGCTCAGGGGAAACCGAAGATACCACGATCGCCGACTTAGCCGTGGCCACCCGCGCCGGTCAAATTAAAACCGGATCTCTGTGTCGCTCTGAACGGGTAGCTAAATACAACCGTTTATTACGCATTGAGGATGAACTCGGCGATCGGGCAGTGTATGCGCCCAAAATTGGTTTAGGGCCAAAACATGGCTAGGGTTGCTGCCAATCCTCTCCCAACACGCTATTGAGTAACTTTCCCCCTTTTTTTGGGGGATTTTTGTTGTTTAAAAAACGGCGATCGCCGACCTAAAACCCTAAAATTAAAACATCTCTTAATTGCGTCAGGTTAATCGTGATGGTGCCAACCCTTGATCAACCGAACTTGCTCTTTCTCAACCTTCCTGCCCAACTGAATCTCCAAGTAACCCCAAAACAGTTTGCAGAATTGGCCAAGGTCAATCGAGAATTAAGATTAGAACGTACCGCCACAGGAGCCTTGATTGTGAATCCCCCCACCGGCGGCGAAACGGGTAAGCGTAACCTTAGCATTGCAGGTCAACTCAGTTATTGGTACGAAAATAACGACAACCTAGGTGAAGCCTTTGATTCCTCCACCGGCTTTGAACTGCCCAATGGAGCCAACCGATGCCAAGGGCACGGCTCATGCCGCACGCCCGATGCGTCATGGGTTGCGAGGGAACGGTGGGAAGCCCTAACCCCAGCACAACGGGAAGGATTTATTCCCCTCTGCCCCGATTTTGTGGTGGAATTACGTTCCAAAACCGACAGCCTCAAGAAACTCCAAGAAAAAATGCAGGAGTATCAAGATAACGGTACAAGGTTGGGTTGGTTGATTGATCCTCAAAATAAACGAGTAGAAATTTATCGTCCGGGCCAAGCTGTTGACACATTAGAAAATCCAAGTAGTTTGTCAGGAGAATCTATTTTGCCGGGGTTTACTCTGTCCCTGAAACGCATCTTTCCCCTTTGACGACGGTTGTCGGATTGAGCAACGATATTAATCAATCCCGGCTTTAAAATTTTGCTATTCTTCCTTAATACGATAGGACGGACTCAACCACCCCCGCCGCCAAAAGAAAAATAACGACCCAAAGGCAATTAACAGCATTACAACCCAGGTCAAAAAATAGCCCCAACGACTATCTAACTCAGGCATATACTTAAAGTTCATGCCATAAACCCCAGCAATAAAGGTGAGGGGAATAAAAATCGTAGAAATCACCGTTAAAAATTTCATCACTTCGTTCATTTTATTACTCATAGAAGTCATGTAAACCTCCATTAAACTGGCAGCTAATTCTCGATAAGCTTCAATAACATCTAACACTTGAATGATGTGATCATAACAATCTCGAAAATAAATTCTGACATCGGATGCTACTAAGGTATTAGTCGAATCTCGAAGTAAAACATTCATCACATGGCGCAGCGGCCAAATCAAACGCCGCATCGCCAATAATTCCCGACGAATATGATAAATTTCTTCCATTAATTCGCCGCTGGGATTACGAATAATAGTATCTTCCAAGGCTTCTATTCGTTCCTCATAATCTTCCAAGAGGGGAAAATATTCATCGATCAGCATATCAATTAATAAATAAAATAAATAGTCGGCGCCCCGATGGCAAACCTTACCTTGATTGGTGCGAATGCGGTCTCGAACGGGATCGAAACAACCAACAATGTCCCCTTCTTGAAAGGTTAATAAATAATTTTTACCGAGCACAAAACTGACTTGTTCACTTTCAAAGCCATCTTCTTCGGGATTAGGGCGTACCCGATGGGCCAGAATCATCACATGGTCGTGGTAGTCTTCAATTTTTGCTCGCTGGGGAACGTTAACCACGTCTTCTAGTAACAACGGATGAAGCTTAAAAATTTCCCCAACTTGTTTTAATACCTCTTCACTACCCAAACCCTGAATATCCATCCAAGAAACGGTGTTTGTGCCTAAATAGGGCCGCAAGGCATTGGGGGTTAAATCCGATTTTCGCACTGCATGATCGGGACTGTAATCAATTAAAACAATGCGGGAGGGATGGGCATCGGGTTCAATGCTGAGGGTTCCTGGTTCACTGCCCGGTTCATCATAGAAATAATCAAAATAATCTTCTTCTTCCTCGTCTTCATTCGCATTGGGACGGCGTAACTGACGCAGAATATAGTCTGATGCGGGTTGGGTTTGCGGCATAGTGAACTAAGGCGGCATGGTGAACAGAGGATCGACCGAGGACGGGGAGTTATGGGGGCTGGGTTTAAAGGTTATGCAAGCTGAAAAGATTTCAGGCTTGGGGATGATTAGAGGGTGTATTCCCCGGCGAAAACGAGTTGGGCTGGGCCGGTCATGTAAAGCCGGTTATCGCTGACTGACCATTCAATCAGTAGATTACCACCCGGCAATTCCACCGTACATTGCCGATCGCCTTTTCCCGTTAAGACCGCAGCGACCACCGTTGCACAGGCTCCCGTTCCACAGGCCAGGGTAATGCCCGCCCCTCGTTCCCAAACTCGCATTTTGAGGCGATCAGGGGCGATGACTTGAATGAATTCGGTGTTGGTGCGCTGGGGAAAGTGGGGATGATGCTCAAAGTGGGGGCCAATTTCCCCTAAGGCGATCGCGTCTACAGCTTCGACAAAGGTTAAACAGTGGGGATTGCCCATGCTGACACAGGTGACTAACCAGGTTTGATCTCCCACTTGCAACGGTAAATCAACCACTTTTTCGTCCGGGGCAGCCAGGGTGGTGGGAATCGCTTTGGCTAATAATTGCGGTTCCCCCATATCGACTCGCACTTGACCATCGGCCAGGATTTGGGGCGTGATCACCCCAGCCAAGGTATGAATACGGTAGGTTTTTTCGTTAACGCCCTCCAAGTCGGCTAAAAATCGGGCTAAACAACGGATGCCATTGCCGCACATTTCCGGCTCTGACCCATCGGAATTAAAAATCCGCATAGTGTAGTCCGTGTCCCCTTGCCCTGGTAACGCAAAAATGACCCCATCGGCTCCAATGCCAAAATGGCGATCGCACCATTGTTGTGCCGTCTTCGGATCGAGGCAAGGTTGGCGATCGCCCCGGTTATCAATCAAAATAAAATCGTTACCAAGACCGTGGTATTTGCGAAAAGTCAGAGCCATAGGAATAGGTCAATTGTTAATGAGGGGACTACCCTTAAACCCAGCTAAACCCAGCCGAAGTTGATTGCTAAGTCTTGTTGAGTGAGGAATAAAGACGCAAACGAGTGAGCCGATCTGAGTTGTATCACACCCAGTCCACCTCGACTACGAGCTTATGATATGTTAACTTTTGTTGAGTCAAAAATCCCAGAAATTCTAACTAGATTGGGGTTTGATTACTGTTAATAAATCTTGCCCATTTACCCAGGACATTATCCATGTTAGAACTTCATCAATTTGAATTATCCCAATATTCCGAAAAAGTTCGCCTTATTTTGGATTTCAAAGGGCTAGATTACCGCAAAATTGAAGTGGTGCCAGGGGTGGGCCAGCTTGAACTATTGCGATTATCTGGCCAAACTAAAGTGCCGGTATTGAAAGATGGTGATACGGTGATTTCTGATTCCACGGAAATTGCCCTGTATTTAGACCGCAAGTTTCCTGAAAATCCCTTGTTACCCCATGATCCTGTCCAACGGGGTCAATGCTTATTAATGGAAGAATGGGCCGATGAATCCATTGGCTTGAAAGGTCGGGTGGCGTTAGTGGGGGCGTTGAATCAAAATCCGAGTTTTCGTACCTCAATTCTCCCCAAGGAAACCCCTGGACTATTCAAAAATTTGGTGAGTGCGGTTCCCCCGGCCATGTTGGATATGTTGGGGAGTGGCATTGGTTTTGGGGGCGATGCGGTCAAGGAAGCGATGCGGGGTCTCCATCAAGATTTGGAAGCCTTAACCCTGATTTTGCAACATCAACCCTATTTAATCGGCGATCGCCCGACGTTGGCAGATTTAGCCGTGGCGGCCTTGAGTATGGTGATTAAAGTACCGGGCAATGGCTATTTAGATATTCCCAAAGAATTGAAAGGTAAGGGCATTCCGGGTTTGGCGGATAACAGTGCCTATGCCACCTTTTTTGATTGGCGCGATCGCCTTTATACGGAATATCGTAAATCTAGTGTTAAAACCAATACCGATCCCGTGGGAAGCGCACCAACGACGATCACCATTGATTAATTGATGAAGCGATTACGCTCAAGTATTCACTTTAATTAATGCTTGTAATGCTTGCAATCGTGCCTAGGGACTTATCTCCATGACGCCAACAGACGCTGCCCCGAATTACACCCTTGACCAGGCGATCGCCAATTTGCAGCAGACCGAAGATGCCAGTGCCCGCTATTATGCCGCCTGGTGGATTGGTCGCTTTCGGGCCGCCCAACCGGAAACCATTGCCGCGTTATTAATTGCCCTGGAAGATGACACGGATCGATCGCCCGATGGTGGTTATCCCCTGCGCCGTAATGCCGCCAAAGCCCTGGGGAAACTCGGCGATCGCCAAGCCGTCCCGGCCCTAATTCAAGCTTTGGATTGTGAGGATTACTATGTGCGAGAATCCGCCGCCCAAGCCCTAGAACAGTTACAAGATGCCGCTGCCATTCCTGCGCTTTTGGCTAAACTAGACGGTGGGATTGAAACCGCCCAAATTGTTGAAGGTAAACCCCATCTTGCCCAACCCTACGAAGCCATCCTAGAAGCCCTGGGGGGATTACAAGCCAAAGCCGCCATTCCTCAAATAGAACCCTTTTTGGATCACTTTTCCCCCAAAGTTCAATACGCCGCCGCCCGTGCCTTATATCAACTCACCCAACTCCCCCACTATGGCGATCGCCTGATTGCGGCGTTAAAAGGCCCGGAATTACAGTTGCGACGATCGGCCATGATGGATTTGGGGGCCACAGGGTATCTCCCCGGTGCAACGGCGATCGCCCAAACCTTTACTGAAAATAGTCTTAAATTAATCGCTTTACGGGATCTGTGGGCGGCTGGGCCCGTTACCCCGCAAGCGTCCCCCCTGAATGCCGCCAGCGTTGAAATTTTGGCCCTGATGGATAGTCTGTTGTAACGCCTTTCTTTAATTTGACCCCCTTCCCCAGGAATAATCGCCGCCATTAAAGGCCGAATTTTAAATTTGTGTTGCACTTAACAGTCCTTAATGAATAAGCTACGTTACCCTAAAGGCAGTAAGACAAAGCGAATACAGCTACTTATTAAACTTTTTAACACCCTTAGCTGATCACTGTCCCCTAACCGCGAGATCCAAGAATATGACCATAGCGACCCTCTCCTCCCCGACCTATTCCGCCTCTGATTCTTCCATCTGGGATAGCTTAAAACTGGCGATCGCCGACAGTTCGGGCTTCAAATGTTGGCAAGATGATCATGGCGATATCCCCCCCCCCACCAGCGAAGACCAAATTGTTCCCCAGTTACTCGACGTTCAAGTCCGTCGCTATCTTCGTCAAACCCTTGAAACCCTAGCCTATTAGACCGAGAAATAAGATTAGTTTTGTTTCCCCAAGAATTTGTTATTTTTTACGCAGTGTTATCCAATCCCCCCACTAACTTAATCATTGGTGAGGGGATTTTGAGTATTCAGTGGGTTATTGATCACCAGACATTGTCAGCAATCGATTGAGCTAAACTAGGTAAAAGCTTTTTCTAGGAATTTTTAAAGTAATGGGGCATTGGCATATCTTCCCCTCTTGTTTGCGGAGTGTTGAATGAATCACAGAACAGCAGAAATCAAGGAGGGTCATTTGCCAGAAGACCAAAAGTTCACAATCAAATTTTGGGGAGTGCGGGGCAGTATTCCTTGTCCAGGCAGTGAAACCCTTGAATATGGCGGCAATACTACTTGTATAGAAATGCGGGTCGGGGGAGAACGTCTCATTTTTGATGCCGGAACGGGACTGCGGTTGTTGGGGGATTCCCTGCGGGGCAAGTTGGAAATTTCTGCTCACTTATTTTTCACCCATACCCATTGGGATCATATTCAAGGCTTTCCCTTTTTTACCCCGGCTTTCCAAGGGGGGAATTTTTTTAAAATCTATGGTGTCCCGACCCCCGATGGCACCACAATCCAACAACGGTTGCATGAGCAGATGTTGCATCCCAATTTCCCAGTACCGTTGCAGATTATGCAGGGAATTTTGGCGTTTTACGATTTAGAAGCGGGGGAAAAAATTACGATTAATGATATTCAGCTTGCGACTCGTCCTTTAAATCATCCCGGCGAGGCGATCGGTTATCGCGTTAGTTGGCGGGGCATGACCGTCGCTTTTATTACGGATACAGAGCATTTTGCTGACCACTTGGATGAAAATGTGTTGGCCTTGGCCCAGGGGGCAGATGTGTTGATTATTGATGCGACCTATACTGACGAGGAATATCACGATCGCCATCTGAGTAAAGTCGGGTGGGGTCATTCGACTTGGCAAGAAGCGGTTAAGGTGGCCAACGCCGCCCAAGTCAGACAGTTAATTTTGTTTCACCATGATCCGAGCCACAACGATCATTTTTTAAATGAGATTGCCCAGCTAGCCCAAGCACAATTTTCCCCGACGGCGATCGCCAAAGAAAGAATGGAAATTCAACTCATCCCGAATGATCTAGACCCGCAAGTACCGTTAATCCAGATCAGTGAACCGACACCCCTTTAAGCAAACTGCCGATCATTGGTGAAACGTATATTGTGATTGGTCTATGGTGGATAATTGCCTTTGCTTTGCTAAAAAACGGGACTTTACCCTATGTGACTACCGTGACCCCAGAACGTTGGAGGTTAGGCATTGGTTTTATTTTGGTTTTGTCGGCATCGCCACCACCGTTTTTCCCCGGCGATCACCCGCGATCTTTTCACTTTGGGATATAAAAAATTGAGTGAACCCAGGAGAAGCTCACCCAAAAACGACCTGTATTTTATACTGCTTTTAATTAATTGTTATTATTATTATTGTCCTCGTTGCTAGAACTCCAATCAATCAATTTAACAATGACATCCTCTGGCGATCGCCCACGAAAATCAGGAGCCGCGCCATCAAATGCGAGTTTTTGACCCTTTTGGATAGAATAAGTCCGACCAAGCCCGACCTGAATACTATCAAGGATCGTGTTCTCCTCTGGATCTTCGACTTGGAAGGTCAAGTTACGAACTTGTATGGTCTCATCGCCCGCATTGCAGAGAATCCCTATGGATTTTTCTAAATTAGGGCCTCGCTGATTAACATCGAGTTTCAACACGGCCAGATTCCGAATTTCCCCATAGCCCGCCCCTTCTGCCTCTGAACCCTTTAAGGCAATGCGTTGGAGGGGTGTTTGGGGGCGTTGAGTCCGAAGACGGGTGCTGGGGTTATTACGCATTTGTCGCTCTGCCATGGTGGCCGGAAAACGCACTATTGTACCATCTGGATTGGTGATGGTAATCATACCATCGGCGTCAACGGGCTGGGTCACGCCTGACAATTCATTGTTCGTTGCAACAGGAGGGGGCGGTGTAAGGGGCGGTAAAGCGGCTTGGCCAACGGGACGAATGACTGATTGATCATATTGTTCTAAAACAACAGCGGCGTTTCCCCTATTGGCATTGATTGATTTGACGGTGACTTGTCCCCCTGAGAGGCGATCGCCAACGGTAACATGACGGGCCACAGATTCACCAGGAGCTTTAACAATGGCAAAGTTTTTTTGCTCGATTTTGACTATCCCAGACACCACGACGGCCCGGGCATCGTTGGGAAATAAGGGGGGCGCAACAAAAACGGGTGGAGCAATGGAAGACGTCCCCCCAGTTAAAGCACCCCCATTGGTTGGCGTCGCTGGTTTATCCCCTGGCATGGTCGGCTTGACAACTTTAGTTGCAACGATTGAATCTGGGTTGGTCGGGGCTCCACCAGCCACCGCAGCATCTTCTTTTGGCTTTTCAGCCTGACAAGCGGACTGACGTAGTGTTGCTTGAACTGGAATTAGGGCAAAGGGATTGGTTCGACCAGCAATAATTTCCGGGCGACGTTGGTTGGGGGTAACGGGGGGAATCAAACCCAGGGCCGCCATATCCACTTCCGGCAGCGGTTTCACCTGATTGAGGGGAACGGGGGGAGGCGCTTGTGCCGCTGGATCAGAGGTTGGGGGTTGAGTTTGATCGGCGGTTTGATCGCCTTGAAAAAATCCACAGCCTCCGCTGAATAACAACAGAGAACTCGTTAGGAGTGGTAATACAGGTCGCGTCTTCATTACGGGAATTGCCAAAATGCAATGGGAAATACGAAGGGTGGCGGAGGAGTGGAGTTTAGGGGGACAAAGCTCGGTTTGAGTTGTCCACTACAATCTTAATGCCTGTTCTCTAAATGCCAAGGGTTTTTGGTTGACATCACACATTTTTTCATCAAATTTGCCAGAGTCTAATGATCCCTAATTATGTAGATTTAAGTTTATAAAAACTAAACCCGATAAAAAAAGTCGGGATTGATTGACGCTCAATTTTGACCGTGATAGCATTCTCAAAGATTAATGAAAACAGGATTTCGCTATATGACCACCGCAACCCAAACCGCCCCAGAGTTTATTTCGGCTTGTACAAAGTTGGTTTCCAAAGAAGGCGGCACAGAATATCCCCTCAAAGCCCTACATATCTGTGAAGAAACCTTCGCCCCCCTGGAAGTCGCCTACGACTACGATTTGATTCGTCGCCACGTTACCCGCGAAACCATTGAAGCAGGCCCCAATTCCATCTGGCGCTATCGGGCGTTTTTACCCGTCACGGGCAAGGATGTGATCGATGTCGGTACGGGCATGACTCCTTTAGTGAAATCCCAACGCTTGGCCCGTCGTTTAGGTTTAAAAAATCTCTACATTAAAAACGATGCGGTCAATATGCCTACTCTGAGTTTTAAAGACCGGGTGGTGTCGGTGGCTTTGACCCGGGCGCGGGAGTTGGGCTTTACCACCGTTTCCTGTGCCAGTACCGGCAATTTGGCTAACTCCACTGCGGCGATCGCCGCCCATGCCGGATTAGATTGCTGTGTATTTATCCCCTCAGATTTAGAAGCCGGTAAAATCCTAGGCACCCTGATTTATAACCCCACCTTAATGGCAGTGAAAGGCAACTACGATCAAGTTAATCGCCTTTGCTGTGAAGTCGGCAATAACTACGGTTGGGGCTTCGTCAACATTAATCTCCGTCCTTACTACTCCGAAGGCTCAAAAACCTTAGGCTTTGAAGTGGCGGAACAACTGGGTTGGAAACTGCCCGATCACATCGTTGCCCCCTTAGCCTCCGGTTCCCTGTTCACCAAAATCCATAAAGGCTTCCAAGAATTTGTCAAAGTCGGTTTAGTAGACGATAAACCTGTACGGTTCAGTGGTGCCCAAGCAGAAGGCTGTTCTCCCATCGCCACCGCCTTCAGGGAAGACCGGGACTTTGTGACTCCCGTTAAACCCAACACGATCGCCAAATCCATTGCCATTGGTAATCCCGCCGATGGGGTTTATGCCTTAGAAATTGCCCGCCAAACCAACGGTAATATCGAAAGCGTTAACGATGCAGAAATTATCGAAGGCATCAAGCTTTTGGCGGAAACCGAAGGCATTTTCACCGAAACTGCTGGCGGAACCACCGTCGCTGTCTTGAAAAAACTGGTGGAAGCGGGCAAAATTGACCCCGAAGAAACCACCGTTGTTTACATCACCGGCAATGGATTAAAAACCCAGGAAGCGGTACAAAGCCATGTTGGCGAACCCCTCACCATTGAAGCCAACCTCGACAGCTTTGAGCGGGCCTTGGAACGGTCTCGCACTTTGGGTCGCTTGGAATGGCAACAAGTTTTGGTCTAGGCATTTGATCCTAAACCTCCTTTTTCATTAATCATTATTGGTTTAACCAATTACTGCTGTGATCCCTTGGGTCATGGCAGTTTTTTTCGATAAGATAGTCACTATCTCCCTCTGTAACCCATCCTATGACTAATCGTTTAGAAGTTGAGTCAGCTATTAAGCAACTACCAGAGAGTGAAATTCGCACTCTCTCCAACTGGCTTCAAGACTATCTCAATCAAATATGGGATAAACAGATGGAAGCAGATTTGGCAGCAGGAAAATTAAATCTTCTCATTGCTAAAGCAGAAGTGGATATCGCAACCCATAACGTGAGGGATCTATATGAAGTCCTTCGCGACGGCTGAATTCTGGAAAGCCTATGCTGAACTGTCCCCTGAAATACATGGGCAGGCACGGAAAGCTTATCGACTTTGGCAAGAAAACTCACTTCATCCATCGCTGCATTTTAAAAAAGTGGGTAAGAACTTATGGTCTGTTCGTCTCAGTGGTAACTATCGAGCATTGGCCTTGAAAAAGGGAGACGATTATTATTGGATTTGGATCGGCGATCACAACGAATATGAGAGTTTGTTGAAGTAGCTCATTTTGATTAAGCCGCTTAAAACATGGTGGAGTGGATAGTTTATAGAATCTCGTCTATTAACCAAATTTTTTCGTTAGGCTAAAAACTCTGCCATCCCATATTTTTTCCATGATCGACATTGCACCGTTTTTAAGCTCCGTACCCGGTAATCCCCTCCAGGGTTTGCGAAATGTCGATCGCCGTTGGCAGAATCTCTGCCAAGGAAAACTTCCCCCGACTCCCCAAGTTGTTCACACTGTAACTGAAACCCTGGGGGAAACCGATGTTGATGCGGTAATTTGTGGCGGTACATTGGGGATTTTGTTGGCGGCTAGTTTACAAACTAAAGGCTGGCGCATTGCGGTGATTGAACGGGGCATTTTACGGGGACGGGATCAGGAATGGAATATTTCCCGCAGTGAATTACAGACATTTTTAGACTTAGAATTACTGACTCAAACGGAACTAGAAACGGTGATCGCCACGGAATATAATCCAGCGCGAATTGCATTTAAAGATGGGATTGAATTGTGGGTTAAGGACGTTTTAAATGTGGGGGTTGACCCGGTTTACTTACTCGAAACCCTCAAGCAAAAATTTCTCCAAGCTGGCGGCATACTTTGGGAAAATACGGCTTTTCAATCGGTCACCATTCATCCTGATGGCGTAACAATAAACTGCACCGATAATTTGACCAATGCCAGTAAAATTCTTACCGCCCAGTTGTTAATTGATGCGATGGGTCATAATTCTCCTTTAGTACAGCAAGCCCGCCAAGGGAAAATGCCTGATGGGGTGTGTTTAGTGGTGGGTAGTTGCGCCCAGGGTTACAACCAGAACGAAAGCGGGGATTTGATTGCCACCACAACGGCGATCGCCCATGACTGCCAATACTTTTGGGAGGCCTTTCCCGCCCGCGACGGTCGCACCACCTATTTATTTACCTATCTTGATCCCCAGTCAGAACGCCTCAGTTTAGAATTTTTGTTTTCCGACTATTTTCGCTTACTGCCGGATTACCAAAACATTGACCTCGCCCAATTACATTGGCAACGCTTCTTATTTGGCTTTTTTCCCGCCTATCGCCACAGCCCTCTACATTTTCCCTGGGGTCGTGTCTTAGCGGTGGGAGATAGTGCAGGTGGCCAATCCCCCGTTAGTTTTGGCGGCTTTGGGGCGATGGTTAGGCATTTATCCCGCTTAAGCCAAGGTATTACCGAAGCCTTACAGGGAAACTATCTTAGCGCCCCGGATTTAGCCCTATTGCAACCCTATCAGCCCAATATCGGTGTGACGTGGTTATTTCAACAAACCATGAGCGTTAAAGTCGGGCAACGAGTTAATCCCGATCAAATTAATCGCTTAATGAGTGGCGTTTTTAAAGTAATGGCGGCCCAAGGTGATGAAGTGTTAAAACCCTTTTTGCAGGATGTCATTCAGTTGGGAGGCTTAACCAGTACATTGCCCAGAGTTAATCCATTATTGGTGTTGCCATTATTGCCTCAAGTGGGTGTACCGGCCTTGGTGGATTGGTTACGCCATTATGGACTGTTAGCGGCTTATAGTGCGGCTTATCCTTTAGCAAATCAAATATTATTTGACCCCAAATCCTTTCAACAAAAACGCTGGTTAGAAGCTTGGTGCTATGGCGCAGGTTTGGATTGGCACGGAAACAAGTAATCAAACGGTTGTCTTTTTTGTTTGATGATGGTATTGTACGTTAATAAAAAATAAGACGAAAATGGCTATGAGTACAAGCAATGATGCGAATGTCTTTGAAAATAATGCAGATATTGACATCGAAAAAATCCAAGAGACAGTTAATCAACTAATAGATCATAAAAGAATACTAAGATTTCTGCTCGTTGGTAGAACTGGAGTTGGAAAATCTAGCACAATTAATTCTTTATTTGGAGAAGAGGTTGCGCTTGTGGGTAAGTTTGAGCCTCAAACAATGGGGGTTGAGGAATATTTTCATGAACACAATGACGTAAAATATCGAATTATAGATACTCCGGGGCTATGTGATGATCTTGAATCAGAGGGAAACGATGCAAAGTATCTTGATGAAATTAAAAAGCATATTGATGATATTGATTGTGTTTGGTTTGTGACAGAATTGGATGCACCTCGTGTCACTAGTGATGAAAAACGTGGAATTAAGATTATTTCAGAAGAACTTGGTATCAAAATTTGGTCAAGATCAATAATTATTTTAACAAGAGCAGATAAAGTTGAAATTGCTGAATATAAACTCTACTTTGAGCGTCGTTCAGCATTAGTTCGTAAAGAAATTGAAAAGTATGCACCTGACTATGCAGAGGCAATACCTGCCGTGGCTGTCACAAATAAACGTGATGTCCTTCCCAATGGGAAACAGTGGTTAGGGGAATTATTTACTCAGGTTTATGTCCGATTTAGCGACTCAGGCGCTTTGTTATTTTTAGACTCAATGAAAAATGAGGTTGGGCAATCCCAAAAAAAGACTCAATCTATATATACCAACAATGGAAATACAAGATCAGGTCAACACAACGAAGAAATCGTAAAAAATGGTGTAAAAAATAATGAAACAAGCAAGTATTTATCATCTCCTCAACAATCAAACACAGTTCCTGGCGATAATAAAACTCAAGAAAGCGTAAACGGCAAATCTGAGCAATATATACCTCCTCAAAAACCCCGAATAACACTTGACGAAGAACAACAGGAAGTGATCAAGCAATCGACTATCAAAAGAGTTCTATCTGGCGCAGCGGCTGGAGCTGCAACGGGAGTTAAACTTGGTTCAAAATTTGGCCCCATTGGTGCGGCTGTTGGAGGAGTTGTCGGTGCTACTATCGGTGGAGTGGTGGGATGGTTATTTAAGTAGGGTTTGCTGAATAAATGTAGAAGTAAAACTCTTACCAAGCAGGGTTTTCACCTATTTTAAAACGATCAAGTGCAGGCTTTTGAGTTCATTCCCCTAATACGATTCTGGAGAACTTGTTTGTGTAAAACTTTTTCCTGATGGAGACCATGGCATCTGGAAGATTGCAGGTATTTTAATAGGGGGGGCGCTTTGAGTTTGAGGATTCTTCTCTCACCTCCTTTCTGCGCCTTTTGTCCAACCATCTCTCCATATACTTTTCCACTTTTTGTCCCTAGACTTTGCCTAACATTTTCAGTGGATAGGAGTATAATAAAACCAACTGTTCTCAAGGTGAAATTAAAGCTGAGTGGATCACCACACTTTCTCGCCGCCATCCTATGATCTCTTACGGGAAATCGGTCGTTCAACCGGCGATCGGGCTATTTACTATCTCGCAACGGCTCAAACGTCTCAACAAAAAGTTATTATTAGCCGTTATCTTTTCCCTGAAAATAAATCTGATTTAGTTGCATCCTTTAATCATGCTGCTATTTTGCCAAGATTGAAAGCAATTAAAAACGAGGGAATTTTAGCTTATTTAGATGGCTTTTCGATAAATAATAGTGTTTGTTTCGTACAAGAATATTCTGATCTTACGCATTTAGTGATTTCCCCTCAAACGTCTCTCCAAGATCTTTATCAAACTATCATTCAAATTCTAAAAATATTAGCCAGCTTACAATCTAGCTCTTCCCCAGTATTTGATTGCCATTTATCCCCAGATAGCATCTGGACTGACGAAACAGGAAAGCTTTATTTAATGGATTTTGGCTATGCCCAAATCGGCGAGCAGCTTATGCCCTTAGCCATGGCTAAATTAGGACGAAATTCTGAATTTTTTGCCCCAGAAAATCAGCGTAATCGTCCCTTGACGACCAAGAGTGATTTATATAGCTTAGGTGTGACAATTATTTATTGGCTCTTACAAAAAGACGCAGGTAAAAATACCACGATCACGGGGTCTGATGGTTCAATTAATGTGGCAGGCTTAATTCCTGAAACGGTTAGTCTTGAATGGATTGAATGGCTAGAAAAAATGGCAGCGATTAGTCCTAAAGATCGCTTTAGGGATGCTGAAACAGCGCTGGAAAACTTTCAAGACATTTATTTAGAACGTTCCGCCGACTTACAAATCAGACCGGAAATAATTTCCTTCAAGGCAAATCGTTATGGTGAAATATTATCTGAGACAGTGACAATTTTTAATCCTGTTCCAAATACAAACTTGTCTGGAAAAATATACTTTCAAGATGCTAGCAGTAGGATGATTGAGAGAAAATCAAATTGGCTGACGGCCAAACCATCCCACTTCGAGGGCAATAAGGTGGATATTCAGTTAATGGTTGATACCAGTAAATTAATGGCTTAGAAACAATACCATCGACAATTAATCATTCAAGCAAATTCTAATCAAAAAATTCATCTTTTTCCTCTAACTATTACGACTGCCAAAATTGAAGTAACCCACATTCCGCTGGTTGCCGCTCCTGGCAGCATAATTAGCCCGAACTATCCTACTGACAGCACGCAGAACAAGTTGACCAAGCATATATAGGGTGTTTACTTGTCCTTATGCGCTACATATAGTGCCTGGGGAATATATGTCTAAAACTCAGAATATGGATTTTATTGTTGTTGGTCTTTTTATTTTCA
>Ga0315905_10003327_pt1 | contig 16626 bp, 12 predicted proteins | sample LakEriMetagenome_5_FD_203522 | JGI IMG/M metagenome (GOLD analysis project Ga0315905, IMG submission 203522) | Freshwater fungal communities from buoy surface, Lake Erie, Ohio, United States - Buoy 4 MA121 | ecosystem: Environmental > Aquatic > Freshwater > Lake | place: USA: Lake Erie, Ohio... | reverse complement strand
TGGGAGAAATTTTAAGAAAAAGTCTTTCCTTAGTTTCGCGTTAATTGAACTTGTGAACTAGAATAAAAAAAGGTCATGAAAGAAAAAAGAATTGATTTTGCGAATTTTCAATGGATAGATTTAGAAAATCCCAAGTTGACTGAATTAAAAGAAATCATCAAACCCTATGGGCTAAATCCACACCTGATGGATGACTTATTGGAAGTTGGCCACTTACCCAAGTTGGAAAAGGTTGGAGAATTCAACTTTATGATTTTACGGGCTTTCAGTGCGAAATCAAATGAGAAACTAACCACCATTCCAGAACTGAGCAATAAAATTGGTTTCTTTTTTACAAACGAAATCCTATTGACGGTGCATCAGAAACCTTTTCAATTTTTGGAAGAAATCACAGGCCATTTCGAAGATCCTGAAGCATTAATTCTAAAAATTACTGAGAAAATGCTGGCAACTTATCAACCGCCGGCAGATTGGTTGTCTGAAGAAATGGATCGTTTTGAAAGTGATGTTTTCCTAGGTCGTAGGAATCGCTTTTCTGTCGAGTCACTCTATTTTGCAAAAGCCAAAGCTAGGGGTTGCAAAAAAGTTTTGCATTTGACCCAAACTGTTCTCCTTCACTTGGCAGTGCAACCTACAAATGAGGGGCAACTTCAAGATTTGAAAGAAACCACAACGAGTTTGATCATTCAATTCGAAGATTTCTTGGATGAAGCCAACTCCTTATTGAACATTTATTTGTCGAGCAACTCCCAGAAGACCAATGAGGTCATGAAGCTTTTGACTGTTTTTTCGGCATTTTTTCTACCCCTGACCTTTCTGGTGGGTGTTTATGGGATGAACTTTAAGTTTATGCCTGAACTGAACTGGGAATACGGCTATTACCTCACCTGGGGCGCCATGCTCAGCATTTCAGTGGTAATCTTTATCTGGTTTAAGGTTCGAAAAATTATCTGAAGCCAGGTATCCCAACAAAAAAACCTCCTAGTGGAGGTTTTTTTGTTTTATGTCAAGGAGATTTAATTCACCAACCTTCTTAGGTAAGCACCATAGCCGCTTTTCCCTAGTTTGCCTGCAGCCTCCAGCAACTTTTCCTTACCAATAAATCCATTGCGGTAAGCAATCTCTTCGATGCAACCGATTTTCAAGCCTTGACGCTCTTCGATCACTTCCACGAATTGGGCTGCTTGAAGCAAAGACTGGTGGGTACCCGTATCCAACCAGGCGGTTCCTCTATTGAGTATGGCTACCTGGAGCTTCCCTCTTTTAAGGTATTCGTTATTCACATCGGTGATCTCCAATTCCCCGCGAACACTTGGTTTGATGTTTTTGGCTATTTCTACCACCTCATTGTCGTAGAAATACAAACCCGGCACCGCATAGTTAGACTTGGGTTGAGTTGGCTTTTCTTCAATGGAGATCGCTTTTTGATTGGCATCAAACTCCACTACCCCATAGCGCTCTGGGTCCGTGACGTGGTAGGCAAAGACCACTCCGCCGTCTGGATTGGTGTTTTCTTGTAGCGTCTTGTGCAAGCCTGAACCGTAAAAAATATTGTCCCCTAGCACTAGGGCTACTTTATCTTTTCCAATAAATTCTTCGCCTATGATAAAAGCCTGCGCCAATCCATCTGGGCTAGGCTGTACAGCATAGGTAATCTGGCATCCCACATGCGAACCGTCGCCCAACAGCTTTTGAAATGCTGCTGAATCTTCGGGAGTGGTAATGATTAAAATTTCCCGAATCCCTGCCATCATCAAGACGGATAAGGGGTAATAAATCATCGGCTTATCGTAAACAGGCATGAGTTGCTTACTTACTGCAATCGTCAAGGGATAAAGTCGGGTGCCTGACCCTCCTGCTAAAATGATTCCTTTCATAAAAAAAGATTAAATACAGCCCAAATCTACCAAGCTTCACAGATTAAAAAAAATCAGAGGAGAAAAAGGAAGTAAGTAGAAATACTTGAAGAATTCAGACTAAAGTCAACTGGAAAGGATAATTTTAACCTCAAATTAAACTCAAAATGAATATTAGATCCCTCCTCTTTTTTTGCCTATCAAGTTTATGTGTTTTTTCGTGTAGTCAACAAGAGATCAAATTTAAACCCAGCACCTTGGAACAATTCCGTCCCGGCTACCACTTTACTCCTGCAAAAGGTTGGATGAACGATCCCAATGGCTTGATCTACATCGATGGGGAGTACCATCTGTTTTTCCAACATAACCCAGATAGCACCGTGTGGGGCCCTATGCATTGGGGACATGCGGTTTCCAAAGACTTAATTAACTGGGAGGAACTTCCAATTGCTCTTTTTCCCGATAGTTTGGGAACCATTTTTTCAGGGAGTGCTGTATACGATGCAGAAAACAGTTCCGAATTGGGGACCAAGGACAATCCTCCCCTCGTAGCGATTTTCACCTACCATAATGCCCTTCAAGAAAAAGCAGGGGCTATTGACTTCCAGACGCAAGGGATAGCCTATTCCGTAGACAAGGGCAAAACTTGGAGCAAATACGAAGCGAATCCCGTACTTCTAAATCCAGGAATTCGGGACTTTAGAGATCCAAAAGTTACGCAGATCACCAAAGCGAATGGAACAAAATCTTGGCTGATGACCTTAGCCGTTAAGGACCGAGTTCAGTTTTACGAGTCTCCCAATTTGAAAAACTGGACACTTTTGGGCGAATTTGGACAGGGCGTGGGTGCTCATGGAGGGGTTTGGGAATGCCCGGATTTGATTCCCATGAAAGCCCCAGACGGCAGTCAAAAATGGGTGCTTCTTGTAAGTATGAACCCTGGTGGGCCCCAAAAAGGCTCTGCTACCCAATATTTTATTGGAGACTTCAAGGAAGGTCTATTCACTCCTGACGATACGATGCTCCGCTGGTTGGATTATGGCCCTGACAATTATGCAGGGGTGACTTGGGCCAACCTTCCTACAGATCAGGATCGAAACCTGTGGATCGGTTGGATGAGTAACTGGGATTATGCACAAGTGGTGCCTACCAAGACCTGGCGCTCTGCAACTACTCTACCGAGAGAGATCAGCCTTTTTGACGTGGATGGCACTTTGCTTCTCAAATCCACACCGGCTAGAGAGCTAGAAAATCTCAGAAAAGCAACCTATTCCATTTCGAAAAACGAGTCTCTTCTCCCTTCTTCTACAGTTGAGATTTTGGCGGATGTTACCAGCGACGAAGCATTCTCCTTGACTCTATCCAATGAATTAGGAGAGGAAATCACAGTTTCGAAAGAAATGGGCTTGGTCACTGTAGACCGCCAAAAAGCTGGAAAAATAAATTTCAACCGGGATTTTGCAGCTGCGCATTCCGCTCCTATGTCATGGAAAGCTGAATCCATACGGATTTTCTTGGATGCTTCTTCGATAGAAGTTTTTGTCAATGACGGTGAATTGGTGCTGACATCTATCCTATTTCCATCTTCCCCTTGGAAAAAAGTAACCCTCAATCAAGGCTTGGATGGGCTTCAAATTATTGATTTACAGTAATCCTTGAAACCATCCCTAGAAAAAAAGGAAGCTTCTAAGGAATTTCTAATCCTCGTTTTTCAAGGGTGAAAAACGAAGCCAGCAATTCGATCCCTTGGGATTAAATTCAACTATTCCAGTGAGTTACAAGTAGTCCTAAATCAGTTCATTTCAAAAATTAAACCTTGTAAGCTTTGGTTTTTTAGGGTGGCAACTGGAATATAAGTTGTTTGTTCTGAAAAAAAAGTAGTATCCTTGAATTATAAACGGAATGCGGTGATCGAGGCTTTCATTTCATTAGAACCTCAAAAATCGCTTGTTTGTAGAAAGTAAAAATCAACTATGGAAATCTTGAAGTTTAGATTTTCGATCATTAACGTACATTATCTATGAAAAAAGAGGCATGGGGCTCGCGAATAGGCTTAATTCTAGCTATGGCTGGAAATGCAGTCGGGCTTGGTAACTTCCTTAGATTCCCCGTTCAGGCCGTCCAAAATGGTGGCGGTGCATTCATTTTACCCTACATCATTTGTTTCCTTTTGATGGGCATTCCCTTGCTATTTACCGAATGGAGCATGGGACGTTTTGGTGGTAAGTTGGGCAACCACAGTACTCCATACATCCTAGACTCCATGAGCAAAAAATGGTACTGGAAGTACATAGGCGTGTTTGGCATCTTTACCAATATCGCAGTAGTTGCCTACTACACCTACATCGAATCCTGGACTTTTGTCTATGTGGTGCACAGTGTCATCGGCACCTTCACTGGGATGAGTAAGGAAGCAGTTAGTACATTTTTCGACCAATACGTACAGCTTTCCGGTTCAGATTTTGGAATCCCCCTTTTCCCCGTCATCGCCTATATTTTGGTATTAGGAGCCAATGTGTACATTTTATCCACTGGCCTTGGAGGAATAGAAAAGGTAGCTAAAATCGGTATGCCATTGCTTATCCTTTTTGGTATCATCTTAGCAGTTCGTGGTTGGACCATGGGTAGCTCCTTCGCCTCAGAAGAATTCCCAGATGCGAATGCCTGGGATGGAATCAACTTCTTGTGGACTCCTCAATACAGTTCCTTGGCAGATCCTAAAGTTTGGCTGGCTGCAGCAGGGCAGATCTTCTTCACCTTGTCCGTCGGGATGGGTTCCATTCAGTGCTATGCTTCTTACCTCAAGGAAAACGAAGACATCGCCCTCAACTCAGTTACCGCTGGTTTCACGAATGAGTTCGTTGAAGTAATCCTTGGCAGCGCGATTGTAATCCCTATTGCAGCTGGATTTTTGGGTTTGGATTGGGTATTGGAAAATGCAGGATTTGGCATGGCCTTTCAGACGATGCCCTACTTATTTCAACAGTGGGGACCTTTAATTAGTGCCTTTGCAGGGGTCTGCTGGTTTGGCCTTTTGTTCTTTGCCGGAATCACTTCTTCCCTCGCCATGGGTACACCGTGGATGGGCTTTATGCAGGATGAATTTGGTTGGGGTAAGGTAAAAGGAGCTGTTTCCTTTGGATTGGTTTCCTTGGCAATGGGACTACCTACCGTTCTTTTCTACCAATATGGATACTTTGACGAATACGATTATTGGGGTGGTACGGTCAGTTTGGTGATTTTTGCTTTGCTTGAGACCATCTTATTCACCTACATTTTTGGTATGAAAAAAGGATGGGCAGAAATCACTCGAGGAGCTGATATCCGCATCCCAACATTCTACAAATGGATCATGACCTATGTCACGCCCGTATTATTAAGTATTGTTTTTCTTGGTGCCTTAATCACCCCAGCGGGTAACGATTGGGTAGCTGCTTTCTCAAATTTGTTTTCAGGAGGTGGATGGCCACTTGATACCAGTTCCCTAATTGCCAAAATCACTTTTGCTGACTTAGAAGCACAGATTATCGCCAACCCTGAAAATGCTGCTGCTTTAGAGGAAAAAAAGATGTATTCGGGCTTTGCAAGACTTCAATTGCTCCTACTCTTCCTAGGTATTTGTGCCATCGTTTGGTATTCATCAGTTAAACGCAAAAAAGCAACCCTATGAACATATCTGCGCTAATTCTATCGCTTGTAACTCAAGTCCTAATCACTGGCGTTACACTGTATTGCTTCTATTTGGTGATGAAAAAACCGAATACAGAAGATAATTAATTAAGGTATCCTTCCATATGGAAATTGCTTAACCGAAAAGCTCGATTCTATCGAGCTTTTTTTATGGGTTTTTTCCAAGGAGTTGCCCGCACGTTCCAATACAAACACTATTTTTTTTAAACTTTATTTTATTTTTAAACACTGTTCAATTACATTTATCTATTCAAAAAAAACTATGGGTGTAGCGGAACGAAAAGAACGAAAAAAAGAAGTGTTGCGGGAGCAGATCCTAACAGCAGCAAAAACACTTTTTTTGGAAAAAGGGGTGGAAAAAACTTCCATACGTAACATTGCAGATTTAATCGAATACAGCCCTGGAAGCATCTACCATTATTTTAAGGATAAGGATGAAATTTTTTATGCACTCCACCAAGGTGGATTTCAGCAGTTGATGACAAAAATGTTGGTAATCAATGACCTACCTCATCCCATGGAGCGCCTCAAAGCTATGGGTAGCATCTACGTCCAATTTGGGCTGGAGAACCCAGATATGTACGATTTGATGTTTATCAAAGAAGCTCCAATAGACCATGTCGCTCGTACCAAAGCTCTGCAATGGAACGAAGGAGAAGCCACCTTTAAATTTCTTAGAAGCACACTCAGAGAGTGTATGGAACAAGGGTATTTTCAAGGACATGAAGAAGAAACACTCTCTTTCCTTATTTGGTCTACCGTTCACGGTATGGTTTCCTTACAGATCCGCCGCCGATGCGAGGTCGTCTTGGCTGACCGTCAAGATACCATCGTAAAAGATGGTTTAAACGAATTTTTCAGTATTCTCGACAGACAGTTCTAATGAAAAGAAAATACGCTGGTATGCTACCGAATTTACCAATTCACAACCTAATTCCTGGAATATTCCTTTGCATTTGCCTTCAGGCAGCACCCCTTCAGGCGCAGCAAATTTTGGAAACCTATGTCCAAGAAGGGTTGGCCAAAAACTTGGTACTCAAAGAAAAAAACGCAAGCCTAGATCAAAGCTTATTGGCACTAAAGGATGCGAAAAGCTTCTTTCTTCCTTCAATGGATTTTGGCGCAAGCTATACCCTAGCTGAAGGTGGTCGAACAATCGCTTTTCCAGTTGGTGACTTACTGAACCCAGTATATTCCACCTTAAATAAACTCACTGCTTCTAGTAATTTTCCCCAAATCGAAAATGTATCAGAACAGTTACTTCCAAATAATTTTTACGATACCCGTTTTCGTACGACCCTTCCCCTTCTGAATACAGATATCAAGTACCAAAACCAAATCCGGAAAGAACAAGTCAATTGGAGCAGCTACCAGGTGGACATCTACCGCGCCACCCTCATTCAGGACATTCGAGTGGCTTACTTCAGTTTTTGCGCTGCCCACAGTTCCATTGAAATCCTTAAAAACACGCTGCAACTGGTTACCCAAAATCTAAAAGACACCCGATCACTCGTTGAAAGCGGAAAAGGTCTCCCCGCTTCAGTTCTCCGTGCAGAAAGCGAACTGGAACAGGTGAAATCAATGCTATTGGAAGCAGAAAATAAAACGGTAAATGCAGCCCAATACCTTAATTTTCTAGTCAATAGACCCCTGGAACAATCGGTCCCGTTCGAAACAATTCCGCTTGACTTAAGTCAGTTGGACCTACTGCTTACAGAGGACATCCAAGAACAAAATCCAGAATTACGTGCCATGCAAAGCATGGAATCCATCCAACAAACCCTTCTTAAATCCGGAAAAAACTACTGGGTTCCCAAAATCTCTACCTATGCAGATCTGGGTTCCCAAGGGTTTGATTGGAGTTTTGATTCCCAATCCAGGTACCTTATGGGGGGATTAAGCCTTAGTGTACCGGTATTTCAAGGTGGAAGAAATCAAAACCAAATCCAAAAAAATATCATTGGCCTAGAGTCCATCCAACGACAAAAAGAATTAGTCAACCAAAAATTGAGTTTAAGCCTACAGATCCAAAAGAACGAGGTAAAAACCCTTTTAGCTGGGCTCCAATCGGCTGAAAAGAAACTGCTGGCCGCTACTGCCTACCTCAAACTCATCGACAGAGGCTTCAAAGAAGGAAGCCAATCCTTACTAGAATTTATTGACGCAAGAAACCAGTTTACACAAGCTGCTTTGCAAAAAACAATCAGTGAATACAAACTACAAATGGCACTAGCACAGCTCGAACGCCAACTTACTACTGAAACCAAAAAGCCATGAAAAAGCGCCATTCACTTTTCCCAGTAATTTCCCTCCTATTCCTTTTGGGATGCAGCAGCGGTACACCTACCGAAACCAGCGCTCCGCAAGCTGGCCAGGCCATTCCTGTAAGCCTTTTTCCGCTTCAAGCATCCCCAATGACAGCGGCGGTAACAGCTAGTGGTACCTTCAGTACCAAGGACGAAACACTCTTATCCTTTAAACTTGGTGGGGTTGTAGCCAAAATCCTCGTAGAAGAAGGCGATGCCGTAAAGTCAGGCCAAGTCGTAGCGAGTCTAGATTTAACTGAGATTCAAGCAGGGGTTCGTCAATCCAAACTCGCCTATGAGAAAGCGTTACGCGATCATCAGCGCGCTGCCCGCTTGTACACCGACAGCGTTGCTACTTTGGAACAATTTCAAAATTCAAAAACAGCATTAGACATCGCTGAGCAGCAGTTAAATGCAGCAAACTTCAACCTTGCTCAATCCCAAATCCGAGCGACCTCTAGTGGTTTTGTCTTGAAAAAATTTGTGAACCCAGGGCAATTGGTTGCCTCAGGTACCCCTATCCTACAGACCAATGGTGCTGCTTCTGGGACTTGGATTCTCAAGGTGACTCTCAGCGATCAACAATGGAGTTCCATTCAGATCGGGGACCAGGCTGATATCAATGTGTCAGTATCAAACAATTGGATACCAGCTAAAGTAACTCAAAAAAGTCAGTCCGCAGATCCTGTTACGGGCACCTATTGGGTAGAGGTCAGCCCAGAATCGGTCAAAGAGATTTCTTTGGCGTCTGGCATGTTTGGAAAAGCTCGCATTCGTCCAACCCAGACCCTGCAAGGTTGGGAGATCCCTTTTGAATCCATATTGGATGCCAATGGTGCCAATGGGTATGTATTTGTCGTCGACGGCCAAAAAGCGAAGAAAGTATCCGTCCAACTTGGAAAGATCACTCCTAAAGCGGTTCAGGTAGTATCCGGTCTAGAAAATTACACCAGTCTAATTGTTTCTGGGAGTGCTTATTTAACTGATGGTTCCACTATTCAAGTTAAGAACTGATGAAAATCTCTGATTTCGCGGTAAAGAATTATCAGTTCACCCTCGTCATCTTTCTCATGACGGTGGTATTGGGCTTGACTACCTTTTTGAACATGCCCCGGAGTGAAGACCCGGTAATCAATTCTCCCAATTTCCCCATTGTCGTCATTTATCCTGGCGCAAGTCCCGAAGATTTGGAAGAGCTGGTGGTGGATCCCTTGGAAAAAACCATCTATGCACTGGAAAACATCAAGCGCATTGAAACCGAAATTAAGGATGGTGCAGCTATTCTTTTGGTAGAATACAATTACAACGAGGATGTGGATGAAAAGTACCAAGAACTCGTACGCGAAGTCAATACCCTACGGCCCCAATTGCCAGAGGAGATTTTTTCCATTGAAGTCAAGAAAGTTCGTCCCTCTGATGTCAACATCCTTCAAATTGCTTTAGTCAGTGAAAATGCTTCCCGAGAGGCGCTAAAAACTGAAGCGGACCGCCTGCAGAAGGACCTGGAGAGCATCACGGAACTGAAGAATGTCAAAATTCATGGCCTACCTGCACAACTGGTAAAAATTGAATTACAGCTCGATAAGGTAGCCACACTAAATATCCCGCTAGGTGCATTGATTGGCAGCATCAAAAGTGAATTGAGCAACATTCCTGGAGGACAGGTGGATGCGGGCAATAAAACTTTCAATGTAAAGACCAGTGGAAACTACAGCTCTGCGGAGGAAATCGCAGAAACCGTGGTGTTTTCCATGCAAGGAAAGAACATCCTGTTGAAAGATGTGGCTACGATCCGCAATGACTTTGATGCAGCCAATCACCTCACGAGACTCAATGGCTACCGTGCCATCTTTGTGACTGCGGCCTTGAAGGAAGGCACCAACATCTCCAAAGTACAAGAAAATTACAGCCCCCTACTCGCTTCAAGTACTGAAAAACTTCCACCAAACATCGATTTAGTGGTTGCATTTGATCAAGCAGATTATGTAAATCGACGATTGGGCGGATTGGGAATGGACTTTTTAATTGCCATCGCCTTGGTGTTTGTAACCTTGCTTCCATTGGGTAATCGGGCCTCAATCATCGTCATGGTTTCCATCCCCTTATCGCTCGCTATTGGATTGATTTTGATGAATGCGTTGGGTTATGGACTAAACCAACTTAGCATTGTCGGCTTGGTAGTAGCTTTGGGCTTGCTGGTAGACGATAGCATCGTCGTGGTCGAAAACATCGAACGCTGGATCAGAGATGGCTACAGCAAACAAGAAGCAGCCTTAAAGGCTACCCAACAGATTTCAATCTCCGTAGTCGGCTGTACCGTAACCTTAATTATCGCCTTTCTTCCTCTGGTATTTCTACCGGAAAGTTCTGGAGATTTTGTGCGTAGCTTACCGATGTCCGTGATCACAAGTGTACTTGCCTCCCTTGTAGTTTCCCTGACCATCATCCCTTTCCTCTCCACCTGGCTGCTTAAAAACAAAACCGAAGGTCATTCCAACAAGATCTATGACCTTTTTCAAAGAGGGATCCATGTGAGCTATGCCCCACTTCTTGAAAAAGCCCTGAAGAAACCAGTTGCAACCCTCGTTCTTGCAGGATCTATCTTTTTTGTCTCCTTAAGTTTATTCCCAGTTATTGGGTTTAGCCTATTTCCATCTTCGGAGAAACCCCAATTTCTGGTCAACATCACCACTCCATTACAGTCCAACTTGAGTAACACGGATACCCTTGTACGTCAAGTGGAACAGGAAGTGGGTAAAATCCCTGAGTTACGAAATTTTGCCACCAACGTAGGAAAAGGAAATCCCCGCATTTACTACAACGAGATTCCTGAAAACGAACGTAGCGATTATGGGCAACTATTTGTTCAACTTGAGCCCGAGACTTCAGCACCTCGGAAATTAGAAATCATTCAAACGCTTCAAGCCAGCTTTGCAAAGATTGTTGGTGCCAAAGTGGAAGTTAAAAACTTTGAGCAAGGTCCTCCTGTAACTGCTCCCATCGAAATCAGACTCGTAGGGGACAATCTGGATACACTCCGAAGCCTCGCCTCTAAAGTGGAATCGCTCCTCAAGCAAACTCCTGGAACGATCTATATTAACAACCCAGTAGCCAACTTGAAAACAGATATCCGTGTGGATATCCAAAAAGAAAAAGCCCGGCAATTGGGAATCGCAACTGCAGACATCGACCAAACAGTTCGACTTGCGCTAGCAGGCTTAAACTTGGGTTCCTTTACTGATCCTCAAGGAAATGAGCGCTCGATTTTACTCACTACCCCAAAGGAGAATCGTGCGACACTGGAAACTTTCGAACCCATTTACATCTACAACAACCAAGGTAAGGGCATTCCACTTTCCCAAATTGCAGACCTCAAGTTTGAAAGTAGCACCCTGACCATAGACCATTACAATAAAAACAGGTCCGTATCCGTATCCTCCTTCGTGGATGCCAATAACCTGACGGACCGTGTACTGGGTGAAGTGATCGGCAAGTTGGACCAAATCCCCTTGCCTGAAGGTTATCAGTTGACCTTAGGTGGTGAATATGAAACCAAACAAGAATCATTTGCAGGTTTCAATACCATCATCATCATTACTGCGTTTCTATTCATCGCAGTACTGATTTTACTGTTCAGAACCTTCAAAAGCACGATCATTGTCCTTTCCGTAATTCCCTTGGGAATGGTAGGCGCCTTGATCGCACTTTGGATCACCGGCAATTCCCTCTCCTTTGTTGCCATCATTGGCCTCATTGCGCTAGCAGGGATCGAAGTGAAAACCTCCATCTTGTTGGTGGATTTTACCAATCAATTGCGAAAAGAAGGCGTAGACTTAGATACCGCCATCCAACAATCCGGAGAAATTCGATTCCTACCTATCGTGCTCACGACGATCACAGCAATTGGTGGGTTGATTCCTGTGGCCTTAAGTACCAATCCCCTGATATCGCCGCTTGCAATCGTGCTGATTGGTGGATTAATCAGTTCGACCATCCTGTCTAGAATCGTGACTCCAGTCCTTTACAAACTCCTGCCTCCAAAAGTCTAAGCAGTTAAATAGCCAAATATCAAAAGCTTAATCGATCAACTATTTCGTTTTATCTATCTTTATCTTATATTTCTAGTCTTATTTAACCTTCCAAAAAAATAACCTCATGAAAAAATTAAGTATCCTCGTTTTCTTCTTTGCAGCGCTTCTGTTTTCCTCTTCCACTATGGCACAAACCACTGAAGATTACTTCGTTGGTGAATGGAATGTACAGATTAAAGACACTCCAATGGGAACCATTTCTGTTCTCCTTACCCTTGAGCGCGTAGATGGCAAATTGGTTGGAAAATTTGTTGACGCTGCATCCAGCACAGAAACAAAAATGAATGACATCACAGAAGGTGAAAATAGCCTCACGCTTAATTTCACCTCAGAATATGGAGACCTCTACTTTACACTTCAACGTGAAGATGAAGAAAATGTCAGCGGTTCGCTGATGGACTCTTTTGCAGTCTCCGGAACTCGAGTAAAGAAATAACAAAAAAGGCGGGAAATCCCGCCTTTCTTTTTTACGATCTTTTCAATTCAGCATCGGAAGATTAATCAGTGCTACTTAATTTCAGGAATTGTTACTTCGCTATGGTACAATCTAGCATCTTAATAAATTAACAATTCAATAATATCGGAGTAATAAAAAAACAACAGGTAAGCTACCTTTAGTTATCCCTTTTCACATTATTTTTATAGGGTGTTTCAATTTTTACTATAAAAAATTTTAATGTTGTGAAGAAATTTAGCGCTGTTCTATTCTTATTCGTTTCCCTTTTCCTCTCTTCAGCCTCCATGGCACAAAGCAGCAATCCCTGGGCTGGACAATGGAATCTAGATTTCAAGAACATTGATGATAAAGAAACCAACTTCGTTGCGACTCTGAATATTGAATATGTAAACGGTAAGTTGGAAGGTAATATTATTTACTTTTATCAAGACGATACGAAAGAGGAAGTAGTGATAGAACATTTTAATGATTCAGACACCGAACTCATCCTCGGCTTTAAACTGGAAGGTTCCGATGCTCTTTTTTTCCCTTTAACTCTTCGTATTGAAAATGATGGATCGATTAGTGGTTCTTGGGAGGATGAAGAGGAATCCTTTACTGTAGAAGGATTTAGAATAGCAGCTCAAACTCAAATTTCGGAATAAGAAAAAAATAAAAAGTAAGGCGGGAATTCCCACCTTACTTTTTTAAACACCTACTACTTCCATTTTTTCAAGAAGATAGATTCTACACCCATTTTTTAAGTTGCGAATAGACCAGGTGCAAGGGGAATCCCATTACCGTAAAGTAGGAACCTGTGATGCTACTCACTCCAATAAAACCAATCCATTCCTGAATTCCATACGAACCCGCTTTGTCATAGGGTTGGTACTGCTTGAGGTAATACCAAATCTCTTCCTCATCCAAAAATCGAAAAGTAACCTCTGTTTCATCCTCTAAAGTGATTGAATTCCTGTGATCTTTTAGCGTGACTGCGGTCATCACCGTATGTGTGGTGCCAGACAAACTTTTAAGCATCTCAAATGCTTCGAGTTCACTGGAAGGCTTTCCCAGTACCTTTCCACGATCAATGACCACCGTATCCGCAGTAATCAGAATTTCATTCACATCAAGTGACCCTGGAAAGGCATCTGCCTTCAATTTGGACAGGTAAGCTGCTGCATACGCTGCAGGTAGATCAGGCGGTAGGTTTTCTTCAATGGGATGCACCCGCACTTCAAATTCAAGTCCTAATCCTCGGAGCAATTCTTGTCTTCTTGGGGAATTAGATCCCAAAATAAGCTTCTTTGAGGCAAGGTTAGCTAAAGTACTGGGCATAGTCATGGTTGAATTCTTCTTGGTTAACGGTAGCAAATAACATTCCTCCCAAGGCCTTGGGATAGAAATAAGTGGATTTTTGGGGCATCAACTGCCCTGAGTTACATACTTCAATCACTTGACTCAATTGAATTTCTCGCGTAATGATGGCAAATCGGGCATTACCAGCCTGGACCTCCTGAACGCATCTCGAAAAATTTCGCTCAAAAGCCAAAAGTGGAGTACTTCGTTGTTCAACTGGAGATAATTCCAAAAGTTTATCAAATACCACATCATGCAAAAGAACCAAATCCAATTGCCTTAGGACTTCGGGTAAACCTGTGGCAACTTGATCCATTTTTTCCGGCCTAAATTTGATCACATAGGCAGCGTCTTCCCATACCAACCCAAATGAATGCTTTCGCTGAAAGGAATAGTTTGAAAGTTCAGCGGCATCACCCATGGGTCGAATCTCAAACCATTCTTCGATGGACTTAAAAAAGTGCTCTTTTTCAAGTCCTTCCCCATAATACAGCCGATGCGTTGGGAGAATTTCCAAGTGATTTCCAACCACATTGGTGAAGTACATCAAATGGTAGTCTGAAGCCCTCCAACTGGAAGAAATAACCACTTCACTTTGCTCTTTTCGATAGGCAATCGCCGCCTCTATGCGATGGTGACCATCTGCCAAAATCACTTTTTTCGGAGCTAAAGTTTTTAAGAACAATCGAATGATGCTCGGATCTGTGATTCGGGCCAAAACTTCACGAACTCCTTGGTAGTCTTCCAACTCATACAAGGGCTGCTCCATAGCTTTATCCATCCAAGGTTCCAGCACTTGACCTAGATCCTCGTATAGACCATGCGTTGGGCTAGCTTGAATCTCAGTTGCTCGGAGCAAATCTACCCGATCGTTTACAGCCGAGACTATCGTATTTTCATGCCTCAAGATGATGTTTTCCTCCCAATCACTTGCCTTAATCTGAGCAATAAACCCTTTTCTGCAGCGCTCCTCTTTTTCTCCAGGAAGTCGAAAATATTGGTAATAGACATAGATCCCTGGAACGGCATCTTGCTCCAAAATTCCAGTGACTTTCCATTTTTTAAGTAAGTTTTTTGCAGCCAAATGTCCGTTATCACCCTCAGGAACAGATAAATGAATACTGTTTAGCGGATTTTGGTATAATAAATCCCGCTGCTTGGAAGTCACTACGTCAAAAAGTGGGGCAGTGAGTTTTTCTAAATTTTCAGCAAGTTCATTGGAATATCTCCAAGCTTTGAGCGGTAATAGTTCAGCCATCAGAGCAAGCGATTGGTCCAATTAGTGGTAGAACTTGCTTTAAGTGGAGTTCTAGGATTTGCTCGTTTGTCTTCTTGCTCGAAAAATTCGACCGCCAGCGCAGCCAGTAAATTTTTTTCTTCTTCTGTAAACTGCGGTTCGAGAAGTTCTGGACTAAAATATCGCTCAACAAACTTGGTATCAAAATTACCTGATCGGAATGCGTCATGCTCTAGTGCAAAGCGGCAAAAATCAAGGGTAGTCTGAATTCCGGTAATGCGGTAATCGTCAATCGCCCGAATCATTCGATCAATGGCCTCTTCTCGAGTAGCCCCATGTGCTATCAATTTGGCAATCATCGGATCGTAATAAATAGGGATCTCCATTCCTTCCTCAAAGCCATCGTCTACTCGAATTCCCGGTCCTTGAGGGCGACGGTAGGTAACTAGCTTCCCGATGTCTGGCAAAAAGTTATTTTTCGGATCTTCAGCATAAACGCGTACCTCTACGGCATGTCCTTGAATGGTTAAGTCCTCCTGAGCAAAGGAAAGCGACTTTCCTTCCGCAATCCAGATTTGCTCACGCACCAAGTCTTTTCCAGTAATCATCTCCGTGACAGGATGCTCCACTTGGAGTCGCGTGTTCATTTCAAGAAAATAGAAATTGAGCTTTTCATCCACAATAAACTCTACGGTGCCTGCACCATAGTAATTGCAAGCCCTAGCCACACCAATCGCAGCTTCTCCCATGGCGGTTCGCATGGCTGGGCTCACCACAGCAGAAGGTGCTTCTTCAATGACCTTTTGGTGGCGCCGTTGAATGGAGCACTCCCGTTCAAAAAGGTAAACCAAGTTGCCCTGCTGATCGCCTAAAATCTGGATTTCGATATGTCTTGGAGAAGTAATGTATTTTTCGATAAAAACCGCACCATCTCCAAAGGAAGATATGGCCTCGGATACTGCGCGGTTCATTTGTTCATCAAACTCTGCTTCTGATTCAACGATACGCATTCCTTTTCCTCCCCCACCCGCAGAAGCTTTAATTAAAATGGGATAGCCGATTTCTTTAGCCTTAGTTTTGGCAACCTTAACATCTGAAATCGCCTCCTCTGTACCTGGGACGAGCGGGATAGCGTAGGCTGCTACTGCCTGTTTTGCAGCAAGCTTGGAACCCATTACTTCAATAGCTGCTGGAGATGGTCCTACAAACAAAATTCCTGCTTCTTGTACTTGCTTCGCAAAAGCAGCATTTTCAGACAAAAACCCATATCCTGGGTGGATTGCATCCACGGACAACTCCTTACACACTTCAATAATTTTATCTGCGACTAAATACGATTGATTGGAAGGTGCAGGTCCAAGGCAACGGGCTTCGTCAGCGAAGCGCACATGAGGAGAAAGTCGGTCTGCTTCTGAATAAACTGCCACAGTAGCGATGCCCATTTCCCGGGCTGTACGCATGATTCGTAGCGCTATCTCGCCACGATTGGCTACCAAAAGTTTGGTGATTTTTTTCATCGGTACACTAATGTTTTACTTTGGCTGCTCCGGAGAGATAAAGCGAAATACGGAATTTATTTTGAGCTTTGATACTTACGAACTGATTTTTGCTTCCAAGTAAGGAAAGTCTTATTTTTGGCTGTTTTAAAAAA
>Ga0315905_10003326_pt1 | contig 16626 bp, 8 predicted proteins | sample LakEriMetagenome_5_FD_203522 | JGI IMG/M metagenome (GOLD analysis project Ga0315905, IMG submission 203522) | Freshwater fungal communities from buoy surface, Lake Erie, Ohio, United States - Buoy 4 MA121 | ecosystem: Environmental > Aquatic > Freshwater > Lake | place: USA: Lake Erie, Ohio... | reverse complement strand
GCGCCCGGTGCGGCGGCGGCGGCCTCCTCCTCTCTTTCGTCCTCTTGCGTCTCGGCCGCGCCGATCAGTTGTCGTCGCCTGAGGGCCGGGTAGATGGAACCGCACAGGCCTGAAAGAGCCTTGAGCAGCTCGCCGTCGGCGCAGCGCATGGCCGCGGCCGCGTCGACGGAGGCTTCGTAGACGCGCGCGGCCAGGGGCAGAGGGACGCCGCCGTCGTCGCCGCCGCCGTCGCCGCCGCCGCCGCCGCCGCCGTCGTCGTCGCCGTCCTCGCCGCCCCTCCCGCCGCGCCTCCCACGGCCGATGCCCAGGGCCGTGCACGCCTCGCGCGCAAGCCGCAGGCGGCGCACGGGCGCCTCGAGCGCGCTGTAGGCCTGCGATTCGTCCGCGGGCGGGGAGTAGGTGCCTCGGGCGCTCTGGCGCGGGCGGCCGCGCTCGCCGGCGCCGCCGCCGCCGTCGCCGCCGACGTCGACGTCGAGCCCGAGCGATAGAGGCGGCGGGGGGGGGAGCCAGCGCGGGTCGCGCAGCGCCGCGGCGATGGCCGGCTCGGACTCGGCGAGCGCGCGCTCGACGCTCGCAGGGCCGCCGCGAATGAGCGCCTCGCGCGCGGACTTCATTCCGAGGAGGTGTCGGTCGTCTCTCTCTCTCTCTCACTCGCGCGCGCGCGGCCCCGGTTTTCTCAGCCCCGATCCATCCAGACACGCGTGTTGTGGGGCGGCGTGAGAGGGCTATCGAGACGCGAGAGACGTCTAACACATACAGAGAGGGAGGGAGAGCAACCCAGCCAAAATCGCTCGCATCGCTCGCATCGCTCACTCCTCCGCCATCCCGGCCGCGCCGCGCTCGCCCAGCGTGACCGTCACCGACAGCCGCCGGCCGTCGCGCAGCACGTCGACGCGCGCGCGCTCGCCCACGCGCTTCTCGTCGAGCGCCGCGGCGAGGTCGGCCGCCCCGCGCACGGGCCGCGCGTCCAGGGCCACGATGACGTCCCCGAGGACGATGTCGCCGAAGACGTCGCGGTAGGTCGGCCTCAAGCCCGCGGCCGCGGCGGGCGAGCCCGGGGGCACCTCGAGCACGAGGGCGCCGGCGGCCCCCGGCGGGGGCGACGCCGCCCCGGCGGCGGCGGCGGCGGCGTGGCGCAGCACGGCGCTGGGGGCGATCGTGACCCCGAGGCCGGGGCGCAGGACGCGCCCGTGCCGCAGGATCTGCCGCACGAGGCCCTGGACGGTGTCGATGGGGACGGCGAAGCCCGCGGCGCCGCGCCCGGACGACGACGATGAGGGGTCGCCGAGGCCCACGCTGAGGCCGACGACGCGGCCGGACGAGTCGACCAGGGGGCCGCCGCTGTTGGCCGGGGTGATGGCGCAGTCTGTTTTTTTTTGGTGGGGGGGGGGATCGAGGGGGGCAAGGGAAAGAGGATGGTGAGAGAGGAAAAAAAAGGGGGGGAGGAGCAACCAAGGCGACAGGGGGGCGGCGAGCGCGCTGCGCGCGCTCACCCGCGCCAACGAGCCACGAAAAAAACAACAACCAAGCCCTACTCACCCGTCTGAATCAGGCCCTTGATCGACGACAGGCCCGTCGACAGCTCCCTTCCCAAGGCGGACACCACCCCTTGCGTGAGCGTGTGGTCCAGCCCAAACGGGTTGCCGATCGCGTACACCGACTGCCCCACGCGCAGCGGCGGCTGCTGCGGCTGCTGCTGCTGCTGCTGCTGCGCCCCCCCGCCCCCCCCGGGCGGCGCCAAGACGGCCGGCCTCAAGCCCTCGGCCCGGTGCTTCGGCAGGCCCGCCAGCCGCAGCACGGCGACGTCCTTGGCCGGGTCGCACCCCACGACGCGCGCCGTGTGCGTCGTGCGGTCGTGCAGGGTCACCTTCACCTCGCTCGCGCCCCGCACCACGTGGTAGTTGGTGATCACGTGGCCTGCCCGGTCCCACACGATCCCCGTGCCCTGGCCCGCGGGCAGGCGGCGCTCGTCCAGGGCGGAGAACGTGGCCTGCGCGGCGGCGCGGGGGAGGTGGGCGACGTGCACGACCGAGGGGGTGTTGGCCTCGAAGAGGGCGACGACGGCGCGCTCGTGCGCGGGCAGGGAGGCGAGGTGCGGGTCGGCCGCGAGGGTGCTGGGGGTGCTGGGCGCGGGCGGCGGCGCCGGCGGCTGGAGCGGGGAAGGGGCTGCTGGAGCGGCGGCGGCGGCGGGGCTCGGGTCGAACGAGGCCGGGGGTCCGGCGGCGCTGGCGGCGGCGGCGGCGGCGGCACGGAAGTGGTCCTCCGCGTCGGGCGCGCTGGCGGACGGCAGCAGCGGGCTGCCGCCCGCCTGCGGCGCCGCGCCAAAGAAGGCCGCCGCGCCCAGGTCGGTCGCAAGGCCGCGCGACAGGAGCGCGGCCGCCGCGGCGCCCGGGGGCAGCAGCGCTTGCTGCTGCTGCTGCTCGTCCTGCTGCTGCTGCTGCTGCTGCTGCTGCTGCTGCTGCTGCTGAAACTGCTGCTGAGACTGCGGCTGCTGCTGGTACTGCTGCGTGACGTGACGCTGCTGCGCCTCCCTCTGCGCCTGCTGCTGCCGCCGCTTCTCCTGCTGCCGCCGCTGCTGATGGGACGGCGGGCGGCGGCCCCCGAATCCGTTGTCGTTGTCGTTGTTGTTGTTGTTGTCGGGCGACGGCGACGGCGCGGCGGCGGCGATGTCGCCGACGACGGGGGCGGCGACGACCCCCGCCGCTGCGTGCGCCGCCCGCCCGCCCGCGGCCGCGGCGGCCACGAGCAGCAGGGCGGCGGCGGCCGACGAGCGCAGCAGGAGCGCCGGCAGCTTGCTGGGGGCGGCGGCGGCGGCGGCGGCGGGGCGGGGGCGGTGGTGGTCGTCGTCGGCGTCGTCGGCGTCGGCGGCGGCATTGCTGCTGCTGCCGTTGCTGGCGCTTCGGGGGACGACGAGGCCGAAGCGCGTGCGGCTGGTCGTGATCGTCATCCTCATCGACGGCACGTCCGGACGCGCCGTCGTCGTCGCGCGGAGCGACTGCATGTCGAGACAACCGAACAACAACGAGACGGCGAGGGAGTTGGTTTCGCTCGCGCAGGGTTTGCGTTTGCGTGGTGAGGGAAGCAGAGACCGAAACGGCTCCTTACGTGCGCTTGTGTGGTCGCACTGCGCGCGCGGCGGTGGTCCGGAATGAGTTTGCGCGGCGAACGGCGCTGGGGCGGCTCGGCCGGCTGACGCGACGCGCGCGCGCGCCCGGCGCGCGTCCCTTTCGCACGGCGGTCCCAGAACGTGCTGCCCGCGCAATCAACAGTTCTCGCATCCGACTATTGATCTCGACTACCAGCGCACCACCACGCACGCATCTCGTGACAGCGCGCCGCCGTCGATCGATCGGAGCCGGCGACTGCGGTGCGATGTCGTGAACTGCGAGAAAAAGTGCTCGTCGCAAAAAAAACGCCACGCAAAGGCACCCCTCGGCCGCCGTTTCGATCGCGCCACCAAATGTCGACCTCAGCAGCTCCAGTTCCTGAAGTCTCCGTGCGACCGGCGGAACCTGCAGGTGCCGTCGCCGCCGCCGCCGCCGCCGCCGCTCCCCCGCCTCCCCAGACGCCACCCGGCGCCGCCACGGGAAGGACGACCGCGCGACCCCGTCCTCGGCAGCACTACGTGTACGAGTTCACCCTCGCGCAGCCCGCGCACCCGCCGCCCGAGGACCACTACGCCCCGCCACCAAGCCCCGGCGGGGCGGCCGCGTCGTTCGCCGACAGCGGCCGCGACGGCGGCGGCGCGCTCGCGCTCCTGCTCCTCCACCACCATCGCCGCAACCCCCACGAGCCGCCGCCCTACTGCCGCCCCCCGCGCTTCCTCCCGGCCCGCCCCGCGGCGCCAGGCGGGCAGCACCACCGCTACGCCCCGCACGCCCACGCCTCGGGCCACCCCTGCACAAACTGCGGCGTGCGCGCCACCTCCACGTGGCGCCGCCTCAACCCGACGCGCGAGCTGTCGTGCAACTCTTGCAGCGACTACTTCCGGCGGCGCGGGCGCTACCGGCCGATCTTCGGCCTGCCCCAGCGGCAGCTGCTGGGCGGCGGGGACGGCGTCGGAGAGGGGGACACGTGGGCGGCCGTGTCGGCGCGGCGGCAAGCGGCGGCGGCGGCGGCGGCGGCGGCGGCGGCGGCGGAGGCGCAGCAGCAGGGGGCCGGGGGAGAAGGGGCGGCAGGAGGATAAAAAGCAAAGCAACACATTTTGATTAATTTGTTTCCTACGCGACGCCTCCGCCGTGCCGGGGCTTGGACGTCAGCAGGCCGTCCTCGCTGCCCTCCTCGACGATGATGGTGGGCGGCGGTGGCGCGGCGGCGGCGCCGCCGCCGCCGCCGCCGCCGACTCCCGCCGCCGCCGACGCCCCCGCCGCCGCCTCGCGCCGCAGCCGGAACCACGTCCACCGGTGGTTGGTGTAGACGCACGAGTCGGCCGCGACGCGCATCGCCCGGCGCGCCACGTCGAGCGCGGTCAGGCGGGGCGGGCCGGCGCCGCCCGCCCCCGCGCGGTCCGCGTCGACGAGCGCGCGCGCCGCCGCCTCGGCAAAGTCCGAGCCGCTCCCCACGGCCACGACGCCGTCGGCGGACTCGAGCACGTCGCCGTTGCCCGCCAGCCACAGGGTCGCCTCGGCGTCGGCGACGAGCACGGCCGCGTCGAGCTCGCGCAGCGCGCGGTCGTGGCGCCACGCCCGGGCGAGCCCGACGGCGGCCCGCCTGAGGTTTCCCGGGTGGGCGTGCACCTGCGCGTCGAGGCGCTCGAGCAGGGCGAGGCCGTCGGCGGCGAGGCCCGCGAAGCCCGCGACCACCGGGGAGGCGGAGGCGGCGGTCTCGCTGAGGCGGCGCCGATGCGGGGGCGGGGGCGGGGGGGGGGGGGGGTCGCCGCCCGACGCCGCCGCCGCCGCCGCCGCCGACGCCGACGCCGACGCCGACGCCGACGCCGACGCTTTGTCCTTGGCCTCGCCTCCTTGGTTGCTGCCGTCCGCGCCCGCTTGTTCTGCCGCAGGGGCGACCGGGCCCAGCCGCCGCAGCTTGCGCACGTTGGGCTTGACGACAAAGTCGTTCGCGGTGGCCTGGCCGTCGCCGATCAGCACGAGCTCGTCGTGCAGGCGCACGGCCAGGATGGTCGTGGCGCGCATCCTTACCGAGGGCGACGCCGACGCCGAGGCGGCGCCGCCGCCGCCGCCGCCGCCGTCGCCGCCGCCGTCGCCACCGGGCCCGCTGACCGCGCTCGGGGCGTAATGGGCGATGGCGCGCGCGTGCTGTGCCGCCGCAGCCTCGCACAGCAGGCGCTGCCGGGCGAGCAGGCGCGCGAGCGGGCCTGCTGCCGCCGCGGCGGACGGGAGGAGCAGCATTGGGCGTGTGTGCGTCTCGTCCTCCCGTGCTGAATGTCTCGCTTCGCCCGTCCGGTGTGGCCGTCGATCCGTGTGATCAAAAACGTGAAAACTTGGGTACTGTGCGCGTGTAGTTGTGGCGATGATGTGATTGCGCGTGACGCGTGTGACATGCGTGCGCTCGACAAGAGGCGGCGCGCGATGGCGGGCGGCGGCGCGCGATGGCCGCGCGGGGTTGGGCACGTCGCGCGCGCGCGAGCCGTGCAAAAGAAAAGGGCTCAGGGGGGCGTCCAGATCCAAACGCCAGCGCCCCGTTCGCAGCTCTCGCTAGCAGACACAGTACGACGATCGACTCAGCCCAATTGAGTGACGACCCCCCAAGCTTCCTCGATCAATCGGCGATTGGACTTGCGGTGTCGTCGTTGGCCTCACCCTCGTCCTCTCTCGCCTGCGCGCGCGCGCCAATCAATCAGCCGTCCATGCTGCGCCAGCTCGCCCGCCGCGGGGGCCTCGCCGCCCTGCTGGCGGCCGGCGTGGCGACCTCCTCTTCATGCACCGCGATCGCGGCCGCCGAGGTCGAGCAAGCCGGCCGCGACGACGACGCGCCGCCGCCCCCAAGACCACGTTCCAGCGGCGGCAAGCGCCTCTCGCCCGCGGCGCAGGCGGCGGCCGTGATCCTGGAGCGCCGCCGGAGAAAGCAGCAGCAGCAGGAGCAGCAGGAGCAGGATGAGGCGCGGGCAAAGGCGGCGGCCGCTGAAAATGCAGAGGCGGCGGCGAAAGCGCAACTAGAAGGAGCGGCCAAGGCGGCCGCCGCGCCCGCGCCGCCGCCCGCGCCGCCGCCGCTCGAGCCGTGCCCCGAGCGCGCGTGCCGCGGCGCGCAGGACATGCTCGCGGCCTTTGCCCAGGTGCGCGCGCGCCTCAAGCAGCGGGAGGAGGAGGAGGAGGAGGAGTCCTTGAGGGAGCAGCAGCAGCAGCAGTCGCCAGAAGGACGACAAGCAGGCGGAGCCGGCAGCTACCTGTGGTGGGCAGAGGCGCTGCCGGACAGCAGCAGCGGCAGCGACGGCGCGTCGCCGCCGCCGCAGCGCCCCCCCTGCCCTCCCGACACGGCCGAGCTGGGCCGCGCCGCGTGGACCGTGCTGCACTCGGTCGCCGCCTACTACCCCTTGCACCCGGCCGCGGAGGACCGCGAGGCCCTGCGCGGGCTCGTGCGCGGCCTCGCGCGCCTGTACCCGTGCGCCGAGTGCCGGTCGCACCTGCCTGCGGAGCTCGCGGCGGCCGACCGCGCGGCGCCCGCGCCGCTGCTGCAGCTGCAGCTGCCGCTGGGATCGCGGGCGGAGGAGGGGGAGGGGGACCGTCTGGAAGACGCGGCGTCCTCGCGCGCGCTGGCCGAGCGGTGGATGTGCGAGCTGCACAACGCCGTCAACGCGCAGCTGGGCAAGCCGCCGTACGACTGCGCGCGCGTCGCGGAGCGCTGGCGCGACGGCTGGCGGGACGGGTCGTGCGGCTGATCCCGCGTGTTGTGATTCTGGTCGTTGTGCTTCGTTTTTTAAAAACCACGCTTCTCTTTTAATCGACGCCGTTGACCACTCGCCACACGCGCTCGTACCCTTGGAGGTCCTCGAGCAGCTCGCCCAGCGCGGGGTCGTCCGCCGGCAGCCGCCCGCGCTCCTCCTCGATCGCGCGGCGCAGATCGGGCGGCGTCGTCCGCAGCGTCGCCTCGGCCGCAACGCCCGCGCCGCCGCCACTTTCAACGCGCACCGCGATGCCCGGCGGCGTGCATGCCTCGGGCAGCAGCTCCGCGCGCTCCTCCGCAGAGGGAACCTTGCGCAGCAGGTGCGCGAGGATGGCGCGCGCCTCAAAGGTCGCCGCCGTTGCTGTCGCCGCGCCGCCCGACGGTCCCCCTCCTCCTGCTCCTCCTGCTCCTCCTGCTGCCCCCGCCCCCACCCCAGCTCCTGTCGCCTCGAGCTCCAGCCGTCGCTTCTTCTCCTCGTCGACCTGCGCCAGGCGCGCACGCAGGCGCGCCGCGGCCGCGGCATAGGCGCTGTTGTCGCTGCTGCTGCTGCCGCTGCCGCCGCCGTTGGCGCCGCCGCCGCTGACGCCCCTGCCCGCTGAGGAGGAGGACGTAAAAAAGCTCGCCGACCCCAGCTCGGGCGCGATCTTGGGCGGCGGCTGAAAGGGCAGAGGGCGCGGCTGGGCCTGCCGCTGCGGCGGCTGCGGCGGCGGCAAAGGAGGCGCCCGCCGCCGCCGCTCGGCCGCCGCCCCCTCCTCCGCCTCTGCGCGGCGCCGCAGGCCGTCCCCTTGGGCCGGGTCGATCAGCGCGTCGCGCCGGCGCCGGCTGTCGCGCGCGCGGTCGCGCGCCGCGCGCTCGCGCTCGAGGCGCTCGTCGCGCTCGGCGCGCTCGCCGAGGGCGTACAGGTCGTCGAGCGACGCGGCGCCGCCGCCGCCGCCAGCCGACGCCCCGACCGAAACGTTGACGGTCCGCCGCTGCGACAGCGCCTCCTCGCCCTCCTCCTCCTCCTCCTCCTCCTCGCCCTCTCGCGGCCCCCCCGCCCCGGCCCGCTCCTCCCGCCACTCCCGAAACCGCCGGCGCGAGTCGGCCGCGGCCGCGTTCTCGGAGAGCAGGCGCGCGGCCACCCGCGCCTCGCGCTCGGCGACGAGCGCCCCCAGCGCCGCCCCGAGGGCCGCCAGGCGGCCGCGCCGCGCGGCGTCCCGGCGCTCTCGCTGCTCCATCTGCGCGACGCGCGCGAGCACGAGCGTCGGGGTGCGGGCGAGCGGGGCCAGCAGCGCGGCCATCGCGGGCGACGATGATGAGGGGGCGGAGGGCTGTGGCTCGGCTTGCGGACCCGCGAGGACCCAGCCCGAAGACTGCTGCTGCTGCTGCTGCTGCTGCTGCTGCTGCTGCTGCTGCTCCTGCTCCTGCTCCTCCTCCTGCTGCTGCTGCTGCTGCTGCTGCTGGTCGGCGAGGTCGAACGCCGCGCGCAACGCTGCCGGCGGCGGCGGCGGCGGGGCGGCGGAGGCGGCAGCGGACGAAGCGGCCACCAATGGGACGAGCGCCTCGATGAGCGCGTCGTAAGGCGAGTCCGACGCGCCACCGCCGCCGCCCAGCGCTCGCGGGACGAGGAGCTCGGCGGACGCGACGCGTCTCCTCAGCCTGCTGCCCGCGTCTTCCGCGACGGGCCACCGCCGCGCGCCCGTTCGGGCCGACGCGGCGAGTTGGCGCGCGAGGTGCATGTAAATTCGGATGCGGAGACAGAGGTTTGGCAAGTACGGATGGTGCGGCGAGCTAGTCTTGGCTCGCGCCCTCGCGATCAAGGGCGCCGCCGGGCCGGCGCCGCCGCTCGCCGCACCGCGCCAGGTGCGCCCTCAGCCGCCCCGCCAGGCCGCCGCCCTCGCCCTCGCCCGCCTGCCGCCGCTCCTCCTCTTCTCCCCCCGCGTCCTCCTCGTCGACGGCCGCCGCGGCAGCAGCGGATGAGCTCAAGCCGGCCCGCCGACGCTTGCCCCGACGCTCCTCGAGCGCCTCCAGCACCTCGCGCGGCGGCGGCAGGAGCAGCGGCGGCGGCGGCGCGAGCGGCAGCGACAGCAGCGGGCGGCGCGTCGCTCCTCCGCCGACGACCACCAGCAGCGCCGCCGCCGTGGGCCGCCCGTGCGCGCAGGCCGACCACAGCCGCGCCGACGCCAGGGCCGCCAAAAGCCCGCGCGCCTGACCGGGCTCGAGCGCGTCGCCAAACATGAGCGCGGAGCGGCAAGCCTTGGAGCGCAGCGCGCGCAGGGCGCCCGGCGGCGGGACGGACGACGGGGGCGGCGAGGCGGCCGCGGCGGCGGCGGCGGCGGCGGCGGCGGCGGCCCCGCCGCCCGCGGCCGCCGTCAGCGCGCTCAGGTGGCCCAGAAAGTCCCAGGCGGTCAGGGGCGTGCCGCACACGGTCGGAGCGGCGAGCAGCTGCAGGCCGGCGTCGGCCGGCGCCCACGCCCATCCCCAGAGGTGGAGGGCCGCGGCGGCGGCCGAAGGCGGCGGCGGGGGGGAGGCGCCACCACCACCTGGAGAGGCCGTCGCCGCCCGCAGCGCGTCGCGCTCCTGCGGGGTGAGCCGCAGGGCCTGCGGGGGCTTGAGGCGCGTCGGCGGGCCGAGCACGTCGACCATTGAGGCGTCGTCGTCCTCGTCGTCGTCCTCCTCGTCCCCGCCCGCCGCGCCCCCGTGCCGCGCCCGCCACCGCCGCCGCAGCTGCCTCGCCAGGCCCCGCTGCAGCCGCTCGAGCAGCACGCGCTCGTCCGCCGCGTGCGGGTCGACGGCCGCCAGCACCGCGCGGTCGCCCGGCCCGGAAGGGGGCACGACGGCCAGCAGCCAGCGTGACGGCTCGGCCTGGCCGACGACGACGGCGCGCGCGAGGTCGGCGCGCGAGAGCGGGCGGCCCGCCGCCGCCGCCGCTGCGCCGCCGCCGCCGCCGACGACGACCACGGCCGGCGGGACGGGCAGGGTGGGGTCGTGCAGCTTGCGGTCCTGCTGCTGCTGGCCGAGCTCGGCGCCCTGGTGGTGGTGGTGGTGGTGGCGCCGCGCGAGCTCGGCCACCGTGAGGATGGGCGCGGGTGGGGGCAGCAGAGGCAGCAGAGGCGGCGGCGGCGGCGGCGGCGCGAGAGGCTCGCCCGCTGCCGCTGCCGCTGCGAGGAGCGCCGGGGCCGTCGGCACGTCGCTGGGAAGGAGGAGCTTCTCCTGCTGCTGCCGCTGCAGGCCTGAGCCCGCCGGCGCCGCCAGCAGCACGCGCGCCCGCGACTCGGCGTGCATGGCCGTCAGGCCGGGCAGGGCGTAGGGCGCCGAGGCCGGTCCCGCGGCGGTGGCGGCAGCAAGGGAGGCGGCGGCGGCAGAGGCGTCGGCAGTGGCGGCAGGGGCGACGTGGGCGGTAGAAGCAGGCGCCAGCTGGCAGCCGCTGCGCGCGCGCCACCGCCTGCTGCCTGAACAGCCGCCGCCGCCGTCGCCGCTTGCCTTGTGCGGCCACCGCTGCCGCCGCCGCCGCCACTCCGCCGCGTCGGGCCCCTCCTCGTCCTCCTCCCCAGCCGGCAGCGCCGCCGCCAGCAGCGCGTCCGCGTCGCGCGGCGCATCCCCCCACGCCGGGCGCAAGGCAAGGCGCAGCAGCGGGACCACGTCCCGCCAGGAGGAGGAGCGCCCGTGCTGCTGCTGCAGGAGGAGGGTCGCGCGGGCGCCGGCGCCGCGGTCGTCGTCGCCGTCGCCAGCGCGGGCGGGAGGCGGCGGCGGCGGCGGCGGCGCCAGCGTCACGAAGAGCGCGTAGGCCAGCGGGTACGACAGAGAGGAGGCGCGGGCAGCGGGTCCCGACGCCGCCGATGCCGCCTTGGCCGCGCGCATGGCCGCCGCCGCGTGCCAGCGCGCGAGGGCCGCCTCGAGCGGCGGGCACGAGACGCGCCGCCCGTCGACAAAGACGAGGCGCGGGCAGTGGTGGTGGGTCGGGGCGCCGATCTTCTTGCCGCCGCCGCCGCCGCCGCTGCTGGCGCCGGGGCGGTCGACGTAGCCGCGCAGCTTGGGGTACGCGGTGGGGGCGGCAGAGGCCCCGCGTCCCGAGGCCGCCGCCGCCGCCGCCGCCGCCGCGGACGACGGCCCCTCGTGCCCACCCGCGCGCACGCCCGCCAACGGCGGCGCGCTGGGAAACAGCGCCGCGAGCGTGTCGCGCACGGAGCGGCCCGCGGGCAGCTCGAGCACCAGCTCTTGCTGGGGGGCGCTCCGTTCCTCCTCCTCCTCCTCCTCGTCGTCGTCCTCCTCCTCGTCCTCCTCCTCCTCCTCCTCCTCGTCCTCGTCCTGCTCCCGCTCCGGCTGCCACCGAAGCTCGACGCGCACCGCGGGAAAGGGGAGCGCGGCCAGCGCCAGCGCCTCGCGCGCGGCCGCCACCTCCTCGGCCGCGGCGGCACTCGGCGTTGGCGTCGTCGTCGCCGCCGCCTTGAGCAGCATCGAGCGCGGCGGCGCAAACGCGACACGCGAGCCGTGCGCGCGCCGCCGCCAGAGCCGCTGCACGCGCGCGGGCGCCGAACCCACCTGCGCGACGGGCGCGGTCGGGCCGAGAACGGCGCGCAGCACCGGCGGGCCGCCCGGCGCCGCCGACGCCCGCGAGTCGAACGCGACCGGCGCGGCCAAGGCGACGAGCGCCCCCAGCGCCGAGCCGCGCCCCCCCCGGCCGCCGCCGTCGCCGCCCTTGGAGCTGTAGCCCCACCTGCCCAGCTTGGGCATGTCCTCGGGGCGCACGCCCGCGCCGTCGTCCTCAATCGTGGCCAAAGAGACGTGGGTGGGTGGTGGGTTTGGAGCGTCGCCGCCGCTGCTGCTGCTGTGGCGGCGGCGGCGGCGGCAGTCGCCGCCGCCAAACAGCGTCACGGCCACCTGCCGCGCCCCAGCCTCGACGGCGTTGAGCAGCAACTCCTGCAGCGCGGCGCCGAGCGAGGGTAGGCGGTGGCTGGCCGAGATGCGCTCGGCGTCGCGCTGCGGGAGCTCGCGGATGAAGGAGGGGGGGCGCGACATGATTTTTTTTTATTTTTTTGTTGCGTTTTTGCGTCGACGTCGTCGGGCGTCGCCGGGCGGGGCGGGGTGGCGCGGCCACACACCGACGTTGAGGTTGCTTTTAGTGTCAAGGTGTCGCGCGCGTGCGGCCCTCGAGCCGTATACGGGTAGGATGTGTGTGTGTGTGATCGATCGGGTACGATGTTTTTTGATTGCGTGCGAGGCGCCGGCGACATCAACTGCCTAGCTGCTGGATCGCGACGAGCCCGCCGGCTCTGGCCGCCCCTCCCCTTTTGTCGCGCCGACGCGCCGGCGCCGACGACGGCCGCACGCAGCAAAAATCAGTCCGCCCGCTCTCTCCTTTATACCTCCGCTTTCGCCAGGAAGTGAATGCGCCGCCTGCTCCCGCGACTCTTCTCGCTGAGACAGGCCGCCGTCGCCGACATGCCCCCGTTGCGGGCCGCGGGAGGAGGAAGGACAGCGGTGTCGGCGGCCAGAGTGCTTTTTTCGGAGCCGCGCGCGCCCGTGGCTTCCGCGCGCCCCCCAGCAATCTCGGCAATGGCGTGCGCGACGACCATGGGCACCCTCAGCCGCGGTCGCGCGCTCGGAGCATCGGGCGCGCGGCCACTGGTCGATGGGCGGCAGCAACGGCACCGGCACCGGCCGTTGGCGTCGGCGGCGGCGGCGGCGGCGGCGGGCAGCAGCGGCGGTGGCGGCACCGCCGCGGCGCCGCCACCGGCAGCAGCAGCAGCAGCAGGGGCGGCATCGGCCCCCCGACCCCCGCTCCAACAACCCACCGCCAACAAGCAAGGCGTCCTGCAGCGCGTCCCCGTCGTCAGCCCCCCCGAGGAGCTCCTCGTCTCGGCCCTCAAGCGCGCCTCCCGCGTCGGCCCGGCCCCCTCGGCCGCGCGCTCGGGCGGCGGCGAGGCGGCCAAGGAGCGGTCGCGCGCGGCGCGGCAGCTCGACGCGCTCATGAAGGAGCTCTCGGTGCCGCTCGGCCGGTACGTGTCCGGCTTTCCGCCGGCCCCCGCTCACCTGATCGCGGACGACGGCGGCGGCGGCGGCAGCAAGGCGGCCGCCACAACAACAGCAACAGCATCAGCAACAACAGCAGCAGCAGCAGCAGCAGCAGCAGCAGCAGATGCAACGATCGTCGCCAGGCGCCCCCCCCCCTCGTCGGCCGCCGGCGCGCTCCACCCGTTTGACGCCGCGCTGCTCGACCTGACCGTCGCGGGCGGCGCTCGCGGCTACCGCGCCTGCCTCGCGCGCGTCGACGCCCTGCGCAAGGGCCTGCAGCAGACGGGCAAGGCGCTCGCGGGGCGCGCCGCGTCGGCGCCCAACGCGGCCGCCGCGAGGCTGCTGCTCGAGGAGGGCACGGCCGAGCTGTCGCGCCTGTTTTCGAAAAACGCCGGGTGCGTGCGCGACCTCGCCGCGGCCGCGGGGCGCCGCAGGCGCCTCCCCCAGGTCGACCCGACCCTGCCCACGGTCGCCCTCGTCGGCGCGCCCAACGTCGGCAAGTCGTCGCTCGTGCGCGCCCTGAGCTCGGGCGCGCCCACCGTGTGCGACTACCCCTTCACGACGCGCAGCGTGGCCCTCGGGCACTTTTACGCCGCGGCGGCGGCGGGGTCGGGGTCGGGGGCGGCGGGCCGGGCTGCGGCGGCGGCGGCGGCGGCGGCGCAAGAGGAGGAGGAGGAGGAGGAGGAGGAGGACATTGACGAAGACATTGAGGAGGAGGGCGTCCAGCCGCGCCGCCGCCGCGCCCCGCAGCCGCCCCGCAGCGGCCGGCAGCAGCAGCTGCGCCGCCACCAGGTCACCGACACCCCGGGCCTGCTCGACCGCGGCGACGCCGAGCGCAACGCGATGGAGCGGCTGACGCTGGCGTGCGTGGCGCACCTCCCCGGCGCCGCGGTGCTGTTCGTCGCCGACCTGACCGAGGGGTGCGGCGCGAGCGTGGCGCAGCAGTGGCGCGTGCGGCGCCGGCTGCGCGCGGCCTTTCCCGACCGCGCGTGGGTCGACGTGATCAGCAAGGGCGACCTGCTCGAGCCGTGGGTGGACGGGGAGGAGGAGGAGGGGGAGGGGGAGGGGGGGGAGCGGGAGGGGGGCGGCGGCGCCGGGCAAGCCGGGGCCGCCGCCGCCGCCGTCAGCGCCGCCGCCGTCGCCGAGGCCGAGCGCGCCGTCGAGCGCGCCGAGGCGGCCGTCGGGGAGCGCGGGGGCGCGCGCGAGTACGAGCGCGCGGTGCGGCTGGCGCTGCGGTACGGGCGAGGCGGAGGGGGCGGCGGCGGCGGCGGCGGCGGCGGCGGCGGCGGCGGCGCGTCGCCCCCGCTGCTCGCGCCGCTGCTGGCCGTCGTGCGCGTGTCGACGGTCGGCGAGGAGGACGGCGGGGGCGGCGGCGACCAGCTGGCGTCGCTCAAGCGCGCAGTTCTGTCGGCGATCGCGTGGGCGGAGCGGAGGGAGCAGGCAGAGGGGCAGCTCTCGCGAGCTGCCGAGTAACGATGCAGATTAGAGGCCTGTTTTTTGCTGCTGCGCAGAGGTTTAGGCGCAGGCGCGTCGCCCCGGCTGCCGCCGCCGCCGCCGCCGCCCGTTGAAACCGCGCAGCGTCGCCGTCTTTCGCACGCTCCAGTCGGCCAATCACGACACACCCAGGCTTTCGATCGCTCTCCCGAATCTATCTTCTGTGACCATGATCGTCGCTCGGCGAGCAGCCTGAGCCTTTCAGCGCCGCGCGCTCTCAGTCTTTTGTGCGCGCGCGCGCGCGCACTCTCCTCCCGAGACGCACCACCACCACCACCCGCAGCAACGATGCTCAAGCGCGACGTCGCCGTCGTGATCATCTCGGTCTTCGGGCTGTGGCTCGCCACGCGCAGCGCCGGCCCCTCGACCGTGCGCTTCCGCAAGGCGTGGCACTCGGCCGCGATGCTGGACTCGGCGCTCGTCCCCGAGGACGACGCCGGCGGCGGCGAGCCGGCGGCGGCGCTGCTCGCCGACCCCGACTCGCCCGCCGCGCGCGCCTCGGCGGCCGCCCGGGCCCTGCGCCTCACCCACTCGCGCGCGCAGCTCCACGCCCACCTCCCCCGCCCCGTGGTCGCCGACCTCAACGGCGACGGCTCCTTCGAGGTCCTCGTCGCCACGCACGACTACGGCCTGCGCCTGCTGAGGCCCGAGCCCCCCAGCGGCCTGTCGTCGCGCGAGGGGTTTGCGCCTGCGCGCGAGGTCGCCGCCGCCTCGCTGCTGCCGCGGCCGCGGCCAAACCGCCCGCCGTCGTCGTCGTCGTCGTCGAATCTGCGCGACGACGCGCGCGACGACGAAGAGGACGACGACGAGGACCTCTGGGCCCCCGCGGCCCTGGCCGTCGGCCACCTCGACCCGCCCCCGCGCGCCCTCGTCGCCGCCCCGCGCAAGATGGTCGCCGCCGTCGTCACGCGCGGCTGGCGCGTCCTCGTCTTTGACCACAACCTGCGGCTGCTGTGGACGGCCGCGCCCGCGCGCGACGCCGCGCGCGCCCTGGGGGAGGGGGCCGCCCTGCACGAGGTGGCCCTGGCGGTGATCCCGGCGTCCGTGCGGCGCGGGGACCGCGGGCTCGTCGTCGTCGGCGGGTCGGCCGTGCGCGCGCCCGGCGGCGGCGCGGGCGCGCTGGCGGCCGAGGCGCGGCGCGAGGCGACGGAGGAGGCGCACTTCAGGGGGGCGGACGCCCGCCCGCCTCCGCCCCCGCACGGCGGCTTTGAGCTCACGCGCCACTTCTCCTACTTTGCGTACGAGGGCGGGCGCGGGGAGCTGCGCTGGACGCACGAGCAGGCCGACCCGCTCGAGCCGGGGGAGGGGCGCCTCGGCGCCGCCGCCGCCGCTTCGGCGGCGCCCCGCCGCCCGGACGAGGGCGACGACGACGCGGGGCCCATGGTGCCGCAGCACGCGCTCCTGCGCCTGTCGGCCGCCGACCTGCCGCCGTCGTCATTGGCCGCCGCCGCGCACCACCGCAACCCCTACCGCGCGGGAGGCGGAGGAGGCGCGAGCAGCAGCCGGCACGGCGGCCTCGCGCCCGACCCCAACGCGCCGCCCTCGTGCCGCGAGTTTCGCGAGTCGGCGCTGCACGCGCTGCCGCACTCGTGGCTCGCGACGGGGGACACGCGCCTCGAGCCGGCGCTCTTTGTCCGGCACGGCGACGGCCGGCTGCTCGACCACCACGACGGCGGCGACGAGGAGGGGGACGACGCCTACCATCGCCGCAGCTCGTGGGCGCCGCCCGGCCCGACGCCCGAGCAGAAGCGGCGGGCGGCCGGGGGCTTGAGGAGGCAGGGCGGGGCGGCGGCTGCTGGGGGAGGCGCAGGAGGAGGCGAGGGGCCGGGCGGCGGCGCGGCCGGGTGGGCGTCCCGGCTGCTGTTTGGCGGGCACGGCGCCAAGGGCGGCGGCGGCGGCGGCGACACGGCCTCCTCGTCCGCCGCCGCCCTGGTCGGCCACGACGAGGCCTTTTACGCGCAGGGCGCCGGGGCGCGCGCGGCCGGCAGCGCGCAGGGGCGCGCCACCGTCACCTCGGACGCGCACGCGGGCGCGGCGGCGCGGCACGGCCACGGCGCGTCGTCGTCGTCGTCCTCGCCCTCCTCCTCGTCGCTGCCCTACCGCCCCAACGCGCTCGTCGCGCACGTCGAGGGCGGCCTCGAGGTCGTGCACCTGTACTCGGGCCGCCCCGTGTGCCGCGTGACCCTGCCCTCGGGCCACGCCGTGCACGCCGACCTCAACGGCGACGGCGTCGTCGAGCGCGTCGCCGCGCCGGCCGGGGCCGCGGGCGCGCTGGGCGGCGGCGAGGGCGCGCTGGCG
>Ga0315905_10003325_pt1 | contig 16630 bp, 17 predicted proteins | sample LakEriMetagenome_5_FD_203522 | JGI IMG/M metagenome (GOLD analysis project Ga0315905, IMG submission 203522) | Freshwater fungal communities from buoy surface, Lake Erie, Ohio, United States - Buoy 4 MA121 | ecosystem: Environmental > Aquatic > Freshwater > Lake | place: USA: Lake Erie, Ohio... | reverse complement strand
GAGGCCACGTAGAGGAATGGTCGAACTTGCTCACTTTCAAGAATGAAAGCCGCCATTTGACTTCTCGTTTGTTGACATGCTTAACCGCCTTCGATTCTAGGAAAAATCCAACGGTCCGGAACAGTCAGCATCGGAACAATAATGAACAGATTGGTCGCGCCTGTATCGAATACAAGCACGCCGTCGCCGTCTATTTTTGAAGAGAATGCGCGAGGAGCGCAATCAGTCCGTGCGTGAGCTAAGCGCAGAGCTCATAACCTGTCTTGACCCAAGGAGCCACCGGAACGCAGGCCTGCAGCCTTGCTGCACGCCCACGCGATCCGGGAGGAGGAGCGCAGAGCGGCGCGCTCTGAGCGCGATCCGTTACGGGACAAGGTACGCGAAGTGGGCAGGGGGCTCTCGCTCGCAGACACACAGACGGGCCGCTAAGGGCGGCTTTACTCAAGACGACGTTTAGGTGCGAAGGCCCTGGGGCCCGATCGCGGCCTCCTTCGTTTGTTCTTCTGCTCGCTTCCAGCAGCTGTGTATTTTTCATAAATGTGTCCCAGTACTAATCTACGAGTAACGGTCGGCCGTACTAATACAAGACACCGTGACGAACTCGAAGTCACACAGAGTAAAGGCCTGTAGCGGGGGAGTACTCGCGAAAGCACTGCCCGAGGGTTTACGCTATCTGTCGACCTGAGCTTGGCTGAGCTCAGACACCCCCCCTCGCTCCAAGGAGCGTAACTTAGAGACAGATAGGTTAACGTAACGACAACTTGGAATCGATATCAGTAATGAGCTAGAACGCGTACCCCTGGGGCATCTAGGGGCTAGAGGCTAGTGGGGACGCGGGGGATCATGCGAGAGCACACTTGAGTTGAGGTACTTTTATTTTGGGTGAATCCGAAACCTAAACTAATTAAACCTAAAACCACGAACAACCTTACGAACCAAGGGTTGTGATTTTAACTGCCCTCCAAATCACTGGCCTACTTTAGGCTTGCTGATTTCATAAAACGCATACACATTCTAGTGAGAGAGAACACATTCTGGTGAGAGAACACATTCTAGTTTGCATAGTCGGGTGTTAGAGTGGGTGTGCTATGAGATACGACGAGAGAGAATGTGTTGTTTATTGGTACAGAATATAGTATCCTCTACACCTCCGTGTATCCGCCAGCCGGGGCCGCGTATCCGTGTGCTTGGTCCGCCAGCCGGGGCCGCGTATCCATGTGCTTGAGCCGAGGCTTGTGTGGATTCTGGATGGGGACTGAGCGGGGGGGTGGCCGGGTAGGCCGCCCTTTTGGCGCACGCCGATGGAGTCCTGTAAGGGGCTCGGCTCGGTGTCCTTAAAAAAAATACTCAACACACACAGTGTTGCTTTATTTTATTACACATCCACCAAAGCATTTGGCGTCGCCAAACTCGGCCGTTGCGATGAAAAATTGTCCCGGTCGTTCATTTTTCCTGTTGCTGATGCTCTTTCATACGACCTTAGCTCGCGCAGGAGGCGCTCTCTTTGGCAGCAGAGGGCACGGACGTGCAGTCTCCTCCTCCGCAGCCGCCCCCCCCTCCCACCTTTCCCGCCGTCCTTCTAGCAGCGCGCGCTTGGAGGACGGCAGCGGAGGCAGAGGTGGGGGAGGAGGGTGGGGGTGGTGCGTCTGGTTGCTGGTGACGGCTGTGTCGCTCGTTGTTTTGTTCCACCAGGATGGCTGCGTGAGTTTAGGGGAAGGAGTGTTTCAGCCGAGCACATGTTGAGATCCATGGATCTGTCTAACATCGAAGTCTGAATCTGCATCTAGCCCTACTAGGACACAATCTACATCTAGCCCTACTCACTAGTCACACCGAGGTGTGACACACCTCTATCCACCCATCCATACGTAAAAAAAATAAACCCTAAACCCTAAACCCTAAACCCTAAACCCATCTATCCCTCTGTCCATCCATCCGTCTGTCTAATTCCATACCTACCCACCTCCATTGCAGCTAACACTCGAAATAGACGTGCATACGAGGGGTTCAAATATCTAGGCGCTACAGAGCGCTACAAGCAGCGGTACGTGTGTGCCCTTCATCTACCTACCAATACATTAATGTGTCCCCATCCACATGTACTATACGCCAGCCATACCCCCCACCCCTAACCCAACCACACAATTACCACACATCCATCGGCATCGGCACTACCACATATCCCACAGCCACCCCACCCACAAACTCCAAGAAACAATACCCGGTCGCCACTCATTGCGCCAAACAGGGCCATAAAAGCGGCAGTTCTCCGCCGCCAGCTGACTGCCCTCCACAGCAGTTTCGTGGAGGAGCCAGAGCGCAAAGGAGTGGTTCCAGAAGGTGCAGTTGCCGAGGCGGATGATGGGCCGATTCAGGAGCTGCACGTGGTTGTAGTTGTGCTGGAAGAGCGACGCATTGATTCGAACCAGCGCCATGTTCTGCGTGTGCGGACCCGTTGCGTGTGCGAGCGCGAGTATGCATGCACGCGTGTGTGAGTGTGTAGAGTGTGTGTTATGTGTGTGTGGGCGAGCGAGCGAGCCAGTGTTTGTGTATGTGCGAGCGCCCGCCCTCAACCTCCGCCCACCGCCACTCCGCTGCGCACACAGCGCGTGCGGTGTGAGTGGATGGTTCTTTGTGGGCTCTGACCTGAACAGAGACAGCAGGGTTGCAACCGCCGCATCCCTCGCCGCAAAACTCGAACACGCTCGCCGACACATTACACATGGCAGCGTCTCTGACCACGAGCCCTTCGTTGCACCGGTATTCGCCGTCATCCATTCCCCCTATCCCGCACCACCGCAGAACCACCTGAATTCGCGTAGGAGTATGGTGCAGAGTGTCGGGCCAAGGGCAGGGAAGGGGCGGGAAGGGGGGGGGGTCCTTGCGAGGCTCGAGGTCGAGAATTGGGGTTGGCTCTTAAAGTCTTTAGGTCATCCCCCGCCGCAAGCCCGGCAGTGCCACCTGCGACTCTGATGTCCACAAGAATTGCAAATCATAATGGGGGCACAAAGTGATTTACCTCCGAGTCATAAAAGAGGCACAGCGCCCCGGCCGGCCCGCCAGCACGAACGTCCACATGCGCAAATTCCCACGCCCCCCCCATGCAGAGCATGGTGAAGGTCTCGTACTCAACATGACACGTTTCTTTCGCACGTGCCAATGCGCACGTGACACCCTCGAAAGTCCCGCCGCAGTTTTTATCCAGGCTCCACGTCCCCCACAGCCGCGCATTCGGGGGCCCGCGCACGTGGATACGTATGCCTTGGCGTGGCATTGTGAGGGCGTCAGGACAGCGGACTAGAGTTTCATTTGGTTGAGGACGGCGCATGCTCAAGATGCCTTGGAGGAGGAGGTCCTCGTCCGTGACGAGAATGGCCTCGGTCATGCGCGCGCGGTGGGCCATGTGTATCTCCTCTGCCTCGCGCGGCGTGACCAGCTGGCAAAATTCTGAAAAGTCATTGCCCTAGCCTTATCAGTAATTAAAACTAGGCCAGTGTACAGACGTTTTCGAATGTCTGCCGTGGGGTGTTGCAGCATGTGGTTGATTTGCGGCTGGAGATCCGGGAGTCTGTCGGCAGAGAGGCGGCGCCTGGGTGCGCATGGCTCTAAATCGGCCATGTCGAGATCCGGGTGGATTGGAGAGCCATTGGTGTAAATGGTGTCGCTCCAGCTGATATCTTTGCCCCCGGCCACCTCAATCACCTTGACATCGCGCACCACGGCAAGCGCATCCTCCACTGTAGCAAATTCAGTCGGCACCTTCATCACAGTCTCCAGCCCCGCCTCTCCGGCGCCGGCCTCCTGCACGCGCCTCATGGCATCGCCTCGAGTACGGGTGTGCCGCGTAGGCCAGCAGCAGTGGGCTGCAGTGGCCTCCATGGCTGGGCGGAAGGGGCGGTGCTGCCGAAAAATAGCCTTGGGGTTGTAGGTATCCAGCATTACGTAGGAGGCGTAGTGGCCGAGGTCGCGGCCAAGCGCCATGTCCTTGGCGCCCTCGCCGGGATAGTTGATGATATGATGGCAAAGCGCCCGCTGCGTGACTGCAGAAGAAAGAGGGGGCGGGGCGATGCTCTCAATGCTCTCACGGAGATGAGCGCCGCACAGATTGCATGCACACAGACATGTGCAAATCAAAGGTCGGGGGCGGGACTTGTGGAGATGCGATGCCTACACTCTCCAGGACGTTGAGGGCGTGGCGTAGCAGCCATTCTCGAGGTTCCTCGTCGTATCCACGCCACACCTGCAGCTCGGCTTCATCGAGATCTTCCAGCGCCTTGGACATGAGATCGGCCATCTCTGGCGATGGCTGGTCGCACGCCTCAGGGCGCCCATCCGCATCAATGTACTGCTTCAGTTTCAACGACGCCGCCGAGCATGCCTGCCGGTAAAGCTGAGCTCGATTGGCCAAGATCCCCGCCAGGTACACCGGCGAAACGTTGTCCACGTAGCCCCCCCGGGAGTGCACAAGCGGCTCTCTGTGCCAGAATTTCGGCATGTCATCAGGCTCATCGTCCCGCTTCCACACGCGCCAGCGCGGCGGCAAGAGCACCTCCTCCTCCTCCTCTTCCTCTCTGCCCCAATACATTCCCCCCGCCCCGGCTCTGCCAAGCACACGGCGACGAACGTCGTTGGCCTCGTCGCCGGCTGCCAGTGCTTTCTGCGTTCCTCTGAGACTGTCAAATCCTGCCCCTCCCTCTTCCCCCCCTTCCCTTGCCCCTCCGCCTCCAAGGTCGACAGAGCCGGATGAAGGCAGCCTGCTTGTGTCACCAGGCCTGGGAGGTGGTTCCAAGCCCGTGAGCGCCTGTGTGAAGAGCGCTGATGCTTCCCACCTATCGTGATCAATTGCATGCCTGATTGCCTGCTGCTCCATCCGCCCCACCTGCACCAAAAATCATTGAGAACCTTCCGACTTCGTGTGCATGCGCTCGCACCCACACACCCACACAAGAGTGAACAAGAGTGCACGCGCGTATGTGCGTGTGCTTGGGTGCGTGCGCGTGTGCATGCGCATGTGTGCAAGGATGGATGTGACGTTGTCTCGAGCCTCAGCAGGTATGCTGCATGCACCTCAGCATTCCCCCAGGGCCAAGCATGCGCACATCGCGAATGCCGTCACGGCCAGCCCGCATGCGCAAGGGCTGGCATCGCAATCTCTCTACGCCCCCGGCGCCCAACCTTGCATTCTTCGGCAGTGCGAACGTTGACCTTACCGTCTTCCCCTGCGACATATTCGGATTTTTTATTCGTTCATTCCATTCATCAGACTCCAAAAAGTCAGCTGCACTGTGCACGCTCGACAGAACATACAGCGGGGCGTGCAGTCTGCGAAAGTTCTCACCAACATCCACCAGTGTGTCCCACGGACGGACCACCTCGATGATGTCGTAGGGCGTGAGCTTTTCAAAGGGCGTGTGTAGGATCATGGCCGCCGCTCGCTCTTCGGGCGTGCGCAGACGCCACAGGGCCTCATCAATCAGCTTCAAGAGTGGGCGCACGTCGTTCTGCATCCGCTCGTCAAACTCGATGAGCTTTTGGGAAAGGTCCTCCTCGACAAAGAGGGGGTCGCGCTCATACTCGCGGCGGAAGTTGTCGTCGACGCTCTCGTACATGGCCTCGCGGCAGTAGGAGAGGAAACGCACGCTAAACTCCTGCAGGTCAATCACGCCATCGCCGTTGGTGTCGAGCGACATGTAGCGTGCCACGCGCCGGTCCACCTCCTCTGCGGACGGCGCGACGTAGTCCGGCGCCTCCTTGAGGTCGATGACTTGCAGCTCCAAGAGGTCCTCGTCCAGAATTTCGAGGCCGCTCTCCACCACCCGCCGGAGATCTTTGCGCGTGAGCGGGCCCAGCTCGTTCTCGGCCCCGATGCCGCTCTGTAGCGCCTCGAAGATGGGGCGCCAGCAGCTGAATAGCTGGATCTGCAGCCACGATGTCACAAAGTATTTGACGAGCGAGTCGAAGTTGTCGGTGGACAGGGAACCCTCTGCCCGCCTCTTGACGGCCTGCTTTGCCAGCTCGCGCTGTTGCCGGCGATCCTCCAGCACGAGAGCCTGCTGCTCCTTTGCTGCGAGCTGCATATCTCGCGGGGGCGGCGGCGGCGGCGCCGACGACGACTCCGCGTCCTGCAGATCGCCAGGGCCGTCCTCCAGCGCCCAGTCCGGCTCCGGGGTCTCCGACTCGCGCGGCGCACAGGCGCCGGAGCCGCACCCGCCGCCGCCTGTGCCGCACCCGCCGCCGCCTGTGCCGCACCCGCCGCCGCGCAGGCAGAGCCTGCCGCGGGACGCGGTGGCAGCACTGGTGCGAGCGCAGAGGGGCGCAGGGCGCGGGGACGCGGAAGGGGGCGCCGCCTTCGGGCACGCTGAGGCGCACAGCAGGGCACACAGGAGGGGCACAAGCCGAGAGGGGCCGCGAGGGCGCCCGATCGCTTCCATCGGATAGTGCGATAGACACGCCTCGCAAAGCCTTATGCCATAAGGCCAAGGCAGTTCGCGTGGCCTTCCACGAACAGGGACCGCCATGCCCTCTGGCGACGAGGATGGCGAGTCCACCATCTTTGAGGTACTCCGTTCTGACACCGCGCGGCGTCCCGCGACGGCCGTGGCCCGCGTCTCTGCGAGCGGGGCCGCGCCTGGCCGCAGCGACCGTGTGGGGTGTGTGTGGGGGGCGGTGTGGTGACCGTGAGCGGGCGTGCGCAGGTGTTCGTGCACGCGGCCTGGGCGCCCGACGAGGACGAGGAAACGCCCGGGTCCCAGCAGGGCGAGGCTGCGGAGCGCGCGCAGCAGCAGAAGCACCAGGAGGCGGAGGAGGCCGGGTTCCGCAGATTTGGCGAGCGGATCAGTGCGCTCCACCATTGCGCGGGCTCCCTGCCGCCGCCGGCGTGGTGGCAGGACGTGACGGACTTACCCCTTGCCGTGGGCGTGGGCGGCGGCGCCGCGGCCGCGCGCGTCCACGCGCTTCTCTCGCCGCTGTGGTGGGTGGACATGTCGCCGAACAACAAGGCGCTCGTCGTGGTGCGCGACAGCGGACTGACCCTGTTCTCGGCTGCGGACGAGTTCTCGAGTCCGCGGGCGGACTGGGAGGGGCTGCCTGTGTTGGGGGAGCGGGGCTTCCAGTGGCGGCGGGTGGCGTGGAGCCAGGACGGAGCGATTCTGGCCGTCTCTGAGGCCAACGGCAGCGCAACCATCCTCTCTGTCAACACCTTTCGCGCCACTGCCCGCATCTCGACGCTGCTGCCCACGCGCGCCCCGGCGGTGGCGATTGGCTTCCTGCAGGTCGGCGCGTCGGACTCGGCGGCGCCCGTGCACGCCCTGCTCGCGCTGTCCTACGACGGCGTCCTCTACACACACCCTGTGGCGACAGTGCAGCGCACCAAGGAGGGCCCGGCCGTCGCCGTCGCCGAGCCCTTGGACGTCTCCCGCTACCACACCAACGTGACATGCATGACCGTTTTTCCGGGAGCGGGCCTGGTGGCTATCGGCGGCTGGGACCTACCCGTGGGCGCTGCCTCCAATTCGAGCCCATCCATCTCTGTCTGGAAGGCCTCAAGCGACGGCAACAAGTATGAGCTCCAGTTTTGCACGGGCAGTCATCGTGGTGGGGCTGGCGCCAAGGGATCCGTGGTAGGGTGGCTGCTCGACGCCCTACATGCTGCCAGCTCCCGCGGCAAGTGGCCCCTGGACTCGGCCATCTCAAAGCTCTGCTTTGGCCGCTCAGGCCGCATGCTCGTGGCGCTCGAGGTGTCGGGTGCCATTTCTGTCCTCGACTGTGTGGCGCGCAAAAGTGTGCAGCGCTTTCTCCCTCACGACATCCCGGCACCAGAGGAAGCGAGCCAAGGCAGAGGCAGTGCGACGGCTGCGGCCGCGCCGACGTTCGACAAGTGGTCCCAGTCCTGGCTTGTGACTGTAGGGGATGTGTCGTGGTGGGATGACTCTTCGCTTGTCCTCTCTAGACGCGACGGTCGTGTAACCGTCAACTCAATCGAGCGGTGTGTGTCTCTGTGCGGGTTTGTGCACGTGTCATCTGCGTGCTACACCTGCATGTTCGTTTCCTCTTTCTTTCTTACCCTCTCTCCACACAGAGCCGCATGCACATATATCTGCACACACATACACACACACACGAACGCACACACGCACGCGCGCGCACACACGTTAAACGCACACGGCCTCGAGCACAACAGGGGGCTAGCAAACGTACTCAAGGCGCCTTTGGGCCCCTTTCACTACCAACCCGTCGTGACCAACGCCATTTCTGCTGTAGAGGGTTCCATGTTTGTGTTGGATTGCCGCCGTCGCGTGGGTACCAGTGCCGCCGAGGGCGGGGAGGAGGTTGGGACCTGCGCATGCGTGGGTGGCGGGGGGTTGGCGTCTTTGTTGAATGTAGTATGTAGTATGCAGTACGTGTACTTGTAGACATGATGTATACACGTCTTGGTGGCCGTGCGTGTGTTTGTATATGTGCATGCGCGCGCACGTGCGCACACGCACGTACTGCGCTCACACTCATTCAGGGGTCATATACACGTATGAACACATGCTCACACGTATACACACACACACCACACAACACACACACACACACACACACACACACACACACACACACACACACACACACACACAGGTGGGGGCGTCTTTCGGCAACTGCGACAACTTATCTTGGCTCTCTCGCATGCTCTCTGGTGCGGTCGCAGCGGGGGGGGACAGTAAACCGCGGGGCGCGGGGGGCGAGGCGCCGAGGGAGCGGTTTGTCAGGCGCTATCGGTTGATTTCCGTGTGTAAGACATCGGTGGAGCGCTTGTTTCAACGCAAGCTGGATCTGCGTGACTACCCGGCAGCCATTCAGTTGGCCACCGCGCACGGGCTCCCGGTCGATGGCGTGTACCAACGGCAGTGGGAACACAGCGCGGTATCGCAAGAGAGTATCGAGACGCTGCTCGCACAGGTGTCGGATCGGCGGTGGGTGCTAGAGGAGTGTCGCAGTCGGCTCACGCGAAGCAGAGAAGGTGCCCGTCTGCTGAGCCAATACGGCATCAAGCGCTGCGATGCCGCGCTCGCGGACTCGTCAGACCTCGACGACAGCGAGCAGAAAGTGCACATCGAACGGTGCCGCGAGGTTCTGAGCAGGCGCATAGACTGGCTTGACATCTACGATCTTGTGTACCCCGGCGATTCGCTCGACCCCGCAAGACTCAAGTGGTTTTGCGAGAGCGACTACACTCAGGTGGCGCGTCTGCTAGCGCTGGAGGAGGAGTGCCACGCGCTTGTCGTACTGCTAAAACGCTACCGCGGCGAGCTTGCGCCCAAGTGGCTCGAGATTCTCTCGTGCATCCCGGAGACTTGCCGCCCGCGGCAGTACGAAGAGCTCCTACCCGCCTGTCGTGAGGGCAGCGTCGCCGACGAAAATGCTGGGGCGGAGGGGGTTGTTACTGCTGACGAGGCTGCGGCGTGGTACGTGCGGCGGGCGCACGAGATTGAGCGCCGTACAGGGCTTGTAGACAATGCGCTTGAGCTTCTGGAGATTGGCGAGAAGCGTGTGCGATCCAACGTGCCTGCCACGGAGCTGCGTGTGCTATATGCCGATTTGAGCCATCTCTACATGTTGGTGTATGAATGTGGGATGGAGGACCTGACGCTTGAGGCGTGGCACGCCAAGACTCTCATGCAGCGCCTGCAATGTTTCACCGGTGTGTGTGTGTGTGCGCGCGCGTGCGTGCGGGCGCGGGTGCGTGCATGCGTGCGTGCGTGCATGCGTGCGTGCTTGCGTGCGTGCGTGCGCGCGTGAGTGCGTGCGTGCGTGCATGCGTGCGGCGTATGCACCAACATGCTGATACACCCGCTGTGTTGTTCGGCAGACAAGAGCACAGCGGCAACCTTCGTGTCTGACCTGCGCGACCGTGCCGGGCCGTATTTGGCGGCCTTGGGCTCTGATGAGGTATCTTCTCTCCCTCCCTCCCTCACTCTCTCTTTCTTTCTCCCTCTCTCCCTCCCTCACTCACTCCCTTTCTCTCTCTCTCTCTCTCTCTCTCTCTCTCTCTCTCTTTCTCTCTCGCTCCTCTCGAAAAGGTGGGCCTGTGGTTGTTGTATCTTGTGATGCTGGCGCTGACGTGTGGTGGATTGCTCGCAGGGCGAGGCGTTGCTGCACGACTACCTGGCCGATATTGCCAGGTACTGCCTTTGAACTTGTTGACTAGCTTCGATCTATCTTAGCTGATATTCCCAGCTTATATTGTGAGGTACAACATTTGAACTGTATCCAGCTATCCGTAGTACGGCGCGTTGCTGGGTAAGTACGTGAGGTAAGGTACGTTAGGTAAGGGGCAAATAGTGAAAGTGCGCACGTGCTGATTTTGCTCGAATTCATTTCTATCAGTTCTCGTCTCGACTGGTGCGCCGAGGTGTTCAAAGGTTCGACCATCGAGGAGCCGCTGTACACATTCGCCACGTGCAATCCCGCGAGCAGTACCAGGAGAGAGTGGAAGCGAGTTGTCCCTGCGCACTATGTGTCATGGGCCCCTGCACCGCGCGACAATGTACAGGGGCAGATCAACGACGATGTGGTGCTGGTCAAGTTCGAGCGCGACTTGCCCGTGCGTGAGCAGGTGGTCTTGTGGGCGGGCAGTGCTGCGGGTACCCGTGCTGGTGTGCTCGTCGTTCTATGCCACAATGACAAGGAGGTGGAGGTGGTGCTGTCTCTTAAGGACCCGATCCAGAAGGGTGCAAAGGAGGGGGGGGCAGAGGCTGCAGCTGGCGCCGCTTACAAGGTGGAAGTTGAGGGTCTTGGGCCCCGGCCGCAGGTGCCGGTGTGCGCAGTGGCGGTTGAGGTGTTGGCAGGACACACGAGGGCTCGTGTGTGCCGGCACCGAGTGCTGCACGACCCCGTCACTATGGTGCAGGTGGCACTGCGCTGTGTGTATGCATGCTCGACGGTGGATGAGGTGACGGCAAAGGCCATGGGCGACATCTACTGCTCGCTCCCCAAGCGGAACTCGTCGCTCATGCGCAGCGTGGAGGACACGGCCAAGTACAACGCGCTGCAGGATCGCGCTGATGCCTTCGATAAGCACCTCACAGCTATCGAGATCCTGCACAAGTACAAGATATACAAACCGCTGGCATTTTTTGAAACTGCGGCGTCTGAGATTGACACATGCCTTGCTCTCATCAAGACCATGTGCCGATTCCAGGTGCGGCAAGAAAAGCGCTCCGAAGCCGCCTTCCGCAACCTGCACCGCGATCTCATGGGGGCTCCCAACCCGCCCACAGACTACGGGGGCCTTGTGTTCTCGGTCTTTTCCTTTCTGTCGCCAGGCGCCGTCAACGTCATCTTCCTCGAGTCTCTGCTGGATGCAAACCTCTTCGATCTGGCACGCGAGGTACTCGAGGTGGAGATGGAGAGACACCAGGAAAAGAAGGACGAGATTGTCGAACAAGGAGGCGCTTCAGAGGACCCATCCTTATCCTCTTCCTCGCTCTCTAGCTGTGTGGGAGTGGTGCTTAAAGTGGCGCGCGAGTACTTTGACTCGGCCTCGAGCTGCCGCGATGACGTGTGGACCAATGCTTGCAAATGCCTCGGCCTTATTCCCCTCGACGCGGAAGAGGAGGAGGGAGATGGGGAGGAGGATGGGGCGCGTACGGCAGCCGGCGACGATGCAGGACGCAAGGGCATGCAGAAAAAGTGGCAGGAAGAGCTGCGCAAGGAAATGCGGCTAATAGATGCTGTTGAGATGCTGGATTCACTCGGGCTTGATCCCCTTCCTGTGCAGATTCGCCAGGCCAAGGAGCCCTTGGAAATCGTCTCCCGCGCCATCGAGCAGGCACCCACGATGCTCCGCAAACACGACGACCTTTTGCGCCTCGCGCGCCTTCTGGGACTCACAGAGCAGAGCGATCAGAATCGCGTGATCGAGCTCATTGCGCGAGCGCTGGTCTCTGCGTCCGATGGCAGATCGTTGCCGGTCACTGAAAAAGGCGGCAAGCGCGGAGGACCAGCAGGTGGTGAAGGAGACAAGATTCACCTGACGGAGGCCGCTCCATTGTTAACAAAGCTAATGGGCGCCGGGTGGGCAAATGTGTGGGACTTGTGCGAGCGGCTCGCGTGTGAGGAGGGCTCGGCGCTCCGCGATGACGAGCGTCTTGCCCTTGCGGCACACGCGCTTGCGCACTGCCCTCCGCGACATTCGCAGCGCATTCTGGCGCGCTGGCAAGTCTTGCGGGACAAGACCGTTCTCTGCGACCACGGAGGCACACCCGCAGACGCCCCTTTTGTCCCTGCCTGGAGTTCGGGCGAGGGAATTGGGGACGGGGGAGAGGTGTGGGCGCGTGCACCCAAAACGTTTCCGGTGGTGCACGGCTTCTACGCGCAGCAAGGGCCCGCAGGAGCCTACACCCCGCTCGATCCATACATGCAGCAGCAGTTCGACAAGACAGATCTGCACGCACGCGCCATCGAAGAGGCTTTGCGGGAGGGCGTCACTGCCATAGCCGCCATGCGTTCGTCCCTGCCCGTGCAGCGCGCGTCGGGAGGGCATGGGGTGGTGGAGAATAAGAGGATGCCGGATGTCCTTTGGCAGCGATTTGCAGCTGCCGCGGCGCAGGGGGATGCGGTGCTGCTGCTTGCGGTGCTGTTTGCCTCGTCGCCTGCAGATGTTGTGGTTGTCTTCCACCACCTGCTCTTGTCGCAGATTTCTGCACATGGGCCGCAGATCAAATCGGCACAGGTGGCCAAGGTGGAGGCAACAGCGAGGTTGGCGTGTGTAGCTTGCCACTCCCTGCGCGCCGCAGCCAAGGGCGACGTCGTTGCGCCGGTCGCGGCTCCCAACGCATGGGCAGCTGCATGCCAGGCGCTCGCGGACGAGCATGTGGCAATCCAGGCAGGCGTGCAGGTGTCTTTGCGAGAGGCGTTCGCTAAGGTGTCTGCAGCACTGCAGCACGCCGCAGACCGCACCAGTGGCGGCGCAGGTAAGGACGGCCGCAAGGCGGACAGGGTGTCGGGAGTGTCTGGGGAGGAAGCAGTGTGGGAGGTGCTTTTCGAATACTTCTCCGGCCTGCGGCGAGCGTTAGCAGAGATGGGGGACGTGGCCATGGAATGGACGTTGCGTGCAGCGTGCGACCCTGCAAGCGATCCGGCAGCGCTGCTGCGCAAGGCGCTGGGTGCTGAGACCCCGCCGCCGGCCGAGACAGTTGTGGCTGCCGCCAAGGTGCTGTACCGGTGGTTGCCCCTCGAGAGCATCTCCGATTCAGCGGTGCACACGGCACTCAGGTGTGCCAAGCTCTTTCTGCTGCTGCTGTGCTCGTGGTATTGTCGAGGCTCGTTTTGGGTGCGATTCAACGGCTGGCCTTGATGGCAGCCCGACAGCTGAGAGAGTCATGGTCACGTGTTGTGTTTTTTGAATGTTGGCAAGCGCTGACCCCATGATTTGAACCTCTTGCCCCCAGTGCCCACCAGCTGTCGACGCAGCGTGACGCTGCCAGTGGCGGCCGCGGCAGGGCCGTAGCTGGGGGCCGGGAGGCAGAGCATGTGCTCAAGGACAGCACCCCTGCGCAACGCGTCCAGGTTGCCAAGGAATTAATTGAGACGGGCAAGGCCACGCCATCCCTGGTACGTGGTGCACTGCTGCTGCCTCCGGCGCCGCACAATCATGTACTACCTTGGCACTTTCTTTGCTGCAACAACGATTCGCCTGTGTAGTCATGCATTTTGTCTGTGACGGCACGCACCGGTTGCTACTTGCACGCCTGTCTGCACGCGTGCTTGTGTGTGTGCGCGCATCCAAACACCAGGTGCGAGAGGTGCTGTCGTCGGTAGTCGGAGACGCATGTGAGGACAAGGCTGTCATGGCTGAAGCCCAGAGACTGCGGTCCTTCCCTCTCCCTCTCCCTCTAATTTTCCTTTAAGTTTCAATTTTTTTTCGTAATCATTGTCAATTAGACGGATATTTTTACATCCCTTACTAGTTGCTACAACCATAGCCTCTCCCTCTCACTCTCCCTCGCCCTCTCCCAATCCTTATCCCTCTCCCCTCGCCCTCTCCCAATCCTTATCCCTCTCGCTTTCCCTTGGATGCGCGTATGCAACGGCATCCAAGTGTGCGTGCGCACAGCCCATGCTTGCCAAGCATGTAAATGCACACACGCACACACTTGACTGCAGGGACATGATGGATCAAGCCTCGGACGTGGAGCGCCGAAGCACTTTCGACAAGGTTGTCACAGCCCTGTCGGAGGAGGGCGGCAACAAGCGCTCGGGGGCAGGAGTACCGGTGCTGGGGTGCGATGCGGCGGAGCTGCATGAGTTTGTGGATTCGCGAGCTGCCGCAGCAGTTGGGGAAGGCGAGCTGCTGCTGCTCGCACAGTTGGTCAGCTTCTGGGACGCTGATGCCATGCCTTGGTGTCTGCACGCGCGCGGAGACACAAGCACTCGGACATCGGCGGGCGTTGCTGCGGGGCCAGCGACTGAACGCGGCTCGGCAGCAGGGGGCTCAGTGCTCGGGCGAGAGCGCAGTGCCGGAGGAGGCGGGGGAGATAGTGGGTCTGGGGCCAGCGAGGTGGCGGCGACGTGGATGGTGCTGCTGAGGCGTGCACTGGGGCTGCGGCTGGTGGCATGTGCGCTAGTGCTGCGCAGTGGGCCAGCGCGCTATGCCCTGGCGCCAAGCCAGGAGGACGAACTGGTCGCAGCTGCGCAGGAATGCAGTGCGAGCACCGCCGCCCACGTCGCGCTGCTTTCGCCCTACCCCACTGGTGAGTTTTGATGCCTGTCTGTGTCGAGGGCGATTCATGTCTCGATTCAGCGATGGCGCGTGCTGCATGGGGAGATTCAGGTGGCAGGTTTTGTCTGTGAGCAACCGCGTGAAGCAGCACACGTGCTCCACAGCGCAAAGCTCGTCTGACGCAGCAAGGCCTCGAATCACGTGCACCTTGTTCTTTACGCAAGTGTTTCCAACAGAATTTGTCTATGTATGCTGACGTTGTCTTTGTGCATTGCCGCCGGCGCAGTGCGCGGCCGTGCTAAGAAGCTGCTGGAAACTGGAGGCGAGACTGAAGCGATTGCAGGCGAGGAGGTTGGGTGGTTGGTGGAGACAGCGCTCCGCTGCAACGCTCTCGACATCATTTATTCCAGCGCTCTTACACGCTCTGCATTCGTCACCCTCCTGCGTGGCTCCTCCTTCCCGCGCGCCGGCTCAACCACGGCCAACGGAGGTGGAGATAGAGGCGGCGGCGGTGGCGGTGGAGCGCCTGGCGCCGTTGCGGGGTACGCAGTGATGACCAGTGGTGCGCAGATGGCAGTGCACATTGTGCCGCGAAGAGAAAGCGAGCTGTTTGCGCTGGCTGTCGTACAGATGGTGGAAGCCGGCGACGTCGTCGGCGCTGGGATGCTGGTGCTGCGTGCCACCCAGACACATCCGACGCTGGCGTCTTCGCCATCTGCGTCTGTTGCCGCGCTGCAGGCGTTCCTTCTCCGTATCCAGAGTGTTGCGGATTCTGCTGCGGGCGATGACTGGGGGATCAGCGAGGAGGTGCGAAGCCGTTGCCAGGAAGCATTGGCAGCATTTGAGAAGATGCTGGCCAGATAGAAGACAATTTTGCCTGTGCGACGCCCCGATACGCAGACGCTCGTACTCGCAGATAATGGTCAATACACCGCTCATATCTCTTCGTCCGTTCTCAAACTCTCGTATTATTACGTTACGCTGACAGTCCCGTCAGCCCAAGCGAGGCGAGAGGGACATGGAGAAGGGAGTGCTGGCAGAAGACTGTGCTCGCATACGAACGCCAAGCAGTGTCTGATAGCACACCGTACAGTGCTCGTCCAGCAACGATCTTACAGATTTTGTTAGTCAATCATCCCTCTCTCCGCCCCCCCCCCTCCCCCTCCCCACTCTCCCCACTCCGCCCGCTTTCTCACGGGCGATAGCCACTATTCATCAAACCCGTCGCCCCCTTCCTTCTTCCATTCTTCCCCATGGCATTCTTGCGCGTGAAGTAATTGCTGTACCCCACGCGGATCTGTTGTTGCCGTGCCATAACCGCGCCTTGAGTTGCGACAATCTCCCGTACCGGCACACGCGAGAGCCTGAATGTGGCATGTGCCACATGCATTTTGGGGTTTTGTTTGTGAGATGCCGCACTGTCAGTAGCTGCCGTTGCGTGGGAGAAACAAGGTAGAAGGATGCGAAAGATAACGCGATGACTTGTTCGTGCGCTTCCGAAAACGCACACACACACGCACAAGCACACACGCACATACATACTGACACCGACATACAGACACACACACACACAACGTGCACGCACGAACACCACGTCTGCCAGACGACGCGGGCCACCCATCAGTGTCTCCCCAACCCCCTCGCCTCTCTCTTTCCCCCGCTGCCTGCATGTCTGCCCTTCTGTCGCCTATCTGTCTGTACCTGCCTGCCTGCGTGCGTGCGTGCGTGCACCCCTCCCTGTCCCTCCCTCCCTCCCTTCCTCCCTCCCTCATGACAGTGCATGCAGACAGCTGTGAAGGAAGATCCACTGCCCAAAGGGGGGCGGGGGAGGGATAGGGGAGGGGGGTGGACATACCAGAGAGCTTTTTCGGCTGGGATCCCATCCACAACCACAAGTTGCCTTTCTGCGCTTGCCTCCTCGGA
>Ga0315905_10003324_pt1 | contig 16637 bp, 14 predicted proteins | sample LakEriMetagenome_5_FD_203522 | JGI IMG/M metagenome (GOLD analysis project Ga0315905, IMG submission 203522) | Freshwater fungal communities from buoy surface, Lake Erie, Ohio, United States - Buoy 4 MA121 | ecosystem: Environmental > Aquatic > Freshwater > Lake | place: USA: Lake Erie, Ohio... | reverse complement strand
AAGACTTAAATACAAAATGAATAATATATTAAAATATGACCGATCAATACAATGAAAATAAAGTTGTCAATACCTGGGAGGATTGTGTAAAAAACGAAGAACTACTGCGTGGCATTTATGCATATGGTTTTGAGAATCCAAGTCCAATTCAGGCAAAGGCTATTTATCCAATTACTTGCAAGCGCGATATTATCGCCCAAGCCCAGTCAGGTACCGGAAAAACCGGTGCATTTACGATTGGAACACTGACTTTAATTGACCCATCCATAATGGAGACCCAGGCAATATTGTTATCACCCACCCACGAATTAGCGAGCCAAACATCATTTGTTTGTTCTAGTTTGGGAGATAATATGGCGAATTTATGTGTCAAAAAATTTGTGGGCGGTTCTTCTGTAATGGATGACCGCAGGAGCATTGACGAAAAGAATCCACATGTAGTGGTTGGATGTCCCGGACGCATTTTCGATTTGATTCGCAGAAGGTTTTTGAATGTCAGCAGTTTGCGAATTATTGTCATTGACGAGGCCGACGAAATGTTGTCAAAGGGATTCAAAGACCAAATCCAGAGTATTTTTATGATGCTTCCGGAAAGTGTGCAGGTTGGAATTTTTAGTGCAACGTTGTCAAAAGAGGTCATGGATTTAACACCCAAGTTTATGCGCGACCCAGTCCAGATTACAATGACTGCTGACAAACTCACATTGGATGGTATCCGACAATATTACATTGCTTCCGAGTATGATGATGACAAATTTGACGCATTAAAAAAATTGTTTAATATTATTAGTGTGAATCAGTGCATTATTTATTGCAATAGTGTGAATCGTGTTTCGCAATTGTGTGATGCAATGCGAGCTGAAGGATTTGCGGTGGATTGTATTCACCGCAACATGAACAAGTCCGAACGCGAAGAAGCTTTTCGCAGATTTAGAAGCGGTTCAGTTCGGTTCCTGGTTTCGTCAAATATTACTGCGCGTGGAATTGATATCCAGCAGGTAAGTGTGGTGATTAATTTTGATATTACGCCGGACGTGCATACCTATTTGCACAGAATCGGAAGAAGTGGTCGATGGGGGCGAAAAGGAACCGCAATTAACTTTATCACACCGCGAGATATCCGGATACAGAGAGATATTGAGAATTATTACCGTATAAGAATTGAGCCGTTGCCTGAGAATGTAATCATTTAAGGGGGGCTAACGCCCCCCTTTGACCCCCATTTTAACTGAAATAAGGGGGGCTAACGCCCCCCTTTGACCCCCATTTTAACTGAAATAAGGGGGGCTAACGCCCCCCTTTGACCCCCTAATAAGGGAACCAAGGTTCGCTTTTTAAACATGAATTGTATGTGAAATAAAAAATAGTTTAATGCTATTCTTTATTTAATTACAAATATATAAATTTAACAAACATCTCCCATTGTTATTCCTTCATTCGCTTTGTCAATAACTTCTTCAATAGTATCGCCGTTTTCAATCTTCAATATGCGACGTATTTTAATGATAATCAATTCATCTTCATAATATCCCAAATACATTCTTCCATTATGAGTGCAGTAATAATATACTGCACGAAACGATGGTTCCTTTTTATCGTCTAATATATAACATTCATACGCATCCATTCCTGGGTGTTGGTCGGTATCTGTATCTTGTATATTTTGTTCATCTGTGAATTCTATAATAAAAGGATCATACCTTGATGATTCAATCACGTGGCGGCCAGTAAAATTCATTATTTAGTGTTATCTCGTTAAATCTATATGTTTATATGTGAATGATATTAACCATTAAACAAAAAAAAGAGTTCAGTTTTACAAAAAAAAATAGAAAAAATATTTCGGCATATTTACGTTTAAAAATATCATATCACATCTATGATATTTTTATAAATGAACATTGATAAAGAGGATTCGAATAACGGAGGAGTAAGCGCTTCGCCCTTTAAGCTACCAATCGATTATTTAGACGAAAAGCTTGTCCATCCGTTATCTGAAGTTGTTGCATCTGATTTGGAGTTAGTTTCTGCAACAGCTTCTGAACCAATGTACGACATTTTGTTGAAACCAAAGCATCAATTTGCCAAGGATATGATTTGTCATTGGAAGAAATCTTTTACTAGCGACACCGAGTTTTTGAAACAGAGTCAGCAGGTAATTACCAACACGAGTTCTTCCGATTCTATTGTTGATTGTGAAGCCATTTCAACCATATTAAAAGATATTTACGACACGCCTGCATTCCATGACAGATACAGTTATATCGATATCGAAAAGTTCCATTTCATCAATGGTTCATCCAAATTCTTGGGATTCTGGACAATTATGAATCTGTTGTCGCCGGTTTTCTCAATCATACTCCCGCTCATTTTGATAATTGCACCTTTCGTTTTATTGAAGATTCAGCGTGTGCCTATTGAATTCAACACTTACATAACGGTTCTCAAAGATATTGCGAAAAAACACGCACTCGGAAAGATATTTACTTCGATGGAGAATTTCTCTCTCAACAATCTGGTTTATATTCTTTTCACGGTGGCGATGTACGGATTCCAAATGTATCAAAACGTCAAGTCATGCATGCGATTTTACAACAATATCAGCCTGGTGAATACAAATCTTTTAACCTTGAAACTGTTTGTTAACCAGTCAATTGCAAATATGGAGAAGTTCTTGCAGAAAAATGCGGGACTATCTAGATATCGCGGATTTTGCCACGATGTTTCTCTCCACTGCGATTATTTAATGCGGTTGAGGGAAGAATTAAACGATGTCAAACCGTTTTGTTTCGGTGTGTCCAAGTGTTTTGAAGTCGGTTATTTATTGAAATGCTATTATTCTCTGCATTCTGTTGCCGAATACAAAATGGGTCTCCAGTATGCAGTTTCGTTTGAAGGATATCGAAGCAACTTGGAAACTCTTTCTGAACAAGTTGGTCAAGGCTCCATTCATTTTGGCGAATTCATTCATGGCAAAACCGTCTTCAAAAATCAGCATTACCCAACCCACTCGGATTCCGTTTTAAATAGTGTGAATCTGAAGAAGAACCTTATTATCACCGGTCCAAATGCGTCCGGAAAAACGACACAACTGAAAACTACCGCTATCAATATTATTTTTACACAACAGTTTGGATTAGGATTTTATGAATCCGCGTCCATAACTCCTTATACACACATTCATTCATACTTGAACATCCCAGATACAAGCGGGCGTGACAGTTTGTTCCAGGCAGAAGCGCGAAGATGCAAAGAGATTTTAGATATTATTGATTCGGAAGAAGAGAGTCGTCATTTCTGCATATTTGATGAGTTGTTCTCTGGGACAAATGCGGAGGAAGCGACCTCGGCATCGTTCGGATTCTTGAAGTATCTGCAGAAACATGAGAATGTGGATTTTATTTTGACCACGCATTTTACTAAGTTGTGCAAGATGGTGAAGAAAGCGGAAAATCTGCAAATTGAGAATTTCAAGATGGATGCGACGGTTGATGGCAACAATATTGTGTTCCATTACAAGTTGGTTAAGGGAATATCCAAAATTAAAGCGGCAAAACTGATACTGGTTCAGATGGGATTTCCGGAAGAAGTTCTCAGGTAAAAAAAAAAGTTAAGATTTATGATTTAGTTTTTTAAGCGCTTACGGTTGCTTCGCTTTAAGCGATTATGTTTGTTAAGCTTACGACTTTGCTTACGGTTGCTAAGCTTACCAAAAGCTTCAGGTTTTGTAATAAATTTCTTCTCTTTTAAATAAAGTTTTTCTGCTTTTTCCCCTGTTATTTGCAATTTAGGATGAAAAGAACGACACGAACCGTCTATTACATTTACAAATTTAATTCCAACTAGTTTAAAAAACTCGTATAATTGTTCTAAGTTTAATTCGAATATTCTATCTTGACCGTCTTTAAATTTAAAAATTTGTAAAACAGACGGAAATAATTCTTCTTTATGTAAAATATTTAATATAAATTCAATTCCTTTTCTATAAATTAAGTTAAATCGTGTAATATCATATGGTATATATTTTCTTTTCTCATTCTCAGGATTGAAAATTTGTTTGTATTGAACAGAACCATCTATATTTGTTATTTTTAACCGAATATCAGATACATTTACTCCCCATGAATTCATAAAATTTTTAGCGTCATTTATAGATAGTTTTTTCATTCCTTCATTTTCTTCTTTAGAATTTTCAAAAGTAAACAATTTTGTAGATAAATAAGTAGTAAAATTTACAGATCGTTCTCTATTTTCATACGCACACCTAAAACCAATATCGTTATTTTTTTCAAATTGATTCAACATTTGTTTATAATTATCTTTCGTAGCTGAATATTCTTTCATAATTTCTTCAGTTGCACACTCAGCTTTTTTATTAAAAATAGAATAGCTACTTTCTATATCATCAATACGTTCAGAATTCACATGTCCGATTGCAGCTACGCCAGGAAAACAAGCCATACTATGAACCCTAACATTGTTTTTATAATATTTGGAAATTTGACTTGATGGAGGAAATTCGGAATATTCAAATCCATGTGCTTTTATATTTAATGTCATAACTAATTCTTCTTTTGGTTCCGTGAGTGGTTTTAATTTTGCTTCAGCTTCCGCTTTTTCTTGAGCTTTTGCTTGAGCTTTTGCTTCTGCTTTTGCTTTTGCAACTTCTGCTTTTGCTTTTTCTTTTGCTTCTGCTTTTGCTTCTGCTTTTGCGATTTCTTCTTCTAAATCTTTCTCATTAATTTTTAAATTGTGTGAATAAAATAATTCTTGTAATTCTGATTGACCCGCATTGGAAGGAAAATTTATTCCATTCTTTTTCAGTGCTTCTTTCATATTTTTTACACTCATTAATTTCTTTTTTGCATGGTGTCTTATCAGAAATCTTGTTATATCTTCTTTTCTATGTTCTGTTTCTTCTTTTGTATCTTCTTTTGTTTCTTCTTCTGTTGGTTTTGTTTTTGTCTCTGACATTTGTTATATATTATAATTCTAACAAAATGTAATTAACTTTATATTTTGTTTAACTTAAAACTGAAATCTTTTTTTGTATTTTTATTAAAATCATTCAATACATAAATATATATTTAATAAAAGTAAAGTAAAGTAAAAGAATGCAATTCAGTGCTATTTTAAAGTTAATAAACATTTGGTTCTTAATCTTCTTCTATAGACAATACAAGAAGAAGGAAGAAAAGAAGGTTGAAGATGAAATTCTCGACATTAAAGACATCAACACTTGGTACAGTATAGATAATGGTTCTGCACAATATAAAGGGCAATGGAAAAATGGAAAACCAAACGGTAAGGGTGTCATGGAGATATTTAAAGGTAAATGCGCAAGTTGTCATACTATCATCGAATGCAATTTTGTAGATGGAAACGCGGAAGGATATGGAAAACAGTTTTATGACCAGGACGAAGGCGAAACAACACAACCCTACTACGAAGGCGAGTTTCACAGTGGCCTTCATCACGGACAAGGCACTTATAATTTCGGAACTGGAAAATATTACAAAGGCAATTTTAAACAAGGTAAGTTTCACGGCGTGGGTTATGAATGTTTCGACGGAATCGACGAATTCTGGATTGGAGAATATGAAAATGATAAATTAATAAAATCTATGCGTGCTAGTGAATCTTCATGGACTGCTGTCGCAAACGAAAATACGAATGATGTAGATACTTGGTATATCATGCCAAATGATAAACAGACACGATACAAGGGTGAATGGAAGAATGGACTTCCTGACGGCAAAGGAGTTAAGGAAGCATTTGCAACGAATAAACGAGATTATTATATTACCGAAGGCAATTTTGTAAATGGAAATGCTGAAGGCCATGGCAAGCAAACATTTAAACAAACACATGAAAAAATAGCGCCTTATTATGAAGGTGAATTCAAGAATAATAAATATAATGGAATGGGTGAGTATAATTATGGCGATGGCGTCATTTACAAAGGTGAATTTAAAAATGGTATGTGCGATGGCGATGGCGTAGAGTACTGCGAAAATAAGAAAAAAATTTGGGTCGGAGTGTTTCGAGATGATAAAAAAGTGAATGGAAAGTGGATATAATCACGCTTATATATTTTGTATTTTGTATAATTTAATTAAATCATTGAATAAGTAAAATGGCACAATATGCCATTTTTTTTAGGGGAAACCTACGGTTAAGCCGTCGGGCGCTTGCATCCTACGGATGCTTAGGCCCTTTCCCCTATGACCCCTTCCCTTTAAGGGAATGATAAGTAAAAAAACTAACTATATTTTTATTTTATAAAAGGAGGGGTCATAGGGGAACGTAGTTCCCCTAAAATTGAAGTCTTTTTTTAACTATTTACAAAATGCATTCATATAAAATATAAATTTAATTGCTTTAAAAATGTACGCGCGAACTTATCTTGACAGTTTCTACTTAAATAAATACACTACAGTTGAAGAATTGAAAACCACCGTTATTGGTGCATTAAAACGATGGCATTGTATTGATGAAAATGATAATATAGATTGGAAGGGAATGGTTTTACATACAAAGAACTTTAAGTTTCTGATTCGTGGAACTGACGTTACTGTCTTTGCGCTTTCTGTTTATGCGAATGACTCGGTTTCGAGACATAGTTCTAGAGGTGAGATGTATAATCGGCTTCTAGATTGCATTCGAGTCCAGTTGTTTAATCCAAATGAGAAATTTGAAAGTCAGGATGCATGTTGCATGCACGAAGACTACATTGCTAATGTCGATAGAGATTTTGACGAATTGGTTGATGATTCCGAAGACGAACTCGACACCTTTAATAAAAAATACGGAACAAACTTCTCCGGCGATGATTATTCAAATTTCTTAGAATATGTGCAAACAACTAAATTAGACACTGCGGATGCACTCGAATATTGCAAGTCTTGCCATTTCTGTAACTCACCTGATATAAAACTCGGTGATGAGTATTGTTCAGAACAGTGCAGTAACCATTCAATGTTTTATTGTTATAAAGGCGATGAATGCTTGCTTTGTGATAAATTATTGGAAGATGCATGGGGTGACAACAGTAGTGACAGTAATTACGATGAGAAATCCGAAGAGGAAGATGAAGAAGAAGAAGAAGATGAATCAGAAGAGGAAGATGAAGAAGATGAAGAAGATGATGAAAAGGATGAAAAGGATAGAATAGTTGATAAAAAAACATTAGAAAAAAGTTGGAAAAACGGATTAACAATATGGATACTTCAAGGAGAAGCATTAAAATTTAGTGATGGAACTCAATTATACAAAACGTTCAACCGAGATGATTATGCCGATGTAGATGGATTATTTGCCGCCTTAAAATACTTTATTGAAAGACCGAAATTGTATGAAATATATGTATAAATGTATAAATGTATAAATTTATAAAATTAATTAAATATTTTTTTATGGTATGGAATTAAATAGTTTATCAAAATTTTGAAGAGACATATTGTGACAACTTATCATTGTTCGAAGATCCACCGATTTTGCACAACACGCAACATTGGAATGGTATCCCAAATAATTGCAATTGAAAAATCGATTGCACACATTCAAAAATATAATTCCTCGTCTCTTCAAAAAATAACAGAGAGATAAATCACAGGCAGTTACAAATGTCTTGTAACCATTATCAAGACAAAACCACATCCATTCGTCTTGCAACGTTCCAAGTTCTGGATAAATAATATCCATGGTTGCTTTTGTTAATACAATCCCGGCACCTCCCGAGAAAAAATGGACAGACGATTCGCCAATTTGGCGATTATCTCCGTGACCTCCAAACACTAATGGTTTGTCTGGACTTATTTGTGGATCATCGTTGATAAAATTTATTAAATTATGGGTCAATACATACGTATCGGTTCCACAAATAAATACGTAATTGAAATTGTAGTTTTCGTAAATGTATTTTAGACCAGCATATTGTTTGAAACCTGCAGAGAGATAATCATCTCCAATATTTTCTAAATGGATGCAATCTTCATCTTGGAGAGAACCCTCTTCGCCAAGGAAAAAAAAGGTTTTGAAAGGGGGCGACTGCGTCAGCTTGTTGGTTGGCGACTGCGTCACCTTGTCCGAAGGGGGCTTGTTCCACGTCTCTTTCACTTTCAAAATTTCTTTCTTATACATATCAATGGTATCGCATCCATAAATGCAAAAAATAATGTTGTAAAATGGTTTTGACATTATATCTTGATAAAACCTTTTTTTAAACCCATTAAATACAATTTAGATAAAACCTTTTTTTAAACCTATTAAATACAATTTAGATAAAATAAATGTAAATATATATAATATAATGAACCAACCCGAAGGAATTTTTAATAATGGCGATCGAGTTATTGCAGAAGGAGATGATGGTATAGAGAGACTGGGTGTAATCCGTGTGATAAATAATTATACAGTTACAAAACCAGATGATGGAGTAAATATAATTAGACGAATAAATCAAGTAAGACCTGTAGAAGGAGGAGGAGGAAATATAAATATATTATTGCCTGGAGACAAAGTTCAATATAAATATGACAATGGTCAATGGGCGAAGGACAAGAAGAAGAAAAAGAAGGGAGCTGAGGAAACAGCTGAGCTAAAATTACTTGAGGGAACAATAGCTTCTATTAACTATCTAGTATCGTTTGATGATATGGAGCATTCTATTCCACATAGAAGAATAAGACTAGCAGGAAATGAACAACCACCCGCAGAACAACCAACTCGCTTCTTTAGAACTCGTCAGCATGTTATAATGAATGACGGGGTGATAGGACAAGTGTTGTTTTTCGAAAATTATACAGTTAGAGATGAAGCGACTGGACGAATTTACACTAGAGAAGAACATTTTATAAGACGTGAAGGGGAAATTACTAATGATGCGGTAATACATGGTGGACCTATAATTCCGCATGGAAGTAGAGTTGAATTTGTAGAAACTAACAGTTGGATGAGTGTTCTTCGTGGAACAATAGTTTGTATTAACTATATAGTATCGCCAATTGGAGAAGGTCGGTGGAGACGTGGTGTTCCAAGTACAACGCTAACACTAGCAACAACCGAACAACAAGCTGCAGCAGTTGCAGAACAACCACGAGCAACTGCCGCAACTGCAGCACAACCACGAGCAACTGCCGCAACTGCAGCACAACCACGAGTAGTTGAAGATGCTTTAGAAATTCATAGAGCGTTTGCCGATTTAAATTTCAATAAATTTATGAGTATTATTAGAAGAGAAACTAAAGGTGCTTCTAATTTTAAAAATAGAAATAATGTTTTGCAACCATTACTTTCATACATTAACAGTTCAGATACAACTTTAACATCTGAACAAAAAACTAGATACACAGAAAATTTTAGAAGGCCGACAAGAGGTATAATTGATAGAGTAAATGATTTTATTAGCGATCATCCCAACGTAATAGAATATACACTAGATGTAATACAATTTGTCTTGTCACAGGATCGAATATATAAAGACCTATTTATTGAAACATTTGAAAACGAATGTATAGGTGCATATAGTAGTGGAAGCAAAGAAAGTTGTACAAAGGGAATGTGGGAAAGAATTTTTTTGTCAAATAAGGGAACAATTGGAGGTCTTTGTAGTGATGAAATAACAGGAAATGCATCTTCTTCTGCTGCGGCTAGCTATTGCAAACCTGTGTATCTTGAATTGTATGATGCGTTTGTACCTGGAGCAGATATAGACATTGAAAGAATTTTTATGGATTGGTACAATAAATTTTCTTATGATGCAATTCCAGAAGAAGAGAATCCACTTAAAAATTTAAGCGTTGAAGAAAGAAAACAACATTATCGTGATTTTGTAAAGAAAGACAGAGAAATAACACAACGAATTTGGAATAATGCAGATTTTCAAAACAGATTAGAAAAATCAATAAAAATAAATAGAATATTTGAAACATTAGATATAACAGGTGAAGGAGTAAAACGACGAAAAAGTAAAAAAACAAATAAGAGAAACCGAAGTAAAAATATAAAGCGTTTAAAAAGCAAAAAGCAATTCAGAAAAAGTAAAATGTAAATATATAATATATATGGAACAGCAGGATACAGAAGACTTTAGAGATGGAGAAAACATCGAATTAACCACAACAGGAGAATACGGAACGATAGAATTTTTACATAGTTATACTGTTTTAAATGAAGCAACTGGAAGAAATGTGACAATTCTGCGGGGTAGTATAAGAAATTTAACAACTAACGTAAGAGGACAAGCCGGTAATTTAAGAGTAAACAGTCAAGTTGAATTTCAAGAAGGCAGTAATTGGGTGACCGGAACATTAATTTACAAAAATTATTTGGTTGAATTTGATGATGGCAGTTTAGAAATTATGCCAGATCCATTGTTAAGACGAAGAATTCAAGTGCAAGCTCAACCTGCAATACAACCACGACCAGCCGAAGATGCTTTTGAAATTCATAAAGCGTTTGCTGAATTAAATTTCAATAAATTTATGAGTATTATTAGAAGAGAAACTAAAGGTGCTTCTAATTTTAAAAATAGAGAGAATGTTTTGCAACCATTACTTTCATACATTAACAGTTCAGATACATCTTTAACGTCTGAGCAAAAAACTAGATACACAGAAAATTTTAGAAGGCCGACAAGAGGTATAATTGATAGAGTAAATGATTTTATTAGAGATCATCCTAATGTAAAGAATGATACACTAGATGTAATACAATTTGTGTTGTCACAGGACCGAATATATAAAGACCTATTTATAGAAACATTTGAAAACGAATGTATAGGTGCGTATAGTAGTGGAAACAAAGAAAGTTGTACAAAGGGAATGTGGGAAAGAATTTTTTTGTCAAATAAGGGAACAATTGGAGGTCTTTGTAGTGATGAAATAACCGGAAATGCATCTTCTTCTGCTGCGGCTAGCTATTGCAAACCTGTGTATCTTGAGTTATATGATACGTTTGTGCCTGATATAGACCTTGAAAGAATTTTTATGGATTGGTATAACCAATTTTCTTATGATGCAATTCCAGAAGAAGAGAATCCACTTAAAAATTTAAGTGCTGACGAAAGAAAACAACATTATCGTGATTTTGTAAAAAAACAAAGAGAAATAACACAAAGAATTTGGAATAATGAAGATTTTCAAAACAGATTAGAAAAATCAATAAAAAAAAATAGAAGAATAATTGAAACGTTAGATGCCTCAGTAACAGGTGAAGGAGTAAAACGAAGAAAAAGTAAAAAAACAAGAAATAAGAGAAACCGAAGTAAAAATATAAAGCGTTTAAAAAGCAAAAAGCAAAAAGCAAATTAAAAAAAGTAAAATGTAAATATATATAATGAATCAAACTGGAGTTTTTACTCGTGGTCAGCGGGTTGAAGTTGAAGACGATGGTGTATGGAGACCTGGAGAAGCTCGCATGTTAGATGATATTACAGTTCGAAATACAAGGACTGGAAGAAATGAAAATGTACAAAGTACTCAGGTAATGTCTGAAACACCTTTAGGAAATAGACCTTTTATGCCTGGAGATAGAGTTCTAATTCAAGAAGATAGAAGGTTGGTTCCTGGTACATTTGTTTCTAGAAACTATTTTGTAGCAATAGATAATGGTATGATTGAGTCTATTCCACATACAAGAATAAGACTAGAACAACCACGAGCAGCAGAACCAGCAGAACAACCTTTCAATATTTTTAGTAATGGAGCGCAAGTTGAAATGGAGTTAAACGGTCAATGGATACCAGCACATGTGGTTCGTTTCCAAGATTATACAGTTAGAGATGAAGCTGGAATAACTCATGATGTAGAATTGGTAATACCTGAAGGGGGTAACCTTATAACGGTTTATCGCCGACCAACTATGCCCCCTGGGACTAGAATTCAATTTGCACATTCTTACCGTGTGTGGAGTGCTCTTCCTGGAACAATGGTTTCTCATAACTATCTAGTAGCGCCAATTAGAGGTCCGCCACAACGTCAAGTTCCACATACAAGAATAAGACTACCACAAACAGCACGAGCCACACAAGCAGCACGAGCCACACAAGCAGAACGAGCACAACCGCAACCAGCAGCACAACCACGACCAGTTGAAGATGCTTTCGAAATTCATAAAGCGTTTGCTGAATTAAATTTCAATAAATTTATGACTATTATTAGAAGAGAAACTAAAGGTGCTTCTAATTTTAAAAATAGAGAGAATGTTTTGGAACCATTACTTTCATACATTAACAGTTCAGATACAACATTAACGTCTGAGCAAAAAACTAGATACACAGAAAGTTTTAGAAGGCCGACAAGAGGTATAATTGATAGAGTAAATGATTTTATTAGAGATCACCCTAATGTAAAAAATGATACACTAGAAGTAATACAATTTGTGTTGTCACAGGACCGAATATATAAAGACCTATTTATTGAAACATTTGAAAATGAATGTATAGGTGCATATAGTAGTGGAAGCAAAGAAAGTTGTACGAAGGGAATGTGGGAAAGAATTTATTTGGCAAACAAGGGAACAATTGAAGGTCTTTGTAATGATGAATTAACAGGAAATGCATCTTCTTCTGCTGCTGCTGCGGCTAGTTCTTGCAAACCTTTGTATATTGAGATGTATGATGCGTTTGTACCTGATATAGACCTTGAAAGAATTTTTATGGATTGGTACAATAAATTTTCTTATGATGCAATTCCAGAAGAAGAGAATCCACTTAAAAATTTAAGTGTTGATGAAAGAAAACAACATTATCGTGATTTTGTAAAGAAAGACAGAGAAGTAACACAAAGAATTTGGAATAATGCAGGTTTTCAAAACAGATTGGAAAAATCAATAAAAATAAATAGAATATTTGAAACGTTAGATGCCGGAGTAACAGGTGAAGGAGTAAAACGAAGAAACGGTAAAAAAACAAATAAGAGAAACCGAAGTAAAAATCAAAGAAACAGTAAAAAGAGAAAACGTTTAAAAATCAAAAAGTGAAGCTATTTAGAAATACAGTAATATATATATACAATGCTATTTGCAGGAATTCTTTTAATATCATTGTTCTCGCTTGTAAATTCTTACACGCAAGAAGCGCTTTCGGATCAAGTGCTTGAAATGCCCGGATTAAATTATCAACTTGCGTTCAACCAGTTCAGTGGATACATCCAGTTGGCCGGAACCCAGAAACACATCCATTACTGGCTGGTTGAGGCTGAAATCCCCAATGCACCTCTCGTTTTCTGGACCAACGGCGGTCCCGGCTGTTCCGGTCTAATCGGCTTTATGACCGAGCAGGGTCCATTCCGACCCGACGCGTTCGGAAACATCAACCCCAATGAATACGCCTGGAACAAGATTGCCAACATGGTTTTCCTGGAACAGCCAGTTGGTGTCGGCTTCTCCTATTCTGACAACAAAGATGATTACAAGATTGGCGACGACCAAGCCGCCAAAGACAATTTAGCGACTATTCTCGGGTTTCTTACTAAGTTCCCCGAATTTGCGGATTCTCCTCTCTACATTACTTCGGAATCTTACGGTGGTCATTATATGCCTACTTTGGCCGATGCAATTATCAATTATAATGATGCGACTACAAACAAACTCAACTTCATGGGTTTCGCAGTTGGCAATCCCTACACAGATTATTATTCGGGAGTAGGTGCAGAGATGGAGACCTATTGGGGCAAACAACTACTACCCAAACCGTTATGGGACAGATACGTGGCCAATGGTTGTTTGACCGTGGAGCAACAATTGAACAATTCGGTTTGCACATATATGGCGCTGGATTTTATGAAGAAAATTGGAAATTTGAACCCATATGCTTTGGACTATCCTGTTTGCTTGACGTCGCAACAAAGGGCGATGCATAAATTTGTTTATGGTTCTGATGCATCAGTATATGAACCGTGCGAGGACAATTTCTCCGCCAATTATCTGAATGACCCAGCTGTCAAAAAGGCGATACATGTTCCTGATAATATCGAGTGGGTCGAGTGTTCTCGCACCACCAAGTACCAGATGGCGGATAAGATGTTACCAATGGAGAAGTATTACAGGACAATTCTGAACTCCAAGACACACCCGAACCTGCGCATTCTGGTTTATTCGGGCGACGATGATAGTGTTTGTGGAACAATTGGAACCCAGCGATGGATATACGACCTTGGATTTTCAGTGGATAGTCTGTGGAACACATGGTTCCTTGATGGTCAAACTGCGGGTTACATTACAACTTTCAAGACGCCGTTCAGAAAAGAATCCAGATTTGCATTTATGACGGTGCATGGGGCGGGACATGAAGTGCCCACCTATAAACCGAAAGAGGCATTCGACCTATTCCAAAAGTATTTGCAAAATAGCATTTAAAATTGGGTTGCGCATGCGCAAAGGTATAATAAATACAAAAAATTGAAATCTTTTTTTGTATTTCTGTATAAAGTCTAAAAATAAATCAAATGCTTAATTAAAACAAAATGGAAGACACTTATGACGAATGGGACGAGATTGTAATCCCCGAACCTATTAAACCTGTTAAACTATCAATTGAAGAAGAAACAAAAAAGGCAATTGCAGAAGAAAAAAGAAAAAAAATATTGGAAGCTAATGCCGAAACTGCAAGATTAAATCAAGAATGGAAAGATAAACAAAAAGCAATTAAAGTTGCTGAACGATTGGCAAAAGAAGAAAAAGAAGCGCAAGAAATTAGAGAAAAACAACTTGCGCGTGAAAAACTTGAAGCCGAATTAGGAACTCCTGAAAAAATATTCAAACATGACTTTATGGCTTTAAATAAACACAAATATGTACATCAAAAAATTAATCGCAATGGCGGAGCTCCTACATATACTGGTATGCGTGAATTAGAAAACGCAGCCGATAAAGCGTGGATTCTGGCTTGTAAAAAATAAAAATATAAATATAAATAAAAATATATAAATATATAAAATTAAAATTAAAATTAAATTAAAAATTAAAAATGAGGCATTATGCCTCTTTTTTTTTATCTAATTTTCGGATAATAACATTGGAGTCTTTTGCTATTCTTGCAACCAATTCATCATTGTTATAATCGTTCAAATAAATAATCTCTACAATGCCACTTGAACAAATTGTTTTAAAACATTGCAGACATGGATAATGCGTAATATATATTTTCGCACCATCCAGACTAACTCCGCGTTTTGCACAATCGCAGATGGCATTAATTTCACTATGGATAGTGGCTTGCTCATGCCCGTCGCGCATATGAGAGACATGCGGACATCCCGCAATAAATCCATTGTAACCCATGGATATCATTCGATTGTCTCTGACAATAACCGAACCCACATGAAGTCGATTGCAAGGAGACCTTTGTGAAGCAAGCAATGCAATTGCAATAAAATAGTCATCCCACTCCATTCGTTTTTCAGAACTCATATTTATAAAAGTATTTACAACTATTTATATTTGTTTGACCAAATGAATCTTTTAAAGGAAACCTACGGTTTCCTTTTGAACCTTCCCTTTTTGGTATGGCATTATAAGCGAAGCAAAAAAAACTAACCGTAGGTTAGCTCATAAATGTGTTCCTCCGAGCGAAGCGAGGTATAGAGGAAGGTTCAAAAGGAAACCGTAGGTTTCCTTTAAAATTGAAATATTTTTTTGCATTTAAACGAAATACATAAAACGAAATACATAAAACGAAAACCAGTTATAAAAATGTCTGTAAGAGCCAACATTCGCAAGAAGAGATTTGTCGTTGATTTGGACGCAAATCCCACAATTCAAACTTTCCGCCACGATTTTGGTGAAAAGTTTATGGAAGAACTCAAATATTTTGCCACTATCCACAAATACGACGAACGTAAAGTATTTAAGGAAGCCTGGACAAAATGGAGTGAGCAGGATTCTATTAAATCACAAATTGAACAGGAGGTTGAACGTCTGCATAATTCCGGATACAAGGGCGACGTTTTGGATAAAATGTTTAAAAGCGCGCGATATTATTTTCGCAAAAAGGAAGAAACAATTGAAGAGAAACCCAGAAAAAAGTATGTTTCGCTTTCCCCATTATTCTTAGAAAAAATCGATATGTACATCATGGAGTTATTTGTAAAAACTGATTCTGCAAAACCTTCGTCTGCATATGAAGATTTTTGCAAGAATAAGAAAGAACTTATTTCCGAACAGATAAGAGGTCTGGTTGATATGGAACCAGATGAAATATGTATAAAATTAAAAAAAACTTTTAAAAACCGTTTTCATGTGATGAAAACCACTTTTGCCAAGAAAAATTAATTAGGGGAACTACGTTATTCAGCGAAGCTATAAACCGTCAGGTTTCACCTTTTCCGCCCCTATGACCCCTCCTTTAATATGAGTCTCCGAGTGAATCCGTAGGTTAGCCTTAAGGGAACTCGTCGTTCCCTTATAATCCCATACCAAAAAGGGAAGGTTCAAAAGCTAACCGTAGGTTAGCTTTTTTTTTGATTCACTTATAATAAATTTCAGATATTATAGCATGGGGTCATAGGGGAACGGCGAGTTCCCCTACTAGAAATTGTAGAATTCAAAAAAGCATATAAACAAAAACTGATAATAGACCATATACTAGAAATGAATACTGAAGTACCCCACAATATGGAGAAGATGGTTGCAAGTTT
>Ga0315905_10003323_pt1 | contig 16639 bp, 12 predicted proteins | sample LakEriMetagenome_5_FD_203522 | JGI IMG/M metagenome (GOLD analysis project Ga0315905, IMG submission 203522) | Freshwater fungal communities from buoy surface, Lake Erie, Ohio, United States - Buoy 4 MA121 | ecosystem: Environmental > Aquatic > Freshwater > Lake | place: USA: Lake Erie, Ohio... | reverse complement strand
TCGAGGCGGAGCGGAAGCTCAGCACACCCGCGACGCAGGATGTCGGCCTTGTGGCCAGCGATGTCCTGCGAGCAATGGCCCTCCTCCCGCCTGCCCAGCGCGAGGTCCTCATTCTCGCCGGGGTGGGCCATATCAGCTACAACGAGATGGCCGAAATCTGCGGCGTGGCGGTCGGCACCATCAAGAGCCGCATCGCACGCGCGCGGGCCAGCCTGTCCGCCACGATCGAAAGCGGCATACTGCCTGATTTTCGGCACAACTATGTCCTCAAGGGCGAAGTCCTCGACGCCTTCATGGCCGAGCTCGCCAAGATCGCCCCGCAGCATGTCGCAGGGCGGCATCTGGCCTGATCATGCCCGGTATCCCGCGAGGCGGCCAAGCCGTATAAAGATGCGGAAGGAGCGCTGCGTTCCGCTATCCAGACAACCAAAGTGCTGGCAACCTGCATCAAGGGCGGAAAAGTGTTCATAGCGCCCAGGGGAGAGAGACAATGACGAACACCACGCTGTTCCTGACCGACGAGCGCACATTCTGGCACTGCACCGGGGTGCAGGCGCTGTTCTTTCCAATCGGCGACTGGGTCGAGCCGCCCTCGGGCAGCTACGGTGCCGATACACCGGCATCGAAGCGCCGCATGCTCAATCTCGTCCGCGTCTCCGGTTTGGACAAGCATCTGGAGGAACGCAGCGCAACGCCCGCCACGCGCGAGGATCTGCTGCGCATCCATCCGGCGAGCTATATCGACGAGTTCAAGCGGCTCAGCGATGCAGGCGGCGGTGAACTCGGCCTCTACGCGCCGTTCAGCAAGGGTGGCTTCGAGATTGCAACGCTGTCCGCAGGGCTAGCCATCGAAGCGCTCGACGCGGTCGTGACCGGCCGTGCGCGCAATTCCTATGCATTGTGCCGTCCGGCCGGGCACCATTGCCTTGCCAATGAACCGATGGGCTTTTGTCTTCTCGCCAACATTCCCATCGCCATCGACACGATCAAGGCCCGGCACGGGGTTGGCAAAGTCGCGGTGGTTGATTGGGATGTGCACCACGGCAACGGCACGCAGAGCATTTTCTACGACCGCGGCGATGTGCTGACGATCTCGATCCACCAGGATCGCTGCTTCCCGCCCGGCTATACCGGCCACGACGATCGCGGCGAAGGCGAAGGCCTCGGCGCGAACCTCAATGTCCCGCTGCCGGCAGGCAGTGGTCACGAGACCTATCTGCAGGCGCTCGATCGGGTCGTGATCCCGGCGCTGCAGCGCTATCAGCCCGATCTCATTGTCGTTGCCAGCGGGCTCGATGCCAATGCCGCCGATCCCCTCGCGCGCCAGATGCTGCATTCCGACAGCTATCGCGCGATGACCGAACGCATGGTCGCGGTGGCAGACGAGCTGTGCGGCGGGCGCCTCGCGGTGATCCACGAGGGTGGCTATTCGGAAGCCTATGTGCCGTTCTGCGGCCTTGCGCTGCTGGAAGCGCTGTCGGGCGTGCGCACCGAAGTCGTCGATCCGGAGCTGGGCTTCTTTGTGCCCCAGCAGCCCGATGAGCGCATGCTCAAGTTCCACTTCGAACTGATCGAGGAAATGCGCGCGGGCGCAGGGCTCTGATGCTTCCGGGCCGGTTCCTGAGGAGCCGGCCCGCCCATAGGCGTAGGCTATCCGCCTGAAGCGCGAATGGCGGACCCGGCCAGTTTGTTGGCGGCTTGCGACGTTGCATCACGTTCCATCTTGGCGACATTCAGCACTCTATCCGGCGCGGTGACTCTCGCTGCCGGGCACAGGCCGAATGGGAGTGTGATGTGACCGAAGTTATGGAACGACCGCAGCAGGACGCGGTCAGCGCGACGCAGGATTTCGATGTCCTGATCATCGGTGCGGGCATTTCCGGCATCGGCAGCGCCTACCATCTCAAGACTCAGAACCCCGACAAGAGCTTCGCCATTCTCGAGGCGAAGGATGACATCGGCGGGACCTGGCACACGCACAAGTACCCCGGCGTCCGCTCCGATTCCGATCTCTACACCTTCGGCTACCGGTTCAAGCCCTGGGTGGGCCCGCCGATCGCCACGGCTGAAGAGATCCGCAAATATCTGCGCGATGTGCTGGCGGAGAACGACCTCGCCAAGTCGATCCGCTTCAGCACGCTCATCACGCGCTGTTCGTGGTCAACTGCAGAGAAGCTCTGGACGGTTGAAACCCGCACTGCCGATGGCGCCACAGGACCGACCTATCGCGCCAACTTCCTGTGGATGTGCCAGGGATACTATGATCACCAGAACCCCTACACGCCGGCATGGCCGGGCATGGAGAACTACAAGGGCCTGCTCGTTCACGCGCAGAAATGGGATGACAGCATAGACTACGCGGGCAAGAAGGTCGTCGTCATCGGCTCGGGCGCAACCGCGGCTACGGTGATCCCGGTGCTGGCTGAAAAGGCCGAGCACGTGACCATGCTGCAGCGCTCTCCCACCTACTTCTATTGCTATCCCAACCGCAGCGATCTGGCCGACCGCCTGCGCGAGATCGGCGTGGACGAGGATACGGTGCACCGCTGTGTCCGCCTCGACTATCTCCACAATCTGAAGCAGCTTGATCGCCGCGCCCGCGAAGAGCCGGACCTGGTGTTCGAGGAACTGAAGGCCCTGATCCGCGAGTACGCCGGGCAGGACTTCCAGTTCGAACCAGATTTCACCCCGCGCTACCGCCCCTGGCAGCAGCGCCTCGCGTTCATTCCCGATGGCGACATGTTCACCGCGATCCGCGAGGGCAAGGTCACTGCGGTCACCGACACGATCGACCACTTCACCCCTGCCGGCATTCATCTCGGCTCGGGCGCGGATCTGGAAGCGGACATCGTGATGGCGGCCACCGGCTTCAACCTGCTCGTGATGGGCGGGATCGCGTTCGAAGTGGACGGGGTGCCGGTCGACTGGTCGCAGAAAGCGACCTACCGCGGCATGATGTTCGAAGGCGTGCCCAACATGGCGTGGGTCTTCGGTTATTTCCGCGCGGCCTGGACGCTGCGGGTCGACCTCTTGGGCGATTTCGTCTGCGGCATGCTCCGGCACATGGACGCGAAGGGCGTGTCCGAGGTCAACATCGTGATACCGCCCGCGCTAGCGGCAGAAACGCTGCAGCCGTGGATCGAGGACGACAACTTCAATCCCAGCTATCTCGTGCGCGACATGGACAAACTGCCAAAGCGGCTGGGTGATCAGCCCGAATGGCGCCACACGCAAGACTACTGGCGCGAGGCTGTCGATATTCCGGCAATCAATCTGGACGGCGAAGAGTTCGCCTACAGCTGAAGCCCCAAACCTCTGCGGCAGATCTCAGGCGGAACGCGCGTTTCGCTCCTGGGTCTGCCGCCGGTATTCCAGCGCGCCCATTCCCGACCATCGCTTGAACGCGCGAGAAAAGCTTGATGGCTCGGCAAAACCGACCGCCGCCGCAATCCGCTCGATCGACATGTGTCCGTCCATCAGCAAGTCGCGCGCACGGCCGTATCGCGCCTCATCCACCATAGCCGAGAAACGCGTGCCTTCTTCGGCGAGGCGCCGATGCAGTGTCCGTTCGGACAGAGCGAGCATGCGCGCCGCCTCGCCAGCGGTCAGGAATTCGCTCTCGCAATGCCGCAGCCGCGCTGCCAGCCGCCCCTTGATCGTGCTGTCAGCCTGCGCGCGCCGGAGCATGACGTCACAGCGCGAGCTGTAGAGTGCCAGCAGATCGCTATCAGCCATCGGCAGCGGCAGGTTCGCCGCGCCGGGGCGGAACACCCAACTCGTCTGATCCGCGTTGAATTCAACCGGGCAGGAAAAATGCCGGCGCTGGGTGGACCAATCAGGCGGCGGAGGCGTGGTCAAGGTCACCCGTTCGACCGGCAATTCGCCTCCCATCAGATCAGCCACCAGTGTTCGGATCGCGCCAAGATCGCGGTAGTGCGTGAAATCGTGCATCTGCGCGCTCAGCTTGTCGCAACTGCCGAACATCGCAAAGGCGCCATTGGGGGCAGCGACATAGCGATAGTTGATCAGCGAGTAGGTCAGCGACTGGCAGCGGCAGGCAATCTGCATCGCCTCGCCCAGTGTTCGCGCCGTCATCATCGCGAGTCCGAGTTCGCCGTACTTGATCGCACGGTAGCGCAGCCCGACATCGAACCAGATGTTGCGGGAGCTTGCGGTGCAATCGGCGAAAGCCTTCTGCAGGAGCATCTCCTCCTGCGCCAGCAGTTCGCGCGCCTGCTCGTCGAAGCGCACCGGCCGGACATGGCTGGTGCGGCAGAACTCGTCCCAATCCACCTTCGCTTCGCAGATCAAGGCATTGCGCATGATCCGTGCGCTGAGATCCGGCAACGTGGCGTAGAGTGCGTTGGAGTCCATGACCCATCCCTCTCCTGATTATCGTTGTGCTGCCTTTTTCAGGGAACGTAGCGGGCGCTGGCCACATCCGTCAATAACTTGGCGCACAGCGTCATGGCGCAGCGGAGGCACTTCGCCTACCTTTCCCGATAAGTGAACAAAAAATCCGGAGAGTTGATTATCTTGCAGGCATTTACCGCGCCCTTGGCCGCTGCCGGGCAGCGAATGTCAGAACCAGCAGTGTCGCGGCACCGTCTCGCCGGGACACCCGCGCCCGCGTCCGGCGGGCTTTGCGCATTTTTGCAGAAAGCAGGAGGCTGCTGATGGAAAAACCCTTTGTTCTGCCTGAAACCGCCGCGGTCCTCGCCGGCATTGCCGCACAAGGCGGTCCGCATCTGGCAGACTTGTCTGCGGCAGACATGCGCGCCACCTATCAGCAGATGGGGGCGCTGTTCGATGCGCCACCCGAGGCCAGCGTGCACTGGACCGATCTGGCCGGCGGCCCCTGCCCGCTGCGCGCCTATTTTCCGGGTGACGCTGTGGCAGGCCCGGTCATCCTCTACATGCACGGCGGCGGTTGGGTGATCGGCGATCTCGATACACACCACCCGGTCTGCACCACGATCGCGGCGATGACCGGGCTGCGCGTCGTGGCGGTAGATTATCGCATGGGGCCGGAAAATCCTTTCCCTGCGGGCCATGACGACTGCGTCGCAGCCGCGCGGTTCGTTCTCGGCAGTCCGGATGCACTCGAAGCGCCGGTTACCGGCTTGGCCCCGGCCGGCGACAGTGCGGGCGGCAATCTGGCGCTTCACGTCGCCAGTACGCTCGGTTCCGATGCCGTGAAGGCACAACTGCTGATCTATCCGTGGCTCGACTGCACGGCCCCTGATCGCGGGTCCTACCAGGCGTTTGGCGAGGGCTTCATCCTCGATGCCAGGCTCCTCGCCCGGTTCGCGGCGGATTACCTGCCCGAGGACGGCATGGCTGCAGGCCCGGCGGCATCGCCGCTGCTGCACCCGATGCCTGCGCAACTGCCGCCGACGGTGATCCTCACCGCCGGCCTTGACCCGCTGCGCGATCAGGGCCGCGCCATGGCCGGCCGGATGGCGGAACTGGGGATGGAAGTCCACTTCATCGAGGCCAAGGGCTTGATCCACGGGCTCGCCACGATGCGCGCCGCGTTCCCGACAGCCGATCGCATTCTCAAGCGCGCGATCGCCACCTTCGCGGACTTGCTGCGAAGCTGACGGCAGCAGTCCAAACCACATAACAACGATAAAATGACACACCAAAGGAGAGGGAAATGAACAAGATCCGGCGCAGCATTCTGGCTGCATCCACCGCAATCGGCCTCGCGAGCATAGCGCACCCGGCCTTCGCGGCACCCGCACCCGCAGATCAGGCCGCCGCTGACGAGGCCCCGGTCGGCGAAATCATCGTGACCGCCAACAAGCGCAACGAGAGCATCAGCAAGGTCGGCGCCAGCGTCGTCGCCTTCGACACCTCGATGCTGACGAACCGCAACATCGTGCGGCTGGATGAACTGGCCAAGTCGGTTCCCAACCTCGCGCTCGCCCCCTCGACCCATGGCACCCCGGTGTTCACGCTGCGCGGCATCGGCTTCAACTCGGACTCGCTCGGTGTCTATCCGGCCGTCAGCCTCTCGCTCGACCAGGCGCCGATGCCCTTCCCTGTGCTGTCGGGCCATTCGATGTATGATCTTGAGCGCGTCGAAGTGCTCAAGGGGCCGCAGGGCACCCTGTTCGGACAGAACTCCACAGGCGGTGCGATCAACTTTGTTGCCGCCAAGCCGACCAAGGAGCTGCAGGCCGGCTTCAATCTCGATTATGGCCGTTTCAACGAAGTGCACGGCACCATGTTCGTCAGCGGCCCGGTCAGCGAGACCGTGGGCATGCGCCTTGCGATCGATGCGATGCACCGTGACGACTGGCAGTACAACTTCACGCGCGACGACTCGAACGGCGAGCAGAACTACATTGCAGCGCGCCTGATCACCGATTGGCAGGCCTCGGAGAACCTCAAGTTCGAACTGAACCTCAATGGCTCGGTCGACCGCTCGGATCCGCAGGCGCTGCAGATCATCGCCTCGCTGCCGTCGAACCCGGCAGCCCCGACGCCCGAGGAACTCAACGCCCCGCTTGCCCCGCGCGATCTGCGCGCGGCCAACTGGTCCAATTCGGGCCGCCGCGGTGTCGGCACCCAGTCTGACACCGAATCGGCTCGCCCGCGCGGCAACCGCAAGATCTTCCAGGCCTTCCTGCGCGGCGACTTGAACGTGACCGACGATGTCACGCTGACTTCGATCACCACCTACAACCACCTCAAGCAGAACATGGCGTTCGACCTCGACGGTTCGCAGTACGAACTGGTCGACAACCCGCGCGGCGATGGCACGATCAGCGACTTCAACCAGGAACTGCGCTTGTCCAACGCCTCGACGGCAGGGGCCAGGTTCCGCTGGACCGTCGGCGCGAACTACAACCACAGCAAGGTCAACGAGCTTCAGATCATCACCTATGGTGACAATTCGCTGAGCAACGCCGGCACCAACTTCATCCACGAATCCAACGTGCAGAACCGCGGCCGGATGGATAACTTCGCTGCCTTTGCCAACGGCGAATACGACCTGTCCGACAAGCTGACTTTCAAGGCCGGCATCCGCTACACCAGCTCGAAGAACAAGAACCGCATGTGCGGTTCGGACACGACGGGCGACCAGCAGCTTTCGTCCCTGTTCCGCCTGCTCGGCAATCTGCTCGGTGGCAAGGACATCCCGATCGGTCCGGGGGACTGCATCTCGCTCAACGCGCAGAACCTGCCGGGTGATCCGATCAACATCACGCTGAAGGAAGACAACGTTTCCTGGCGCGCGGGCATCGATTTCAAGCCCAACAGCACCACCCTGCTCTACGCCAACATCTCGCGCGGCTACAAGGCGGGTGCCTTCCCCGTGATCACCGGCGCAACGCAGGAAGTGTTCACGCCGGCCAAGCAGGAATCGGTCACGTCGTACGAAGCGGGCGTCAAGACGCGGCTTCTGGACAACGCCGTCTCGCTCGCCGGCGCGGTGTTCTATCAGGACTACCGTGACAAGCAGATCCAGGGCACGGTCAACACCGCGCTGTTCGGCCTGCTGCAGCGTCTGGACAACGTGCCCAAGTCGCACATCTTCGGCGTCGAGGCTGAAGTGGCGGTGCGCCCGACCGCCGGGCTGACGCTCTCCGGCTCGATGAGCTATCTCAAGACCAAGGTCGACGAGTACTCGGGCATCACGGTGTTCGGCGAGCAGAAGGACTTTGCCGGCAGCCGCCTGCCCTTCGCGCCGTCGTGGTCGCTGGTTGGCGATATCGACTACCGCATTCCCACGAGCGCGGGCGGCGAAGTCTTCGTGGGTGCGGGCGTGAACTATCGCACCTATCAGGATGCCTATATCGCGGGCAGCCAGCTGCAGATTCCCGATAACGGGGTGAACCGCTGGATCGACCGCACGGCATTCCGGATCGAAGGCTACGCACTTGTCGATGCCCGGATGGGCTACACCTTCCCGGGTGACAAGCTGACGGTCTCGGCCTGGGGCAAGAACGTGTTCAACACCTTCAACGTGCAGAACAAGATCTCGTACAACAACATCATCACTCAGGCGACCGGCATGCCGGGAACCTACGGGGTCTCGCTCAGGGTCCGCTTCAAGTAAGCGTGAACCGGAATACCGGGGGCAGCGCGCCATTGCGCTGCCCCCATTTTTTTGCCTTTTGTTCCATCCGTCCGGTCGTCAGTTCGAAAGCCCCCCGATGCCTGTCGATTCTCCCGCCCACCTCCACGATCCGGTGATTGCCCGGGCCCGCACCCAATCGCTTTCGGCCATGCTGGCCCGCGCGGCGGAGCGGCATGGAACGCGGACCGCGATCATCTGCGGCGATGTCACGTGGAGCTATGCCGCATTCCGGCGCGAGGCAGACCGCCTTGCTGCGGGCCTGCGCCGCCTTGGCATTCTGCCCGGTGACAGGGTCGCTATCCTCGCGCGAAACAGCCATGCCTTCATCGCATTGCGCTTTGCCATCGCACGGGCGGATGCGGTGCTGGTGCCGATCAACTTCATGCTCAACGCAGAGGACGTGCGTTACATCCTCGAGCATTCCGGCGCGCGCGCCCTATTTGTCGATGCCACCACCGCCGATGTCGGCCTTGCTGCCCGAACCGACGAGGTCGAGCTCGTGTTCGGCATCGATGGCGAGAACGCGGCCCCGCCTGCGGGAATCCCTTCATGGACAACGCTGCTCTGCGACGATCCGCTGGAAAGCGAGATGCGCGGCGGCGAGGACTTGCTGCAGATCGTCTATACCAGCGGCACAGAATCTCGGCCCAAGGGGGCCATGCTTTCGCACAACAGCGTGCTGTGGGAATATCAGAGCTGCATCATCGATTGCGAATGGACCCGCGATACCATCGCGCTCCACGCCATGCCGCTGTTCCATTGCGCGCAGCTTGATTGCATGATCGGACCGGCGCTTCATGTCGGCGCGACCAACGTGATCACCGGCTCGCCTGCCGCAGACAACGTGCTGCGCCTTCTGGTGCAGCATCAGATAACCTCGTTCTTCGCGCCGCCGACAGTGTGGATTTCGCTCCTGCGTTGGCCGGGCATGGAAGCTTGCGATCTCTCGGCGCTCGAAAAGGGGTATTACGGCGCTTCGATCATGCCGGTTGAAGTGCTGCGCGAACTCGGCGAGCGTCTGCCGCAATTGCGCCTTTGGAATCTCTATGGCCAGACCGAGATTGCCCCGGTCGCGACGATCCTGTTCCCGGAAGAGCACGCGGCTCGGCTCGGCTCCGCCGGACGCCCGACGCTGCATGTCGAAACCCGTATCGTCGATGATGCCATGAACCCGGTCGCGCCGGGCGAAGTGGGGGAGATCGTCCATCGATCACCGCAATTGCTCAGCGGGTACTGGAACGATCCCGCGCGCACGGCCGAGGCCTTTGCCGGCGGATGGTTCCACAGTGGCGACCTCGGCGTAGCGGATGAGGCTGGCTACATCACCGTGGTCGATCGCAAGAAGGACATGATCAAGACCGGCGGCGAGAACGTCGCCTCGCGCGAGGTCGAGGAAGTGCTCTATCAGCACGCCGCGATCAGCGAAGTGGCAGTGATCGGCATGCCCGATCCCAAATGGATCGAGGCTGTCACCGCCGTCATCGTGCTGCGCGAGGGACATGACCTCGATGTGCAGGGTGTGCTCGAGCACTGCGCCGGCCACCTCTCGGGCTTCAAGATCCCCAAGCGTGTGGTGTTCGCCGAGAACCTGCCGCGCAATGCGAGCGGCAAGATCCTCAAACGCGAACTGCGGCTCTCGCTGCTCTGACCACCCCTTTCGCCATTCCCGCGAAGGCGGGAATCCGCAGCGGCCCAACTCGGCGGTACCGCCCTGCAGCCCTGCGCTGCCGCCTTCGCGGGGGTGGCGAAAGGTATCTTGGTTGGCGAGCTGTGAGGATCAGGCCGCGAGGTACTCGCCGCCGGTGACGAACACCACCTGCCCCTGAATCATCGCGGCCGAGGGACTGGCGAGGTATTCGATGAGGCTGCAATAATCATCATGCGTCACATTGCGGCCGCTTGGGCTGGCCACGGCGGCTGCCCGCAGGATTTCCTCGGTGTGTTCGCCGTAAACCTGCCGCAGCGCCTCGGTATCGACTGCGCTGGGGGCAACGCAGTTGGCCCGCACGCCCAGCGGCGCCAGTTCGCGCGCAAGATAGCGGATCAGGCTTTCCGCCAGCGACTTGCCCGCGCCGACCGCCGCGTAGTTTGGAATGACCGTACGGCTGCCCCGGCTGGAGAGGAAGAACACGGTGCTGCCCTTGCGAAACAGCGGCACGGCGGGCTGCACAAGGTAGACGAGCGCGGTGCCATTGAGATTGATCGCCTCGGTGAAAGCAACCGGATCGATCGTCAGCAGCGGTTCGGGCAGGACCTTGACCGCGCAGTGGACGAGTTGGTCCAGCCGGTCGGTCTGCGCCGCGACAGCGGCGACGACAGCCTTGGCGCCTTCAGGTGTGCTGACATCGCCCTGGATCAGGTGGCAACGCGCGCCAAACCCCTCGATCTCCTGCCTGGCGCTGTCTGCCGATGCCTGATCGGCGCGGTAATTGAGGAAAACGTCCACATCAGGCTTGGCGAAGCGCTTGGCGATCGCGAGGCCGATACCCTTGGTGCCGCCGGTGACGAGAATGGCCATGTCCCCAGCCCCCTTCAGCCGACGTGGCCGACGGACGAGACCAGGGTCACACCGAAGCGCTCGATCATCCCGCCCGCATCGGTCCGCAGCGCAAGCCATTCCGCCGTCTGCTCATCGCGCTCCATCGCGGCCTTGTCCGCCCATGTCATGATCGCAAAGCGGTAGGCATCGGCCGGCACACCTTCGAGGCCTTCGCTGACCAGAATGGTCTCGAGGCTGGTGAGGTTCGGCAGCGCGCGCGCCAGCGGGGCATGGACATTGGCGTAAGCCGTTTCAAAGGCCTCGCGGTCTTCGGTCTTGGGCGGCGACCACACAGCTACAAGCTTCAGCATCACGTTCTCTCCCGCGCCGTTTTGCGCACAATGGCGACGGGTACGGCCCGCCCCTTTTTCTCTTGCCGAGATGCTACCAAACAAGCGATTGCTATGGCAAGTGCCGGGTGATAGCCAAGCCAAGAAATCCGGAGTTTTTCCCGCATCATGCCCACCACGAGTCTGGTCTTCGATCCGCGCGATCCGGACGTCATCCAGCGCCCGCTGGAAACGTTGCTGCGCTTGCAAGCGGCAGACCCGGTGCACTGGTCACCCCTGCTCAAGGGCTGGGTGCTAACGCGGCATGATGACGTCAAAGCCGTGCAGATGAACAGCGGCGTGACGTCGGACCGGCTAACCCCGTTTTTCGAGAGCCAGCAGGGCGAGGAACGGTCCCGGCTGAACGACCTGATCCGGTATCTCAACACCTGGGTCGTCTTCAAGGATCCACCCGATCACACCCGCCTGCGCACCCTGCTCAACAAGGTCGTCACCCCCGCCGTCATGCGCGATCTGGAAGACGGCATCACCGAACTCGCGGATGGTCTGCTCGAAAAGATTGCGGCACGCGGTGACGGCCGGTTCGAATGCATCAGCGAGTTCGCCAATCCTCTCCCCGCCAGCGTGATCATGGACCTGCTCGGCGTACCGCGAGAAGACATGGACTGCCTGCGCGATTGGTCGATGCAGTTGCAGCCCTTCCTCGGCAATGCGACCGGCTCCGGCGACAAGTACGAAACCGGCCGCGCCGGCATCGTCGCCATGGCAGACTACTTCCGCGATGCGGCTCTGCAGCGGCAAGCCAGCCCGCGCGGAGATGTGATCTCGCACTTTGTAAGCTTGCAGCAAACGGGCCAGATCACCGAGGATGAAGTTCTCGGCTCATGCATCCTGTTCCTGTTCGCGGGGCACGAAACGACCACCAATCTTATCGGCAACGGCATTCGAGCGTTGCTCGAAAATCCTGATGAGAAGGCCAGACTCCTCGCGGATCCGGCGCTGATCGCCAGCGCGGTGGAGGAAATGCTGCGCTTCGAAGGGCCGACAGGCGCGGTTGTGCGCGTCGTCAAGGACGCGTTCGAGCTGCGCGGCAAGACCCTTAAGCGGGGCGACCGGGTCTATGCGATGGTCAATGCCGCCAACCACGATCCTGCCGTGTTCGACGCCGCCGCCAGATTCGATATCGGCCGCACGCCCAACCGCCATCTCACCTTCAATCACGGCATCCACTTCTGCCTCGGCGCGCCTCTCGCCCGGGCCGAAGCGCGCATTGCAATCAGCCGCTTCTTCGCCCGCTTCCCCCACGCAGCGATGGCGACCGATACAGTCGAGTATATGGACACGCTGACCATGCGCGGGGTGCGCGAAATGCCGATGGTTACGGGGTAACGCGCGATGATCGAAGCCCCTGCCTTTAGCATGGCCAGCGTGTGGGCCGCCCACGCCCGCTTCGCGCCGGAACGGATTGCCGCCATCTGCGGGACGCGTCGGCTGACCTGGGGCGAATTCGACCGCGCGACCAACAGGGTCGCCAATGCCCTGCGCGCAATGGGTACGGCGCATGACGAGCCCGTGGCGCTTGTCATGACCAACTCGCTCGAAATGCTCGAAGTGATGTTCGGGGTGATCAAGGCCGGGGCCTGCATGGTGCCGATCAGCGGATTGCTCACCCCGCCTCAGATTGCGACCATGATGGCCGACAGCGGGGCGCGATGCGTGTTCGTTTCCGCCGGAAATCGGGCGTTGGTTGAAGCAGCCGAACTCGGCACCGAGGTACGCAGCATCGCCATCGGCTTTGAAGGCGAAGGCTGGGTCGCCGGAGACGCGCTGCTCGCCGCCGCACCCGAAAGCGATCCCGGCTTGTGCAGTCGCCCCGAGGACCGCTTCAACATCATCTACAGCTCCGGCACGACCGGCTTGCCCAAGGGCATCGTCCAGAGCCATGGCGCGCGGACACACTTTGCGTGGTCCAACGCGATCGAACTTGGCATGTCGCGCGAAAGCATCACGCTCGTCACCACGGCGCTCTATTCGAACGGCACGATGTTCATGGTGCTGCCACCGCTCCTGCTGGGCGCCACCGTGGTGATCATGGAGCAGTTCAGCCCGGCCGGCGCGTTGGCGCTGATCGAAAAGCACAAGGTCAGCCACGCCTTCATGGTGCCCACCCAGTGCATCGTCACGCTGGATGATCCGGCGCTTGGCGCGCATGATCTCTCGAGCCTCCAGTGCCTGCTCTCCGCCGGTTCCTCGCTCCGGCCCGATACGCGGGAGGCCGTGATCCAGCGGATGACGCCGCATGTCTACGAACTCTACGGCTTCAGCGAAGGTTTCGCGACGATGCGCAAACCCCGCGATACGCCTGCTAGGCCGGGCACGGTCGGGCGGCCGGTGATCGGCTTCGACCTTCGCATCGTGGGCAGCGACGACAAGGAATGCGCGCGTGGCCAAGTCGGCGAAATTGCAGGGCACGGCCTGGGGGTGATGGCCGGATACCATAACCGCCCGGACCTCGATGAGGCGATCCTCTGGCATGACCCGACCGGCGCGGCATTTCTGCGCAGCGGTGATCTGGGCTTTGTGGATGAAGAGGGCTTCCTTCATATCGTCGACCGCAAGAAGGACATGATCCTCTCGGGCGGGTTCAACATCTTTCCCGCCGATCTGGAAGCGGTCATCGGCGAGCATCCCGAAGTGCAGGACGTGACCGTCATCGGCATTCCGCATCCCAAGTGGGGCGAAACACCGCTCGCGCTGGTTATTCCCCGAGGGCAACCCGATCCCGATGCGCTGCTCGCATGGGCCAATGCTCGGCTGGCGCGAACCCAACGGCTGGCGGGGCTGGAGTTCCGGGACGAATTCCCGCGCAATGCGCTCGGCAAAGTGCTGAAACGCGAACTGCGCGCACCATGGTGGGACAAGCCCTGATGACAGACGCCTACATCGTTGGCAGCTATTCGAGCAGCTTCGGCAAGTTCCCCGATCGCAGCTTCAAGGACCTCACGCGTGAGGTCTACCTCGGCGTGCTGGCCGATGCGGGCCTTGCGAATGGCAACGATATCGGCATGGCTTGGTTCGGCAATTGCGGCATGTGGACCGACGGTCAGGGCAGCATTCGCGGACAGGTCTGCCTTACTCCGCTGGTGCGCGAGGGCCTGTTTCCCGAGCGGGTGCCCGTGATCAACGTCGAGGGCGGCTGCGCCACTGCCTCCATCGCGCTTCACGGCGCTTGGAAGGACGTGCTGTCGGGCCAGACCGATCTCAGCATTGCCATCGGCGTCGAAAAGACCTTCAACCCCGGCGCGCCCGAGCGCACCACAGCGCTGTTTGACGGCGGCATCGACCAGTATGACCGCGAGGAGTGGCTGGCCTATTACGCTGCGGCGGGCGAGGCTGCGGGCAAACCATTCGAGCCGGGCCCTGGCCGCACGATCTTCATGGACACTTATGCCATGCAGGCGGCCTGGCACATGCGCAACCATGGCACGACCGCGCGCCAGATCGCAATCGCCTGCGCCAAGAACCACACTGCATCGCAGCACAACCCCAAAGCGCAGTACCGCTTCCCCCTCTCCGCGGAGGATGTGCTTGCCGACCGCCCGGTGAGCTGGCCGCTAACCCGCGCAATGTGCGCCCCCATCGGCGATGGCGCGGCGGCGGCGCTGGTCTGCTCGGGCGCATGGCTTGCGCGGCAGCCTGCCGCCATCCGAGCCCGGGCGGTGCGCATCGCGGCGAGCACGATGACGGCCGGCAAGTATCGCCGTCTGGATGAGCCCGGGCTCTCGCAACTGGCAGCCCAGCGCGCCTACAAGGCGGCCGGGCTGACGGCGACGGACATCGATCTGGCCGAAGTCCACGATGCGACCTCGTTCTGCGAGCTTTACCAGTCCGAGATGCTCGACTTTTGCAGCATTGGCGAAGGCGGCAGGCTGGCTGAAAGCGGCGCGACTGCGCATGGCGGCTCGATCCCGATCAATCTTTCGGGCGGCCTCGTCAGCAAGGGGCACCCCGTTGGCGCAACGGGCCTCTCGATGATCGACGAACTCATGCTGCAGCTGCGCGGCGAGGCAGGCGCGCGGCAAGTGAGCGGCGCACGAACGGCACTCGCCGAGAACGGCGGCGGCGTGATGGGCTTCGATGAAGCGGCCTGTTCGGTCATCATCCTGCAGCGCGATTGAGCGTGAAGAGGCAGCCCTTGTGAGTTTGGCGACGAAAACCCGGCACAGAGCATCGCCGAAAGCCGAAGCGCGCGGCGGCGAGAGCCGGCGCGAGGCCCTGCTCGATGCAGCTGCGGCGATGTTCGCGGCCAAGGGGTATGATGGCACCTCGATCCGGGACATCGCAGGCGCGGTCGGCATGTTGCCGGGCTCATTGTATTACCACTTCAAATCCAAGGAAGACCTGCTTCTCGCGGTCTACCGGAAGGGTGTCACCCGGTTCGAGGAGGCCATCGCCGAGGCGCTGGACCAGACCACCAACGAGCCGTGGCAGGCAATCGAAGCGGCCTGCGCTGCGCATCTTTCAACCCTGCTTGATGGTGGCGACTACGCACGGATCGTCAGCCCGGAATTCATGCGGTCGTTTCCCCCGGCGATCCTCACGACGCTGAACGCCGAACGTGACCGCTACGAGCGCCATTTCGAAAAGTTGATTGCCGCGCTTCCGCTGGGTCTCGAAACCGATCGATGGCTGTTCAAGGTGGCGCTGTTTGGCAGCCTGAACTGGTCCCAGACCTGGTACCGCAAGGGCCGCTACACACCCGGCGATATTGCTGCCGCATTCATCGCCATGTTGCGGGCGAAACATGTTTGAAGCGTCTATCGGGCTTGAGCCTGCCAGGCATCGGCTTGGCAGGCTCAAGCCCGCAAATTTGTTGTATTCTTGACTCGATTTCGCGGCCCTCTCCGGGCAAGGTGAAGAGGAAGAAGCGGTACAGACCATACCAGGGCGATGCGCAGCTTTTGGCGAGCGGGCTCCTGGCGAGAAGGCTGCAGGTTCAAGGCATCGGCGAACACGCCGGGCGATGGAGAGGGTGGAAGATCATGCGCGTACCTTTTTTGCGTAAGCTGGCTGCGGCGTCGACACTGGCGCTGGCCGTAGGCGCCATTGCGATCCCCGGCGCGATGGCAACGGTGACCGATACGATGCTGCGAGCCGTGCCGGGCGCCGAATGGCTGACCTATGGCGGCGACTATGCCGAGCAGCGCTTCTCTCCGCTGAAGCAGGTCAACGAGTACAACGTCGATCAACTGGGCCTTGCCTGGTATGCCGACATGGATACGGCACGCGGGCAGGAAGCCACGCCGCTGGTGCACGATGGCGTGCTCTATGTTTCGACCGCCTGGTCGATGGTCAAGGCCTATGACGCCAAGACCGGCAAGCCGTTGTGGGCCTTCGATCCCAAGGTGCCGCGCTCCACGCTCTACCGGGCCTGCTGCGATGCGGTGAACCGCGGCGTTGCGCTTTATGGCGACAAGGTGTTCGTGGCGGCGCTCGATGGCCGCTTGATCGCGCTCGACCAGAAGAGCGGTGCGGTTGCCTGGTCAAAGACCGTGGTCCCCAACCAGACCGACTACACGATCACCGGCGCACCGCGCATCGTGAAGGGCCGCGTGCTGATCGGCGCGGCAGGTTCGGAATACAAGGCGCGCGGCTATATTGCAGCCTATGATCCGCAAGACGGCAAGGAAGTCTGGCGCTTCAACACGGTGCCCGGCA
>Ga0315905_10003322_pt1 | contig 16640 bp, 14 predicted proteins | sample LakEriMetagenome_5_FD_203522 | JGI IMG/M metagenome (GOLD analysis project Ga0315905, IMG submission 203522) | Freshwater fungal communities from buoy surface, Lake Erie, Ohio, United States - Buoy 4 MA121 | ecosystem: Environmental > Aquatic > Freshwater > Lake | place: USA: Lake Erie, Ohio... | reverse complement strand
CGCTTTTTGAAAGGCCTTTTGAAAAAGTAAAAAGTAAGAAAGCCCCCCAGAATACCTTGATTCCAGAGAGCATCTCTACTGTTCCTTCCGTATTTATTTATAGTTTGTTTAGTTCTTTCTTGCTCTTTAAAACATTGAATCCAACGTTGAATCCAGCATATCCACCACCTTTCTGTGATGAGTAAAAAATATTAACTGGAATATTTAATGCTCCTGCCTTAAACGTTCTTCCAACGGCAAAAACAAATGAGGTATTTAATTTAGTAACTCCCCTTTTATCAAAATGTGATTCTGAAAAATCATAGTTAGATACTCCTGATGCCGCCGCCGGAGTAGGTGCGTTAAAAAATCCTGTTGACGGATCGCCATTTGAATAATATTGGGGATCGTTTTTATAGGTTTCATACGCATATGTGTCCCAATCTGAGCTTGAAAAATAACGGCTATCTGTACCGAACTTATTTTCCGTATCAAAAAAACCATTTGAAACTTGTTTCAATCCGAATCCAGGACCAAAAGCCAACTCCCAATTTCCTTTGCCAAATCTAAATCCGTTCATAAAGGTAAAAGAGGGAATAAATTGACCTTGTTCCAACCCGGAAATGTTAAATACACCTTCAACAAGGGCTGAAAAATTTTCAGTACCCACATATTGGCCTTCTAACTGGTACCCAATCATACTTACAAACGGAGCAATTCCAATTCCACCTTGATCTTCCGGTCTAGTTGCAAATTCATAGATTGAACCTACCAATCCTGCAGCTCCAATGCGCGGTCCTGAATTATTGATTTTCCCTAAATTATTTGATGTAATAACATCATTTTTAAACGCTAAACGGTCTACTAAAATTTTGTCTGGTGCAACACCATGCATTTCTTTTAAAAGAATTTCAATCATACGTTGAACCTCCAATTCTTGATTGTCAAATTCTCGAACAGCAGATTTATATATGGTTTTGTTCTTTACATCAATAATTTTTAAAGTAATCGCGATTTTATTTCCTAATAAATCCAAACTTCCGCACATCACATAATCTGTATTCAATGAATTACCCAATTTTATTAAGCAATTTTGACCAAAACAATCTGCTGAATATTCAGGATTTGATTTGATAACATCAGCCATATCGAACTCATCATAAACTTTGTATTTATTAAGTTTGATCAATTCTAAACGCATCATGCGAGCAGCTGATTCGGCTTTTACCGTTAGAGAAGTGACATTTGGGTTTGCAACGGCAATTGTCTGCGTAGGCTCAGTTGTTTGAGCAATGAATTTCGTACTTACAAATAAAGCTAGTAAGATGAAAAAGAAACTTTGTGTTTTCATAATTTTTAATTTTTATGATACAAAGTTGTTGCAAAAAACAAAACGGAAGAAATTGTTTATTGAAAGTAGATAATTATAATTTGCGAATATCGCAACTGAATAATTTTATTCAAAAGCTAAATCGGCTTCAATTTTAGTTTTAAATAATCGAATCATTTTTTCTAAATCAAAGAAATAACTGTTTCGTTCTTTTTCATTCACCTGACTTATCAAACTTGAGTTAGCTAATTGCTTATCCAAAATCTTTTTGGTATCCATTACATAGTTTTCATCTGTTGTATGCAGGTAATTCATAATGTTATGTGAAATAAATAAGCCCTTCGTCTCGTTGGATTCATAGTAAAATGTTGCTTCCGAATTTATAGTTTCATTCATATACATTTCAAATTTGTTTCCCTCAGCAGGTGCTGAGGTACCATAGATGAACTTTTTACCAACAGTAGCTTGATCTTTTAAATGCTCCACAAATAGTAAAGCTCTTTCACATAGAAAAACTGCATACGTTGGGTCATCAAATAAATGAGCTTTGTAATAATACCAAACTTGACGCATAAATCCGCGAAGGAGTTCTTGGTCATAGATCTCAACAGTTGGAATATGATTGTATAGTTGTAAAATTTCTTTTCCTAATTCAAAAACGCGATCCGGAGTTTTTTCGTGTACAAACTTTTGGTTGGCATAATCGGTGATTTGTAAATGTGTTTTTGCCCAAAAGAATAAACGAAAACGAACTAACTGAGGAAAATTCAAAAGTTGAAAGAATTGTACATTATTAATAGCCAATAAAATTTTCGGATTTGAAAATGATTTCAAATGCACAAAACGATCTCTTATTCCTTCTAAATAACTTACTAAACTGAAATCATATGTGTTTAAGGGAGGAAAATCAAACATAGCCTTACCGGTTCCTATTTCAGCCAGTTTATCGAACGAAATATTGTAATGCTTACATATTTTTTGAATCTCACTTGCGCTAAGGGGTGTTTCATTTCTATATCTTCTATAAACCGCGTCGGGACTAATATGCAAAACTTCTGATAAAGCATTACCAAGGGAATCTTGATTTCCTATTTTTAATTTAATTTCTTGAAAAATGAGACTTTGAATAGATGTTTTCATTTAGATTTAAAATTTATAAAACCAAGTACACATGGGGATTGGAAATGAATTGTTTTCACCGTGATCAAAAACGGCAACTCCAGCCAATGAAACTTGAAATGCTTTGTTCTCTTTTGTTTGAAAACGCATTCCAGGCATTAAAAACAAGGCAAATACTTCTTGATTCAACGTTACTTTTTGTCTGTAAATCCCGTTGGAAAAATCAGGGGGACTCGCTTCTTTTACTACTTCAATATCTCCGAAATTATTATATCGTTCAGCGTTGGAAAAAACCCCAAACATAGAATCGAAAATAAAACTTGCTTTAGCGCCAACCCGGGCGATGCCAGCTATCGAAATTATCGGGCCTTGAAGCAAAATTTTAGATGAATATTCTTTGTATTTGTAAAAAAATGAATATCCATCAGTTGAATTATATGTTCCAGGTTCTACAAGCATCTTAGTATTTACTTTTTGGTTGATGTTTGATAAATAGCCATATCCTGCACTAAAAGTAATGTTATTTTTTCGATCTCCGTATGTCACATTGCCAAAATGCAATCCACCATATCCTTCAAAACTGTTGAAATATCCGGAAGTTCCAAATAAAGTTCCTATCGAAAAATTGAGTTTTGGTTTTTTTGTTGGAATCGTATATTTTGCAGCGAAAACTAAGGGACTTGCCAGCCATGTGGACATAATTCCAATATTTAAGTGGTTGGTTACTGCAAAATGCACTTCTGGTCCATATAAATTTAGCATGGTATAATTTTCACCCTTTGTTATTGGCAATGCATTTGTTGTAAAAGCATGTCTAGTGGTAAATGGCCCTGAAGAGTGGTATTCTCCACGTACCACTGATTTTTTATCAGCTATCAATATAATGCTTCTCACATCTGATTTAGGAATATAAATCTTTCCTAAGTTTTCTGTTTTTATAAGGATTTCTCGTCCGTCATCGGAAAGAATTTTTCCAATAAATTCAGATCCATTTGTTTTAGTAATTAAATACGTATTTGTATCCCCTTGTTGATGTGTTGGAATTTGTGCAAAGGCATTCCCAAGACTGAAAAGAAAAATAAATAGTAATAGGTTTGTTTTCATAATTAATTGTTTGATTTATAATAAATTATGCAATTGAGATCATGCAATCACATGAAGCAAACCTAGTAGATTGTTCTCATTTTATCATTGTATCTAATCGTAAATAACTAGTGAATTTTCAAGATTGAAGTTTTTTCAATTTTTCAATTTTTGTTTTATTTTTCAGGCAACCACACAACAAAAAAGTAGTTTTTTACGTAGTAACATTGTCGTATCTTTACAAGACAAATTCGAATTGAAAAAACTAGGGTTTATTTGCTTATTGCTTCTCACCTTCAAAATACTTGGTCAAGAGGTGTGGATGACTCCCAATCGCGGGCAATGGGATGAACGTATTTTGTACAACGTAGATCTCAATCAAGGCAAGTTGTATTTGGAAAACACTCAAATGACTATTAACTTGAGTGATGCTTTATCACATAATCATAGTGAACATGAAGATCATTCAGAAGAAAAAAGTGGGATAGCATATCATACAATTAATCAAACTTTTCTAAACGCAAATCTAAATGCTACTAAGGTTGAGAAAAATCCATCGAGTCATTATTCGAACTATATGTTAGGTTCTGATAAATCCAAATGGAAATCAGAAATTCATTCTTTTGGTGAGGTTCAATACCAGGAATTTTATCCGAACATTGACTTGTTTTACAACTCAAGTAATGGTCAGTTGAGCTATAATTTTTTGGTTCTACCAACAGGGGATCCTACCCAAATCGAATTTGTTTTGACGGGTGCTGAGTCGGTCAGAATTGCTGTGGATGGTTCTTTAATTTTAAAACATCGCTTTGGAGAAATTATTGAATCTGCACCTCTTGCTTGGACTGAGGACGTTAGTGGAAATAAAACAAAAGTGTCATGTCTTTTTGAGATTCATCGGGATACTGTTCGGTTTAGTTTTCCAAATGGATACAATAAGAATGAGAAATTAATCATTGATCCGAGCTTGACTTTTTCAACTTTTACTGGTTCTACAGCCGATAATTGGGGTTTTACAGCTACGCCAGATATTAATGGAAATTTATTTGGTGGAGGAATTGTTTTTGGTTCTGGGTATCCACTTTCAACGGGTGCTTATGATGTTTCATATAATTCGGGAACAGGTTCTTTTCCAATGGATGTTGGTATAACAAAATATAATACAACTGGAACAAATATCTTATATTCAACCTATATCGGTGGTAGTGGAAACGAGACTCCCCATTCAATTGTTTGTGCTCCAAATGGTGAATTATATATTTATGGGGTAACCTCATCAACAAATTTTCCTATGGCAGGAACACCTTACGACAATTCATTTAATGGCGGGCCTTATGAATTGGAAAATTCTTTAGAATTTAATGGTGCTGATATTTATGTGGCTCGTTTAAATGCCAATGGAACATCTTTATTGTCATCAACTTATGTTGGAGGATCAAATACTGATGGTTTAAATACGAATAGCCTTGATTATAATTACGGGGATCAATTTCGCGGTGAGATTATATTGGACGACAATCAAAATATTTATATTTCGAGTACTACTGCATCATCTAATTTTCCAACTGTTTCGGCAAGTCAAGCAACTTTAAACGGTAGTCAAGACGCTGTCATTTTTCGGATGAATGCTTCCTTGAGCACCTTAACTTGGAGTACTTATTTTGGAGGTAGCGGTTTAGAAACTGGAAATTCAGTAACAGTATCAAGTAATGGATTTGTTTATGCCGCAGGTGGTACATCCTCCTTTTCGCTGCCACTTTCAGTTGGAAATGATTTGTCATTCAATGGAGGTATTTCTGATGGTTATGTTTTGCGCTTGAATCAATCGAATGGGCAATTTGTTTCAGGAACTTTTATGGGAATGAGCGAATATGATCAAACCTATTTTGTAGATACGGACATTGATAATTTTGTTTATGTCTATGGACAAACAGAGTCTGATTGGGGAGTCTCACCGGGATGTTATGGCACACCTAATTCCGGGCAATTTGTGCGGAAATATACTACTGATCTACAAACCATTTCCTGGTCAACAATGATTGGTGCCGCTCATGGACATGTAGAAATTTCACCAACCGCCTTTTTAGTTTCCGATTGCTATGATATTTATTTGGCAGGTTGGGGTGGGATACTCAATCAAAATGGCCAAGCATCATTTTCTACAAGTAATAATTTCCAATGCACACCCGATGGCTATCAACTTACAACCAATGGAAATAACTTTTATGTTGCTGTTCTAGACCAAGATGCAAGTTCATTGAAATACGCAACGTTCATGGGCGGAACAAATAGCAGTTACAATCATGTGGATGGTGGAACGAGCCGTTTTGATAAGTCAGGTCGAATTTATCATGCTGTTTGTGGTGCATGCGGAGGCAATGATTACGGATTCACAAGTACACCAGGAAGTTGGTCTCCAACAAATAATAGCTCCAATTGTAATATGGCGACGTTTAAGTTTGAATTGAGTACAATTCAGGCAGCGGCTGCCCAACCTGCTCCGCTAATTTGCATTCCTCAATCCGTTTATTTTCAAAACAATAGTACAAACGGAAACGCCTATTCGTGGGACTTTGGTGATGGCAATTCATCGACTGAATTTGAACCAATATATCAATATACCGAACCGGGAATTTACGATGTAACACTTGTTGTTTATGATACGAATGGTTGCTTCAGTTCTGATTCAGTAACTATTACGGTGACAATTGGTGCATTTGAAGGGGGAGTTGTTCAGCCATCAAGCCCAATTTGTCCGGGTAATTCATACCAATTTGATGCATTTGGAGGTGTAAATTACAGTTGGACACCCGCTAATCTTCTGAATAATCCGAATATTTCAAATCCCGTTGCAACAATTTCTTCAACAACCACTTTTTCTGTTGTTATTTCTGATAGCTGTGGTTCTGTTACCGTTCCTGTGACCTTAGAAGTTTTTCAGAGTTCCCTTTCAGTATCTACGGATACTAGTATTTGTATTGGGGGATCTGTTCCACTTGAGGCACAAACAAACGGAACTGTAGTTTGGAGTCCACCAACATTTTTAAATAATCCTTCAAGTTTAAATCCTATTTCTACACCAACTTCATCTATTACCTATTCAGTAACTTCAACGAGCCCTGATGGATGTGTCAATGAAGATTCTGTTGCTATTTCAGTGTATTTTAATCCACCAATCCCATTACTTCCGGATACTGTAGCAATGTGTCAAGGTGGAGCAGCAACAATCGTAGCCGGAGGCGGAAACACCTATTCTTGGAGTCCGAATTCATTTATTAACACTTTGGTGGGTTCAACAGTACTTGTTAATCCACCGAATGATCAATGGTATTACTGTGAGGTAACAAATGCCTGTGGTACTGTCCCAGATTCAGTTTGGATAAATGTTATTCAAGCAGCAATTACAGCGGGAAATGATACAATAATTTGTCCGGGTGAAACAGCAATTATATGGGCTACAGGAGCTAGCACGTATGAGTGGTATCCTTCAAATACAGTTGTTTCAGTTAACGGTAATATCGCTGAGGTAAGACCTAATCAAAGTACAAATTATATGATAATTGGGACAGATATTAACGGATGTAGGGATACTACATTTGTGGAGATTGTTTTGCATCCAATGCCAAGTATTGAATTAACTACAAATGTTATTGCGTTTTTTAATGATGAAATTCAATTAGAGGCGATAACACATTCTCCAGGGGTTTTTACTTGGAATCCACCGGAATTCCTTTCTTGTGTAAATTGTCCGAATCCAGTTGCTACTCCCAATAGAAATATTACCTACCAGGTATTTTTCACAGATCAAAATGGCTGTTCTACCTCTAGTTCAGTTTCAATCTCATATGATGCAGTTGTTTATGTTCCTAATACATTTATACCTGATGGAAACGGGGTGAATGAAGTCTTTAAAGTCTATGGCGGGAATCTAAAAGAAATGGAGTGTTTGATTTTTAATCGTTGGGGCGAATTGATTCATACGTTGAATTCAATTGATGAAAGTTGGGATGGAACTTACAAAGGAAGAATGTGTCAGGATGGAACTTACACGTGGAAATTGATTTACAAAGACTATTTTGGCAATAAAAATGAAATCACCGGACACGTAAATTTAATACGTTAATTCAATTACTCGAAAAATCTAATTTGAAGTTAACTTTATAACGATAGAGACTTCAAAAATTCATTCTTTGTTGCCTCATTTTCAAATTTCCCTGAATAAAAACTTGTAACCGTTGCTGAAGATTCATCTTTAATTCCTCGTGAAGATACACAAAGGTGCTTTGCATCAATTAAAACGGCAATATCTTGTGTTCCCAAAACACGTTGTAATTCTTTGGCAATCTGAACAGTTAATCGCTCTTGAACTTGAGGTCTTTTCGCAAAATATTGCACAATTCGATTTAATTTCGATAATCCAATAACAGATCCATTTGAAATATAGGCGACGTGAGCTTTTCCCATAATTGGCACAAAATGATGCTCGCAATTACTATAGAATGAAATATTTTTTTCTACCAACATTTGATTGTATTGGTATTTATTATCGAATAGTGCAATTTTAGGTTTGTTATCAGGATTTAATCCCGAAAAAATTTCTTGAACATACATTTTAGCTACCCTGTAAGGAGTTCCTTTTAAACTATCATCGGTTAAATCAAGACCCAATGTCTTCATTATTTTTTCAAAATGATAGGCTATTTCATCGATTTTTTGAGAATCAGATTTTTTAAATGCATCAGCGTGCATTGGTGTTTCAATAGACGTTAAAATATGTTCATCGCCTAATTGCTCGTATAGTTCGCTCAGTGAAATAGATTCTGCTTTCATGTTTTGTATTTTGTCAAGTTAGATTTTTCTATGGTCATTTTCTAGTTTGAATGAGACCGTAAAAGTAAAAACAGATGAAAGTAAATAATGTTTAATATTTTAAATAAAAAGTTAAACAAATAAGATGTGCTGTAATTTGATTAATCTAAAATAACCCTGTATTCTATCCTAATTGATAAACTTAGTGATTCGAATCAATCACCTCCCAAACCTTCTCAGCCGTTTGATCCCAAGAGAATAATTTAGCTCGTTGAATTCCATTCTTTATTAACGTTTCTCGTAATTCTTGTTTTTGAAACAAATGATTCATACCTTCAGCAATTTCGTTTTCGTTAAATGGATCGCAATAAATCGCTGCATCACCTGCTATTTCTGGCAAACTTGTCTTGTTGCCTGATAAAATAGGGATTCCACATTTCATTGCTTCAATCAAAGGAATTCCAAAACCCTCGAAATAGGGCGCGTAGGTCAAGGCAAAAGCAGAAGCTGTATATTGAACTAATTTTTCTTGTGTTAAATGTCCTGTAAATCGAACACTATTTTTCACCGTCTCTGGAATTTCGATGGAATGTCCTTTCCACATTGGTTTTCCAACAATTACCAATTCAAAATCCGGGTAAGAGTTTTGCTCCATAAAAAGCGCAAAGGAATTAACTAAACGCTGCACGTTTTTGCGTGGGTGAATAGAACCCACAAAAAGGAAATAAGGATTTAAATTATTTTCATTTCGAAACATTTTAGTTTCATCCTCCGAAAAAACGCGAAATTTCTCAGAAGCGCCATTCCAAGCAACCACAATTTTTTTAGGGTCAATATGGTAGATCGAAATAATGTCTTGTTTTGATGCTTCAGAAACTGTAATAATTTTTTGGGAATGCTCCGCGAATTTTGGGAAATACTTTCTGTAGTACCAACCTACTAGTCCCGGTAAATCCTTCGGATAATGTTCAAAATTTATATCGTGAATTACATGTATTTGAGGGGTTTTTGAACCTAAAACTAACGATCCGTCAGGTGAAAATAAAACGTCGATTTTGTGTTTTTTTAGTGCTCTTTTCAAGCTCCATTCAAACCAAATTAAGTAAAGAAAGGGATGTCGTGCTTGTGGTTTTAGAACTATTTCTGTACAATTAGAACCAAACTTGAACTTCTTATCCACTTTTCTATCAAAAAATAAAATAAATTCATGTTCAGGATGATTTTGTACAATTCTTCGCACAACTTCATAAGTGTACCAGCCAAATCCTTCCATTTTATCGGAAAGTAAAAAGCGGGTATTTATTCCTATGCGCAAAATTTAGTTTAAGACGGGAACTGATTCAATTTCTTTTAAAACACCATCCCACAAATGCATTCTCATTTTTAATGCTTCTATAGAAACTTGAGTGGCTTCTTGCCATTTTTCATGATCTTCTCCACATAAATCTAGAATCATTTGGAGTGCCATCGGACCATGCTCGTCACCATCAACTTCAATGTGTCTTTCTAGATAATAAATCAATTCAGACAATGAGTTACCAGATTGTTTTTCAACTGTTTTTACGATTTCAATGAACATATCCGGAATTAAATCTTCACGACCAAAGGTGAATAAGGCGGCTAGTTCATGAGCTTTATTTTCTTTAATTTTTTGAAATGTGAACTTGACAAAATCTTTAGTGTTTTCCGAAATTGTTAGGTATTCAAGTTTAGTGGATAGAGATTCAATTGTGCATGACTCCATAAAAGATAGAATTTCTGTCGTTCTTGCACCAATTTGTTCCATTGCTTTTATATACAACTCAAAATGACTAGCTGGATTCCCTATTTGATCCAAATCACTTTCTTCTCCCCATACGATTTCATTTATTAACCTTCGTGTAGATGCAGACCCAACAGGTTTCCACGGTAATTCAACCGATGTCAAATTGATCTGAATCGCTTTCAGCAAGCTCATAAAATCCCAGACCGCATAAATATGTTGTTGCATAAAAAGCTGGATTGCTCCCAACGTATTTAATTTAGAATACAAAGGATGAGCAAGGAGCTCTGCTCGAAAAGGCTCAATATCGGCTTTTAATTTATTGAGTTCTTGAGTCATTTATCTCAATTTGATTCCTAATTCTTGAAATTGTGCATCTTCCAAAGGTGAAGGCGCATCAATCATGGTATCACGTCCACTGTTATTTTTAGGGAAAGCAATATAATCTCGAATGGATTCTGAACCACCCATGGTTGCTACCAAACGATCTAATCCAAAAGCTAAACCACCGTGTGGAGGCGCCCCAAATTCAAAAGCGTTCATTAAAAATCCAAATTGAGCTTGAGCTTGTTCTGGAGTGAATCCAAGAAGATCAAACATCTTGGCTTGTAATTCCTTGTTGTGAATTCGAATTGAACCACCGCCCAATTCTACACCATTCATGGCTAAGTCATATGCATTAGCGCGAACATTACCTGGATCTACCTCTAACAAATGGAAATCTTCCGGTTTTGGTGAAGTAAATGGATGGTGCATAGCATGCCAACGCTTTGAATCTTCATCCCACTCCAATAATGGAAAATCAACCACCCAAAGCGGCTTAAATTCATCTGATTTTCTAAGTCCCAATTGATTTCCTAGATGCAAACGCAATTCATTTAACTGTTTGCGTGTTTTACCTAAATCACCGCATAAAACTAACAACAAATCTCCAGGTTTCATATTGGTTTGACTTGCCCATTTTTCTAATTCAGCGGAATCATAAAATTTATCAACAGAAGATTTGAAGGTTCCATCTAGATTGTAACGCATGTAAACCAACCCTTTTGCACCAATTTGTGGACGTTTCACCCAATCAGTTAGCTCGTCAAGTTGTTTTCTGGTATATTCAGCTGCCCCACTCACGTTTATTGCAAGTACGCTTTCAGCACTATCAAAAACAACAAAGTCTTTTCCTTGAGTAAGTGAAGTCAAATCCTGAAATTCCATGCCGAAACGAATATCCGGTTTGTCTGAACCATATTTTTCCATGGCTTCAGCGTATGTCATTCGTGGAAAAGCGCCTTCAAAGTCAACATTTTTAACTGTTTTAAATAAATGTTTTATCAAGCCTTCAAACGTTTGTAAAACATCTTCTTGTTCCACAAATGACATTTCACAGTCAATCTGAGTGAACTCTGGCTGTCTGTCTGCACGTAAATCCTCATCTCTGAAACATTTAACAATCTGATAATAACGATCAATTCCAGAAACCATCAATAATTGCTTGAAAGTTTGAGGCGATTGAGGTAAGGCATAAAATTGTCCTTGATTCATTCTACTTGGTACCACAAAATCTCGGGCTCCTTCCGGAGTGGATTTTATTAAAACAGGCGTTTCAACATCCATGAAATTTTGAGAGTCTAAGTATTTGCGTGTTTCAAGTGCTACTTGATTCCTTAAAAATAATTTCTGCTGAACAGGATTCCTTCTTAAATCTAAATAGCGGTATTGCATGCGTAATTCGTCACCGCCATCTGTCTCATCCTCAATTGTGAAGGGAGGAGTTTTGGCAGCATTCAAAATTTGTAGGTTTTCAACTACAATTTCTATTTCTCCGGTGGGAATATTTTTGTTTTTGCTTGATCTTTCGATTACAGTTCCTGTTGCTTGAATAACGAATTCTCTTCCTAATTTACGAGCACTTTCACACAAATCAACGTTTGTATCCATATTGAAAGCTAATTGGGTAATTCCATAGCGATCGCGTAAATCGATGAATGTCATTCCACCCAAATCTCTGGACTTTTGAACCCAACCGGAGACAGTAACTTTTTGATTGCAATTTTCTAAACGAAGCTCACCACACGTATGCGTTCTGTACATAATCTAAATTTGAGGTACAAAAATAGAAAAACAAAACCGATAGGGAAAGGTTTGAACGAAAGATGCAGGAATAAAAGAATTATTTTTCTTTTTCCTTCAAGATTTGTTTTCTCAATGCTTCTGTGGCATCATCAACCGCCTCTTCAAAAGATTTACTTTGTTTTTTAGCAAATAATTCTTTTCCGGGAAGATGAATTTTTACTTCTGCGATTTTATTTTCTTTTTCCTTGTCTTTATCCAAACGCAAAAAAACTTCCGATGACAGTGCTTTGTGATTAAAAAGTTCTAATTTGTTCATGCGTTCTTGAATGAAATCGACTAATTTTTGATCTGCTTTGAAATGTATTGAATGAACTTTTGTTTCCATAATCTTTACTTTTTACCACCTCGAGGGTGTGTTTGTGAATAAATAGAAGTTAATTGCGCAAAAGAGTTGTGCGTATACACTTGAGTTGCAGATAAATTGGCGTGACCCAATAAATCTTTCAATGTCTCTAAGCCTGTTCCTCTGTTTAACATGTGGGTAGCAAATGTATGACGCAAAACATGTGGACTTGTTTTATCCAAATTAGTTGCAATACTAAGGTATTGATTTATTATCCGGTAAACAAGCATTGGGTATATTTTTTTACCAAATTTCAAGGAAAATACAAATGGACTTTCACCAACTTGTTGATTTTTAACTTGGATGTACGTTTGAATTTGGTCATTTAAATCTTTGGAAATAGGTATAATACGTTCTTTATTCCTTTTACCGATAACTTTTATGGACTCACTAGAAACATTTTGTACTCGTAAATCAATTAATTCGCTCAATCGAATTCCTGTTTGGTAGAACAACTCAAAAATTACTTTGTCTCTTTTTCCATTCAAGGAATCAGCGTATAATTCATCCAATTTTTCAGTTTGTAATTCAGATTCTTTTGCGAAAGCGGGAAGGCGTTTTTCATTTTTAGGACCTTGAACTTTTGCCATTGGATTTATGGTTACTAATTCTTCTTTTCGCAACCATTTATAGAAGGTTCGTAATGCAGCAAGTTTCCTGTTAATTGATTTTGCCTTTATTTTCTCTTCAAAAAGTTGTACAATCCAGCCACGAATAAAGTTTGAGGAAAACTCATTGAAATCGATGATTTTTTTGACTTCAGCGTAGTTTATAAACTGAGTCAAATCTCGCTCGTACGCATCTATGGTATGTTGCGAATATCGTTTTTCTGTTGTTAAATATAGAATGAAATTATCGAGCATAAAAAAAGGAGCTAAAAAGCTCCTTTGAATACGATATATACAGTGATTTGTTACTGTTCAGCAGAAATTAAATGTTGTTTGTAGGCAGCACGAATAATTTGTTGTCTTTTCGTTACAGAAGGTTTTTCAAATTCTTTACGAGCGCGTAATTGTTTCATTACGTTCGTTTTCTCGAATTTCTTCTTGTACTTTTTCAACGCTTTTTCAATGTTTTCGCCTTCTTTAATTGGAATAATTAACATACAAACTCTTTTTTTAATTGTTTTAAGGGGTGCAAATATATGTATTTAGTTATTGAAATACAAATTATTTTAGAATTTCTCGTGAAATAACTAATTTTTGAATCTCAGAGGTACCCTCGCCGATAGTCATAAGTTTAGAATCACGTAAAAATTTCTCAGCAGGATACTCTTTCGTGTATCCGTAACCACCCATAATTTGAACAGCTTCATTACCACATTTTACCGCTACTTCAGATGCAAAATACTTGGCATAAGCACCTTGTTTTGTTAAAGGTTGTTTTTTGTTTTTCAAATCGGCTGCTTGAAAAGTAAGTAACTCAGCTGCTTTCACTTCCGTTGCCATGTCGGCTAATTTAAATCCGATTGCTTGGAAATGGGCGATTGGTTGACCAAACTGTTCTCTTTCTTTTGCATACTTTACTGACGCTTCAAAAGCTCCGCGAGCGATTCCACAACTTAGAGCAGCAATTGAGATTCGTCCACCATCCAAAATTTGCATAGCTTGTTTGAAACCCATTCCAACTTGTCCAATTACATTTTCTTCCGGAATACGAACGTTTTCAAAGATTAATTCAGCTGTTTCGCTCGCTCTAACACCTAATTTATCTTTAATTTTCACCGCTGAAAACCCAGGAGTTCCTTTCTCAATGATAAATGCTGTAATGCCATTGCTATCTAATAAATCTCCAGTTCGAATCAATACCACAGCAACATCTCCGGATAAACCATGTGTAATCCAGTTTTTAGAGCCATTAATTACCCACTCATTTCCTTCTTTTACGGCAGTACATTTCATACGCATGGCATCAGAACCTGTATTTGCTTCTGTCAATCCCCAAGCGCCAATCCACTCACCTGTTGCTAATTTTGGTAAATATTTTCTCTTTTGTTCTTCGGATCCGTGGTAATAAATATGACCTGTACAAAGTGAGTTATGGGCGGCTACACTTAATCCAATTCCACCACATACTTTTCCTAATTCCATTAGTGCAGTGGCGTATTCAAAATAACCAAAACCTGAACCGCCGTATTCTTCAGGGATAAAAATACCTAAAAGACCAAGTTCTCCCATTTTTTTCATAACATCAATAGGGAAATGTTCATCGTTATCCCATTTCTTGTAATTAGGTCTAATTTCTTTTTCTGCAAAATCACGCACCATTTGTGCGATCATTTCTTGGTTTTCGTTGTATTCAAATTCCATTTTATTTTGATTGATTTAATAAGTAACTAAACTCTGAATATTATTTGTATATTGCATTAATTTTTCCTCACCGTTGAGAAAGCTGAGGTTAACTAAAAAACTGAATCCGGCAATTTTACCACCACATTTTTGAATCAATTCTGCTGCTGCAGAAGCTGAGCCACCTGTAGCCAATAAATCATCGTGAACTAATACATTCTGACCATGACTAATGGCATCTGTATGCATTTCAATAACTGCATTTCCATATTCTAATTCGTAAGAATGACTGATTTTATCGTAGGGTAATTTTCCTTGTTTTCTGATTAAAACAAAAGGAACTCCCAAGCGAATAGCCAATGGATAACCAAACAAAAAACCTCTACTTTCAACACCGGCAATTGCCTCAATTCCTTTTGATTGATAGATTTCTACCAAATAATTCAAAACCTCATCCGATAATTTTGGATCGAGCATGATCGTTGAAATATCTTTGAAAATGATTCCCTGTTTTGGAAAATCAGGTACGTCGCGAATGGCAGTTTTTAATTTTTCTTCAATTGACATACTACAAAGATAAGTAGGGTTTTAGTTTTTCAAAACATTCTTCGTCAATTAATATAGATTCTTTTATTTCTTCCACACTTTTAAAGCCTCTTTTTCTTTCACGTATTTTGATGATTGAATTGGCTATATTCCAGTTCAAGTAAGGATGTTTCTTCAATTCCTCTGCGGTGGTTAAGTTCAATTTAAGTTTTGAAATTTGATTAACATTAACTGTAACAAAAGGCTCAATTTGTGCATATTTTTCCGCATCGATTTTCCAAACTTCTAGCAATTGTCCAGGTTTTGAGAATCCACCCAAACGAGTTCTATAATTAATTATCCATTTGGCGAAAGATTCTCCAATGCCCGGGATTTTCATTAAATCCTCTTGAGTAGCTGCGTTTAGTTCAACTACAATTTTTGGTTTTTCCGTTTTGGTAAAGCTCTTCTTTTCAGGAGTCACTGATTTTTCAAAGGTTGGATAGAAAGTGGAATCTTTGATCATGTCAAACAGCTCATCAGATATTACAAAGACACGCTGAAGATCCTCATTTGATTTTAATCCACGGGAGGTGAATTTCAATACTACTTTTGCTTGTTTTTCGGTCATTCCTAATTGCATCCAATCGCTCAATTCGTATGTATTCGGATCAAATTTCGACGGAGGCAAGTGGTAGCGACTCTTTTTTTCACGATTGTAAGTGTAAGTGGATTTTCTGTTTTTTCGATAACTCGCTATTTTATTTTTCGTTTCGGCAATTTCGGCATCTGAAATTTTAATCGTTGCTTCTGAATTGTCAAAGGTTAATACTATTCTGGGAATATAAACGATAATTATTGATAGAAAAATAACTAATACAAGTGCCTGTCTATTTCGTTTGGAGATGTAGGGCATTCCGATAATTCTTTACAGTGAGGGATTGGATTTTATCCGAGACATTATCAGGAAAATGGGAAGTCCGAGAAGAACAATTAAAAGCCCCATTCCAGCATTTTTACTATCATAAATTAATAAGCAAGCACAAATGGCCAATGTTATAATTATGTATATCAGAGGAACAATTGGATAGCCAATAACTTTGTAAGGACGAGGTGTATCCGGTTCTTTTTTACGAAGAACAAAAATCCCAGCGATTGTAATCACATAAAAAATGAGAGAAGCAAATGTACTGTAAACGACAAGGTCACTGTATTTTCCTGAAAAGCACAGTACACAAGCCCATAAACATTGAATCCATAAAGCGATTCCAGGGA
>Ga0315905_10003321_pt1 | contig 16640 bp, 11 predicted proteins | sample LakEriMetagenome_5_FD_203522 | JGI IMG/M metagenome (GOLD analysis project Ga0315905, IMG submission 203522) | Freshwater fungal communities from buoy surface, Lake Erie, Ohio, United States - Buoy 4 MA121 | ecosystem: Environmental > Aquatic > Freshwater > Lake | place: USA: Lake Erie, Ohio... | reverse complement strand
AGGGGGGAGTATGGGTTTAGCTCTCTCTTGAAGCAAAATAAAAAAGCTAAAATTTGCTTCGTCATTTGCTTCGCCGGAAAAAAAAAATTATTATTTTATATTTATGCTGTGATTGTGAAGCAAAAAAATTATAAACGGTCCAGTAACTACTACTCACGGTGCTATCGCGCCGCGTGGCCGCGCCGCAGTCATCGCTGACAACCGTAGGTTGTCAGCCCTGCGGTTGTCAGCCACGCTGCGGTTGTCAGGCACGGTGCTATCGCGCCGCGTGGCCGCGCCGCAGTGCTGGTTGGCCACAAATTTTTTTATCTCGATTAGCAATTTTCGTTTTTTATTTATTACTTTATACAAAGTGCATTTTTATGCTTCTCTTATGTGGAAGAGCACAGAAAGGAGCGAGAGCGCGCAGTTGACGAGGTCCCCAACCAATCCGAATATTGAGGTGATAAGCCATTGCTCTGAGCGAGGCAGAGCCACGGAAAGAGAGTGAGTGGAGCAAAAGCGTACACACATGGCGGGCGCAATTGATGAATCGAGATTAGATCTCACCAACTTGAAAATCTGTTCGACTTTTCTGAAAATCTGTTCGACTTTTCTCAACAGCATTGTTGACAGCATGCAGTGCTGCGTGACGCTCTTCAACATCCTGAGTCTCGGGGCCGTGTCTGACCACCAGCCACCGTTCAAACTAGCCTGAGCGCTGCTCACAATCATATGATTCACTGTGGCACAAGTGCTCACGTCCAGATGGCCCGGATCGTGATGAGGGAGGGTGCGGTCGTGAGTCAGACGACAAAGCATGTAGAAAAATAAGAAATTGAAGATTAAAATATGAATTTACCATTGCCCCATTTTCATTTGACCAGTAAACCGGTGGTAAAAGAATCCCGCCCTTTCGGACGAAAAGTGAATGTTTCATGAAGACCACGAACCGGAAAAATGAATTTGGGGTTTTCAGTCCTTACAAAATTTGAGTACTACTCGTACAAAAGAATTTGTACCATCTCGATTTTCCTCAAGACTAACCTAAAGATGGGGTCAAAAAACCAGTCGAAAAAATGAGTTTTCGTTTATTTACGGTGCAGGACCTCCAACATTGGCTCCTTGAGCAGAGACGCGGTTAGCGCTCTGCTAATGAAAAGAGATTCCCTTCATCTCTCTGTGCAGAAACGTGGTCATTGTTCTGCATGTGAATAGCAATGCCTTTCACCTCTCTGAGCAGAGATGCAGGTACCGCTCGGGGCGTTTGCCAGAGCTCTCCGACCGTGGGCTGACGACCGTGAGTCTCATGCGGCGAGTCGATTGGACGTGTTGAACGCATGGGCGATCAGGAAGCGGAGGATGCCATTGTTTGGTTGGAAGAAGAGATGTATTGAACGTATAATGGACTACCATATAAGGTTTATAATTCTGTCCCAGTAGTCCTATGCTGAAACCGTTCCGTACGACCGGGTGTACCGACCGTGACTCCGGGTACGCCGCCATTTTGGCGGACACGGGAGGAGTTCTGTACGGTACGGAACTCGGCTCGGTGACCTTAACGAGAGTTGGTTTCTTTTGTTTTCCAATTAAACACTCAACACACACACTAGACCGTGAATTTGCAGCTAGCGGCAATAAATTATCCCGTATGAGGGATCGCCATTATCGCTGTCGCTTAAGAGTCAAGAAAGAATGTTTTTTTTGTAATGTTTAATGCGATTCACTCGCCGTACGGTGGTCTGATGCCTGTTTCATACTTGCTTCAATTTGGTCAAAATCAGCGTGTCACAATAGTCGTTAGTCGTTGGTCATGGTGACCATGGCTGTACCCATTAGCACCCACAGGTCTGGATCTTCATCCGTTGGCAACTGCAGAACACGAAAGGGAAAGAGAACCAAGAATTTGAGAATTAAGCGCCGCGGAAGACCCAAAAAGGAAAAAAGAGAAAGAGTTACAAAAGAGTTCAGTCACGTATGTCGTGCTCTGGTCTAATTGTGTCCGCAAAAAGAGGCACTCTCTTCAAGGGGTGGGGGGGCTGACCGAGACGTGGAGGACGTAGTTGGTGGACTGGCCCGTGGTATTCAGGATACCTGCTCTCAAGTTTGTCTTGTACAGAGGGCACTGGTATGCAGGAAAACGGCGAGAAAGGAGAGAACGGGTTATTGAACGCAAGCACCTCACCTTTGTCGCAACCTTACCAAACACTCGCGGTACATGACAAGCTAGATGATAGACGGTTGGCGTCGTTGCCGAGATGAATGAGCAGAGCGGCGACGAAGAAACAAAAGGGCAACAAGGAGGGCAGGCAGGTGATCGATGGCGGAGGAGGCTTGAACCTGATAGTCTTCTTTGGGCTCTTGGTAGTCCGGAATGGGCACAAAGTGGATTACTGGCATCAGTGACATCATCTCTCCTGCGTGTGTATGTGTGTTTGTGAGAACAGTAATAGTTGAAGCGGTTGGCAACCGCTTGCCGTTGAAGCGGTTGGCAACCGAGCAAACGCCAATCAGAAAAGGCATCTGACTGGTCTTCTTGGGCTGGCACACGCACGCATGCAAGCACGCAATAGCTCAAGTAGTAGGGCATCGCGAGACAGGCGACAAGCCAGAGTCACACAAAGAGAAGTTTTAGGGTTCAGGTTCAAGGTTTAGGCAGAGTGGCACAGAGAGGAGGTTACAGTATTCCCGTACCGAAGTTTGACTGGCGGAGCTTTTTTGCACGTCGGTCCCAACGTGCAGCTTCAAGATATAGGCCGTCAATGTATATTCCATCCTCCTGCTCCAGGGATCACCATATCAGGGTCCACAACCCCAACCCTGTGGGGGTTGTACATGGTGTTGTGTCCTACAAAATAACTTTATTTTTCGCTTAGTGCTGGGACATACTGGGGCATATACCGGGGGGTCGGACACATCAGAGCCCCCCTCCGTCGACTTGATACTGTAGCCAAAGGAGAGGGTATCGATCGCCAATCGGTACCGCCGCGCATGTGCTTGCAGCGCTCCTGTCATGAAGCCCTGCCCATGACCGCAAACCTCATCTGTCACACACTTCCCTGGAGAAATTCAGCTTTTCTTCCTGAATTTTGAAATTCACCTGGGGATAATAGAAGCCAGGGAGCCAGAAGCAAGCGGGCTGTCCTTTGACAAGCCACGAGTTAAAGAAAGTGATGCGCCGATGGAAATCCTTGACCCACGACCCGAGGGGCTTTAGGGAGGGATAAGCGCATCTCGTCCACATCCCCGGTACCTGAGAGTGTGGCCAAGCCGTATTACGTGATTCATTATGCCCCCGCCGCACGTGAGCAAGCACCGTCTCTCTTTCTCACTCCAAAAACACTTAAGCACGCATGCGATGGACATACAAATTTTGAGGCAGGTTCTGACTCAGGATCACTGAAACCATCATCTTGCACTACTTTGTATCTAGCAACGCCGCAAACCAACTCTCCCGTGCCCCGCCCTGGCTGGCGCAGCAAAAGGCAGAGGAGCAGTCTAGGGGGTGGACCTGGTTGTTTTGGAAGGCGTTGAACATGGCTTCAAGTTCGGCTGACATGACAACCAAGCCCTTGATCGCCTTGCGCAGAAGTCTCAGCGAAGCCCTCTTGGCTCGCACCAGGGTATTGAATCGATCTAGCTCCTGGATCAGCACCGTGTCGAGCGAGGGATACGCTCCTGCGCGCATGCAGGTGCGCATAAGCCTTGGAGTTTGCGTATGCACAAGACAACTCATGAGCAAGACAACTCATGAGAGCACTTAGTTCATTAGTGATTATCACAGCACGACAGCTCTGACAAGCCCAAGCCGAGAAAGCCTTGCAAAATGGTCCCTCAGCGCCAAAGCGCTCATGCGAGCGTGCGAGCAGGGCACATACACCAACAACCACACAGCAACAAGGCAAACCATTTGGTTGAAGGATGAAGAGAGAATGAGCATGCAGGTCTTTGCCAAAGCCGGCTTGGTCGTGCGGGAAGTCAGAGGGACACTGTTCCTCAAACACGGCTGCGAGGTCGTCAACGATTTCCTCCGGGCTCTTGACGTCAGCATCCTTTGATGTTGCTACACGCGGCTGAATACTCAGCATGGTGTCATACATGGCTCGCGTCTCATTGAGCTGGAAGGCGATGTTGGCGTTTGCGTGCATGCCAAAGACTTCGGGATTGTCTATCTGTGGGAGATTGCGGAGGTAGGTCATCAAGTCGTCATACGAGCCGACAGGCGGTGAGAAGTAGGTGCCGCTGTCGGAGAACCTGTAGGTCTCGTCATTCACTACACGCCCGCTGGGGGTGTAGTACTGGGAGAGGATGCACATGAGCGCTTTGCGGTCGTTGTCGTCCGTCACGCGCCCGCCGTAGTTGACGTGGCCCGTGACATACGTGAGCGCATCCCACGGCAGTGTGTCAAAGTTTTTGGTGAACATCTTGAGCACGTCCTTGGCGCACAGAATGTCAGAGGTGTTGAATTCGTACAGGATGTTCCAGCCCAATGCCTTATACTTTCGGCGCTCCTGCACGACGGCGTGGAAGAAAGCAAGCCCGACAAGAAGTTTCTTCCAGTGAAGCTCATCCCTGCCGTCCCGTCCCTCGTTGCAGCAGTCCCACTCCTCGGCCAGCGTAGTGAAGGTCCCGATGAGATTCGCACGAAGGCCCTTGGGCGGCTCATATGTCAGCTTGATCCCATTCTGCAGGACCGCCACAGGAAACTGGGGAGACGGCATGGACGTGAGCCACAGGCGGAAGGCAGGGGCCACTGTCAATACTCCTGTCTTGAATTCGTCCACGAGCCGCTCTAGCGACGGCATCCAAGAGGACGCGAGGTGACAGTTCATGCAGCACACCCAGTCACCTTTTCCGACGGCAAGGCCGATGTACTTTTCGGCAATGGGCCCCTGCCCTTGACCCAGGGAGATGCTCTGCAGCCGGTTGAGGTAGTTCATCTCCTCGGCGAATTTGATGAGCGAGCCGGTTGGATCGCTACCACTTGACAAAACAAAAATCACTGGCGTCTGGTAATCGGTGTCGGGGTAGATTTCTGCTAGCTGAATAGGCGGCGACTCAGTGAATGAGCGGCCCATCTTCTCCTCCACGAACTTGGATGTTGCAAACACCAGCTTCTCCTCGCGGAAGATTCTGAGGACGATCATCTTCTGAAAGCTGTTGAGCGTGCCGTCCCAGGGACTCGGGTACGGCGTGTCCTGGGGCATTTCGGCGTTGGTCCACTGCTTCCATGGCTTCAGATTGCCGGCGATGGATTCTGCGAAGCCTTTGAAGATGCTTGGTAGCATGGCCTCGCACCCCTGGATCGCCTCCCACTCTCTCTGCTTGATGAAGCTCGGGTCGGGATTCTTTGGACCACCGGTAATGATGGCTGGATTACCGCGCAAAATATAATTCCACTCGTTATTGGAGACTTGGCCCTCCTGCCTCTGGATAGTTGTGCAGATGAGGAAGGAAAAGACTAGCTTGTGCTTCTCGAACAGACCCCGGCACACGTTCTTGTACATGAAGTCGGTGATAAAGTTGATTAGAATGCCGAGGCGCGTGGCGAGATCATCCGACTTGGTGCTCACATCGATGCAGTAGTTGTACAGCTTCTTAAAGTACTCGAGCGAGTACTGGTACATGGGGTCCATCTCCGCCAGGTCGGCGATGACAAAGTACACCATCGACCCCCGTGTCGCCACAGATCGGTACCCCTCCCTCTCGATTGCAATGTTCTTGTCGGTTTCAGTAGCTTCGGTGACGCGCTTGAAGATCATGGTAGTAGTCATTTTGGACTGTTGGAGAGTGTTGATGAGGGGCTCGTTGTCGAGGATCATGCCTTCGCTCTCCTTGAGCAGCTTGAGCACCTTGTCTTGCAGCTCGTCGAGCTGCTTCTTGTCGGCCGCCATGCTCACCACGAGCTTTTGCTTCGTCTCTTCCAGCGCTGGTTTCTCCTTCTTCACAACGTCGCCCAGCAACTGGTCCTCGAGTCCGTCGAGCGTGATGACAAAGTTGATGAGCGTCACTTTGATGCAGACGTCAGGCAGATAGTGTGGATTGGGCATTTTCGAGGTCATGTACAGCTTGAATGCCGGGTCGTAGTCCACGTCCTGCTCGCCAACCCGGATGAGGATGCGGCCGCCCTGTTTGAACAGCTGTTTCAGCAAAATGGGCTCCAATGAAGGGTCGAGATCTTCCTTCAGATCTTCCAGAAGCACCGGATTGCCAACTCGAATGCTGCTCTCGAGAGTGCGCAAGAAGTTGGGGTCCGACAGCTTGATGAGACGCAGCCCATTGACATCCTCCATTGCTTTGATCCATTTGTTTGCCTGCATCTGAGGATCAATCATCAGGGGCCAGCGCTGACCGATTTTGACGCACACACCGTTGTCGATTGACAAGGCATCGGACGGCAGCCCTCTCAGATTCCACTCGCGCACTTCCACCGGCTTTGCCAGTGTATTCACGAGCGAAAATGGCTGTGACACCTGAACCTTGACCTTTCCGCACTCCTCCACCCACTCATTGACGATTTCGTTTCTAAAAATGCCAGTGAATGGTCCATAGTAGGCCACGCACGCCGCTCCGAGGAATACATCACCAGTCAACATGTCAATCTGATTGCCAAGAACGCCCACCATTTCAGTCCAGGCTATTTGCTCCGACCCCAGTGCGTCCGTCAGCATTCCTGCCCTCCCAAGACGAGCCTCGCAAAGTGCCGCCTGGTCAGATAGCCGTTTCTTCTCGGTCACTGCCTCGTTTAGCTGAGCCTCAAGCTTAGCCACCTTGTCTTGCACAGCGTGCAGGTTATCTTGCTTGCCTTTCAGCGTCGACATCGCCTTTGACAGCGTCGCATTTGCTGCAGAAAGACCAGGCGTTCAGACATGGAGCAAACGGGGGAGTCGCGAGGCAGCAATAACACGCGAGGAACGTGTGGGAGTGTGTGATTCCACGCCGAGGGATCTTTTGTGCTACTAGATACTGCTGAGCGCGCATTTCAAAAGAGACCTTCGGCGAGTTTTGCTTTCTTGGGTTCCACATCCTTTGCAACGCGATTGTATGTGTCCATGGCACAGCACCACATGCACAGGCCCTTGGCAGCATTTGACACCTTGCCCACGTCGGTGGGGTTGAAATCTTCTTTCGTAACGTACTTTTGCAGAAGCTTTATCCTCTTCGGGTCGATGTTGTCCTTGTCATATTTGACCAGCTGCTCCATGAAATCCGACATCCCAAGGAGCTTCTTGGCCGAGTCCCAGTCTGGCTTGTGACCCAAAAGGATGCAAACGGCCTCCATGGTCATTTGCACTTTTTCGGGCGGCTTTGCAAACGATTTGACCTCTGTGATGTCCCCCTTGCTGAGGGAGTTGAGAGCTGACATGGCAGCGTCAAGGGCCGGCAACGCCTCATCAAGGTCTTTTTGAGCGTCAGCCTGCACGGCTTTGACCTCCCTGGCCTGCACTTCCACCTCGGCTGCTTCACGCGACACAACTATCTCTACCTCTGCCGCGCTCGCCTTGTCCTTAGACACTACCACCAAGAGCTCATCTGTCGCCTTTGATTTTTCAACCAGCACCGGCGCGAGATCGTCAAGGTCTTTCTTGGACTGCTCGATGACGTGGCCAACTTCGACCATCTTATCAAGTCCGTTTTTGAAGCGATCACGTTTCTCCTTCAGCTCTCCTCGCTTTTCCCCCAGCAACTTGAGATACATCTCAATCAGGTCCAGATAGCTCTTGGGCGACACGTAGAACTTGCGCCGAAGCTCGTCCCAGAACTTATTCGACTTTGCCTCCACAGACATGTGCACATCGCAGCACAACTTGCTAATAGACTTTTTTGCGGCCTCATCCAGGCCCTCGACAGTCGACAAAAAACGATCTGCCACATCCAGCAGCGCCTGCCGTGGCCATGGTAAATACCAATCGATAGTGGTGCAGTTGATGAGGGAGGGGAACATGCGACAGCGGCGTCGGAAAGCCTCCCCCACGGGGCTCATCGATAGCACCAGATGCAAATTGGCCTGGACACAGGCGATAAACACTTGGTAGACCGAATCCTTGGAAAGCTGGAACCATTCCCCATCCAACAGTGTTAGAAAAAGGCTGAATTTTGAGTCTTTTACACGCAAGCAAGAATTTCTTTTTGTCTTTGCTTTTATCTGATTTAACTTTTTACATTATTTTCGTAATAATTTCTCCAAGCGTTTCTGCTTGAATGGAAAAGATTCAAAAGTGAGCTCAGACAATGTGTCACCGGTTTTCCAATAGAAGCAGCGTACTCGCGAACGTCGCCGATGATTCGGTCCTTTTCGTCGGGCGGAAAGAGATTGGGGACGTCGCCGGCATTGAGAATGGAATTGATGTCCTCGACGAAACCCTCGTTGACAATTTGCGAGTCGGTGAAGAGGAAAACGACCGGCGAGCGCTCCACGCCTGCCACTTGGAAGAGCTTTTTGATGTCCTCCCGGAAGTCGTTGTTACCGTATCCGCGCTTGAGCTCGATTGAAATGCACTTGTAGCCCGACATGAAGGCTGTCAATCTGGTGAGCGACTGCTTGCCAGAGCCACCCAGCCCAACCAACATAGCATTGCCCCGGGGCGATCGAAGGATGCGCGCAAGCCGAGAAATGTGCTCGATCGCGTCAATAAAAAAGACGAGATTCATCGTCTTTGGAGTCGATTCATTGTACTCCTCCAAGTAGTTCTCCATGAGCTTAGACAGCTTGTTGGGATCAGGGACGGCTTCGTAGACACGATCTTCGCCTGTCACCCCCATGCGCAAGTAGTCTCCAAACAGAATCGGGCTCTGCACAAAGGCCTCCTCATAGTTCCAATCCACCATGAACTTGCGCTTGAGCATCTCATGCAACTGCCAAGCTCAACAGAATCAGCAGGTAAGCGTTAAGCAACGCGCCAGGTGCGGTCACGTCAGACGTTTGACGTTTCAGCAGGCGCATGCATGTGGACATACCCAGCGCTGGAACTGATCCTTGTCTTCGTTGTCGATGAGGCGATCCTGGAAGACGCGCTGATTCTCATGGCACCACACGCGCAAAAATGTCTTCACGTCCGGGCAGTTGTTGACTTTCAGCGACAACACACCCTGAAACACCTTTGATAGGTCGCGCAGATTGAAGGTGTAGTGGCTCTTGGCCGGCGTCGGTAACATTTCCTCTGAAATTCTGGTGTAAATGTCAATACTGCTGTCCACAGTGGTCTTGGCTAGGGCCTTGATCTCTGTCGGAAACATTCCGAGGTGGCCGTCTAAAACTGAGAAAAATATGACGCCGAGCACGCTGCGCGAAGGCGCATCTACTGTCAGCATCGAAAAGTGGCGAAAGTATCGCGCCGTCACGAAATTGCGCCCGCCTCCCGGGGGCCCACACGCAGAAACCACAACCATGTCTACGATCTGGTAGTAGTCAAGCTTTTTGCGGTCGTAAAGCCCGCCGTGTTTGCGGTAGTGCTCGAGAGTGTCGATGATCATCCGCAGCAGCTCGATCGGCGGCTGTGCACCGTATTCCTCACGCGCCGGCATGTTGCAGTCATCGATGAAGCAGACGAGTTTCCTGTTCACTGGTGCCCCCATAACACCTTTGCGCTTTTTCTCAAAGCGCAACTCTAACATTTCTTGCGTGCGCGGGCTGCTTGTCTGCGCTGAAAAGTTGATTGTGAAGGGAATCAGATTGCCAGGCACCGTTCGAGTGAGAAACGTGCCGGGCTCCGCAAGATTATTCAAGCAATCAACCATAATGACTGACTTGCCGGTGCCAGATTCACCTACTAAGAGAGTCCCGCGATTGACTGAAGTAAAGGCCTCGGTGAGGTAGCTGAAGCGCACCGTGTCCTTCGTCGGCACGAGGATGGATGAGTAAGGCTGGGTTTTGTCGTACACGAATTTTGGCGTGATTTCTTCCCAGAGTCTGAATTCTTTGCTCTCGATGTCGACACAGTAGTCGTATACGTTGCCAGCATTGGGGAAGCGCATGATCGACCCAAGCTTTTCGCGCACGAATTCCGAGAAAGTTTCCTTGCTCGCATCCACTAGGTTTCCTCCCACTGACCAGACAAGTGAAAAGAGAAACCAACGCTTGAAGAGCTCTACGATGCTTTCGATCCCGAAATTGAGCTCACCATTCTCAAGGACCGGCAGCAGCCCGCGCTCGGGCACAAACAGGGACTCCAGCAGCCGGCACAGCGATGTAGCAAGGTTGTTGTCTGCGGATGTGATTCCTCCTTCCTTACAGTCGCGGCGCACCGTGAGGATAGCCTCACCGAGATTGTCAACGATGAGTTTCTTGAGCAGATCCTTGAGCTCCTCTGGGCACTCTTTCGGCACATACATGCAGAGCCACGTCATAGGGAACGCCAGAAAGCCTAGCGCTTCTGGCGGGATCCACACCACCCCCAGGCGGCTGACGGTGGCGGGAGAGGCAACAGCGCAATCCTCTACCTCAAATATCATACGGAGAGTTTTGCCTGTGATTCTCTTGTTAAGTCATTCCAGTGATGCGCCCCTTATATTGCAAGGTCGCGACGCGCAAGCTGGACAAAGAAAGACAGAAACATTGGCAAGAGAAGCAACTAGACCGACGCTCACCATCAAGCTTGATGCGCTCGCCGTTGGGAAGGCACAGCGTGCGGTTGTCATCGAGCACCTATTAAACTCAAGCAGGAATTTTAGTCTTTTGCTTTTATTTTACTCATTTATTTATTTTATTTTTCTATTTTATTTTTGCACCGTGTTCATGTTCTCAATCCAGATTGCGTCGATGGGTCCGTCGAAGGTAATGAACTGTTTGTCGTTTGAGGTGTCGTTATTGGCAGTGCGGATGATAGTTGAGCCCAGCCCGTCCGTCCACTCATTGGTCATCAGGTTGTAGTTGCCGTACAGTTCGCCCATCGAGATGCTCTTGGGGTTGAAGCACAACGTGTGCGTAATCTGGAAGGCTTGGTCTTCGTGGCCTTTCTCACGCAGCCGCGTCATTGCCTCGGCGAGAGCACGATTGGTGGTCGTCTTCCCTGAACCCGTTGGTCCAACAACCATCATTCCAAAGCGGATGCCCAGCACCTCATAGAGCTGAATCGCTTTGGCCATAATATCGTCATTTACTACTAGAAATTTCTCCTGCAAAATCGAAACAATCTCAGAATAAAGCTGGCCTGTGTCCTGTTTTGGCACCTCAACACCTGGAAACAGATCCTGGACAATCGCGTGGAACAAAATAACATCATCTTTGAGAAATTTGGGCAGGTTGGAATCACACATGGCGCGGATGAGGGTAATATTCTCGGGCATATCGGGATTTGCGCGCTTGCCAGCGCCTGCCATCACCAGAACACTCTTGACAGCACGCATTCCAAAGTCATAGTGCGGCTGAGCCGACACCTGCTCTGATGCAAGCTTGTACAGCTTCGTCATCTTCTTAGAGAGCGGCCGCGACGTCTCATATCCCTCTGCGAACAGCGAAATTTCGGCAATCAGTGAATAGTCAGGAACCATCATGGACATTGGCCTGAAAAGAGCCTTGAGATTGTCAGGAAGCTCCGCTCGACCTGCGTACCCCGGGTTCATCGTGATGAAGGCCCCAAATGTGTCAATAAGCGGGATGTTGGAGCCTTCGAAGTCAAAACGGGCCACCTTCTGGCGAAGGGCGATCTGAATGGTGATGACCTGCTGCGCAACGACCGACAACACTTCCACGTTGATACGATTGAACTCATCGAAACATGCCCACGCGCCACACTGTGCAAGGCCCTTGAAAAATTTGCCCATGAATTTGTAGTCAAGGTTGTCCCCGCAGTTGAAAACTACACACTGCCTGCTGAGAGCCTTTGCAAGGTCCTTGGTCGTTTCCGTCTTACCCGTTCCGGCCGGGCCGGCAGGAGCGCCACCGAGCTTGAGCTCGAGCGCGCCAGTCAAGGTCATGTAGCAGCGATCCGAAAGCGGTGTGATCACCAGGCGAAAGCTGGCCCCGAGATACTCATATGCGCAGAGAAACGACGCTGTCACCTGGAAAATCTCAAGGTCACCAAAGTTTCCTAGATTGGAATTCCAGTAGTAGCGGATTCGCATCTGCCAGTTGAAATCGCTTTTGCTTCGGGTGTTGTCCTTGATGAGGTACTCTACGATATCACGATTATGTACGTCGATGGTGATGAGCGCCACAAGGGAGCCCCGCATCAGCCCTGTCAAATTGCCTCGCACCAACATGCACAGATTCGACAGGTCCTGCACCGTGTGGTCAAATGCCTCTTTGATGCCTGCGGCAGAAAACACAAGAGATTTAGACGGGCACCAAGCTGCCCGATATGTGTCTCAACGAGCAGCCCAGCACGTGGCTACATCCTTGCTGCGTATGGGCAAAAACTCTGCATCAAGCACATGGGAAACGCATGAGCAACTGCCACGAATCACAAACATACGCAAAGCCAATCGTTTCAGCATGCTGCGTTACGAAACCCGTAACGCTGACGCCTGACGAGCAAATCGTGGTGTTTTGCTGGTCAGGCACCGGGAAAAATCGGTGTTACGGCGTCTTTTCGGAAGAGAGCCGTTTGTTTGTTTGTTCGACGTCAGTGCGTCTTTTTCGAACATTCGACTTGGAAATGTGCACAATTCGCACCTGCTGAAGCATCTCCCGCGACAAGATGACCATCCATTGCACTTTCGAGGAGACGACACCAGGTAATCTGACTTACGTTGATGAGGAGCTGTCCCGCGTGGTCAAACACCCACTCATGCCGAATCCGCTGCGCAAAGTCATCCAGCGACTCTCTACAGAGCTGCCGCAGCGTGTTGACCATGAACTTCTCTACTTCTGAAAGCCAGGTTTCCACCTGAACACAGCGACAAAGTGAAAGTTTGCACAAGTTGCCCCAAGCGACAGAGGGTGTTGCACAAAACCACTCAGTCAGTCTTTGCACAGAGCCAGACCTGATATCGCAGGTCACGCTGAACTATAGCACGCTAACGTGACTCTGCATACCTGATTGCGGGCCTTGAGATTTTGACCAAGCGAGACGTACTCGCCCTCACTGGAGATCATGCCGTAAATGTCGATGGAGTTTTCGTCTTTGGGCGCTGGAGAAGACGGGTGCTCGCCTCCGAAGTCAAGTTTCTTAATGGCGTCGAAGCACTTCATCATGTGCGGCTGCACTGCCTGCACGTTGCGCGTCTCCGCAAGGATTTCCAGCAACTCGTCGTTGGATAAGAAGTAAAAGCGCGGGAACGCCGTGCGCTTTGACTCTAGGTAGTCCTCGAGCTGCTTCTGGATGTAGTCGAGGCTTTCATTCCACTTGCGGAACTTTTCGGCCAGCTCCGGCTGTGTGCCGCGACGCATGCAGTTTGGGTTTTCGTTCGTCTGCTTCATTATTGTCTTGAAGCCCTTATCGATGTCGTTGAACTTCTTCGACTCCATCGGCAGCTGCTTCTGGATGTCTGGTGCCGACAGAATAGGCTCGAGGTACATCCAGTTCTTTTGCACAGCCAGCCACTCATCAAGCACGTCCTGCAGGCAGCGCAGATTCGTCTCCATCTTCTCAACTTCGGGACGGATGCCGCTCACATATCGAGAGGCCATGATGGTGCCGATGGTGACCATTGAATCATCCAGAGCTGCCTGCACTTCGTCAATGCCGCCTAGCACAAAGATGTCCTTGGACTCCTTGTACGGGTTGAGAACAAACTCGAAGTCGCGCCAGACGTCTTGCACCTTGGTCAACATCGTCGAGAGCACACCTTCCTGCGTCGCCTCGGTCGAGATGCGCTGGATGTCCTCCTGGTAATCCATCACGCCGTACGACAAGAGCAGTCCAAGCGTGAGGGGCTGATCGCCCTGCAGCTCGGGGTCATGCTCGATGTGCCGGCCAACCACCCCGTCGATCTTCTCCCAGTGTCGCGCTTGCAGGTCGGCATTGCGCAGGTCAGCGCAGCACGGCACAAGGTCTTTGTACACCTTGACTCTCTGCAGCAGCTTGGGGCCCACATCATTTTGTGGAAGCTCCCGATTAGCACGATTTGCCGCCTTGAACCACTTGGCAACAGTGGCCTCAATGTCCTTGATGTTCAGTTCGTGGATCGGCGTCCCCTTCCACTCCTCGGTAATCGTCCCCACCTCAACCATGGCTTCCCACATGCTCTTTTTGATTGTCACGTCTGACACCACGGCGTCAAGCTCGGGGTAGCGCGTGAGGTTGGCGCCAAACACATTCTGGAAGCGCTGCGCCTCCTTGGCCCACTCCTCGAGCTCAGCCACCTCGTCGCGCAGGCGCTCCGCCTCCTCCAGAATTACTTCCGGGCTTTCCGAGTCCTCAAGAATCTGCGGGTTTTCGGCTTTGGCCTTCATTTCTTTGATGCGCTGGCCAAACGCCTTGATCTCAGCGTCGAGGGTGCCGTTCCATGTCGCCACATCCTCTTCGCGTTTGCTCTCCATCATTTCCAATGACTGCTGCATCCGCTCATATTCTGGCTTCAGAAACTGAAATGTAGCAAACACCTCGTCGGGCACAGGCACGCGCTGCTCTTCCATCATGCCAAAGTGTTTCTTCAAGTAGGCCATGTTTGCCTCCAGTGCCTCCTTCACCAGCATTTCTTCGTCATAAAAGGCAAGGAGCTCAACAAACTCGGCGACGGACTTGGGCCGTTTGTCGAGCTTGAAGTTGGCGGCGTTGACGTGCTCCATGGCTACCTTTTGCTTCTCATTTGCCAGGCGGGGCAGCAGCTCTTCCAACTTTTGCTTCGCCTGCAACGGCGCTGGGGCGAGCATGCGCTTGAGCTGGTGCGTGTCTACGCGCAGAATCCCGCAGTCCTTCCAGTCCGGCAGCTTGTCCACGTCCGCCATCTGCGCGCGGAACTGCATGAGCGACGCTTTGAAGTCGTCGAGTCCCATGCCGCCAGCATCAAACTTTTTCTTGAGCTCGTCCGGATCCACTCCTCGATTGGCGATGGCCATGAGCCGGAAAGGCTCATATGAGAGCCGGCATGCCTCGGCCAGCTCAAAAGCGCTCGCGAGGGCGTGCTTTAGTCCCTCCTTGAGCTCTTTGAATTCGTCGTCGTTGGTGACGTTGTCGGACACTGAGGCGAGAGCATCACTGGACAAGTCGCTGTCGGCCTCATACAGCGCAGTATACTCGGTCAAACGCTCGTTGCCTAGGAGCCGCGTGTTAGAATTCACGGATTCCAGGTACTGGTCGATCAGGTGCTCCATTTTTTGTTCAAATTCGTGCGGGGAGGGCACAAAAATCAAGTCGTCGCCTTCGAGAATCACTTCGGTCTCAAAGACAGGGAACACTGGACTCTTTTGACTGGCTGACGTGAAGGTTGGGGCTGCAGCGCTCGTCACGTCCTTTCCGTCCTTACCAATCGTCCCCGCCCCCGCAGGGTCGTCAGCTGTCGCGTCCGCCCCTCCACTCTCTAGCACCCTGCTGGCCCTCCCGTCCTCGCCGGCATCTGCAGCCTCCGTGACATGGTCACCGCCCGCCATCGCCTGCCCTTCACTTTCCCTTGCGCTCGCATCGAGAATTGCCGCGCCCTGGGTTATGGGCTCAGCTGCGCCTGTAGATGGGCCTGCAGTGCTCAGGCGCGAGATGCGCAGCTCGGCAGGCGCGAGATGCGACAGAAGGTCGGAAAGCGTCATGTTGACCATCTCGTGCAGCGTGCTCATGATCACATAGTCGCAGACGCGCAGGAGGTGCAAGAGCCGTTGGTGCTCCACGCGCTTCGAGGCCTTGACTGTATAACGGTAATTCTGCGACTCGTCCTTGGAAACTATGTTGGACAGCACTGCCCCTGCGCCACCGCCGCCTCCTGTGCCTCCTCCTGCAGCTCCCTCTCCACTGCCCTGCGCGGCAGTCCCGCTGCCGAAGAGTTTGGCCTCGAGGTGCTCGAGCGTTTCCTGACACGCCTTCTCGGTGCTCTCCACATTTGCTTCCCAAAAGCTCGCTATGGCCTGCTTCACTTTGTTTCCCTGCTCTTTCTGCAGGTCGCAGAATTCATCAAGGCGGTACAGGTACTGGGGCGTGAAGCTGTGTAACGACATCTCTCGCAGGGCCATGCTCAACTTGCGCACTTGGAATATCGCCTGTTTAGGGTTTAGGGTTTAAGTATCACATACACCCGTGCCGAAAGTGCCAGAATTTCAAGCGCAGCCCACATGTCCCTGTGCCAGCGTAGCTCACAGGTTTAGGGTTTCAGGTTTCAGGGTTTAGGGTTTGGGTTCAGGTAGTGTCCGCCCCATGTCCCTCTATCAGCATAGCTCACAGCCTGTGCAAGCTTATGACCTAGCACACGGAGCGCGCATATCACAAGCCGCCATACATACATGCTTGGCATTTTCAAGAATCGTGCTGTGACACGTGTCACGCAGTTGGTCCGAAACATTAAATTTTGTTTCTGCAAGAATAGATAAAAGACATGATGATCCCTTCACACCCGACACCCCTCATCTCGACTCCCGTCTTCTCTTATCCAACACCTCTCCTGCTTTCCTGTCGGCTCTCTGCTCTCCTCACACCCTCCTTGAGTGAGCGCGTTTGTGTGTGTGTGCACACACGCGTGTGTGTGTTCGCGCGCACACCGCGTGCAGGCGCGCGCACACACACAGTGTACACATACACACACACGCACACACGTGTACCCCACCCATCCACGCACCCACGCACCCACCTACCCCC
>Ga0315905_10003320_pt1 | contig 16640 bp, 16 predicted proteins | sample LakEriMetagenome_5_FD_203522 | JGI IMG/M metagenome (GOLD analysis project Ga0315905, IMG submission 203522) | Freshwater fungal communities from buoy surface, Lake Erie, Ohio, United States - Buoy 4 MA121 | ecosystem: Environmental > Aquatic > Freshwater > Lake | place: USA: Lake Erie, Ohio... | reverse complement strand
ATACGTTTATGAACACCGGTTCGATGAACAGCGGTCGACCGGCGATGGGTTCCTGGTTGCTCTATGGGCTCGGATCGCAGACGGAGAATTTACCCGGCTTTGTGGTGATGGTATCGACGGGCAAGTACGGGCAGCGGCAGCCGATTGCGGCACGCCAGTGGCATTCGGGATTTTTGCCTGGACAGTATCAGGGTGTTGAGTTTCGAGGGACAGGAGATCCGGTTTTGTATGTCGGCAATCCCAAGGGGGTCGATACGCTCCGTCAGCGGCAGGTGGTCGATGCGATCGCCTCGCTCAATGGGATAGCCAATCAGAGGCTAGAGGATCCGGAGATAGCCACACGGGTTCGGCAGTATGAGTTGGCGTTTCGGATGCAGACGAGCGTACCGGAGTTGATGGACGTGTCGAAGGAGCCGGAGCATATCTTCGATTTGTATGGGACCAAGGGAGGCGATGGTTCGTTTGCATCGAATTGTTTGCTCGCTCGTCGGTTGGCAGAGCGGGGGGTACGTTTTATTCAGTTGTACCATCGCGACTGGGATCACCATGGTGCCGTCAAGGCGCATTCGGAGGGGACGGCCAAGGAGGTCGACCAGGGAGTTGCGGCGTTGATAACGGATTTGAAGCAAAGGGACATGCTCAAGGACACCATTTTGGTGTTTGGCTCGGAGTTTGGTCGCACGCCGATGGCCCAGGGGGATGGGCGCGATCACCACTTGGCAGGCTTTACGATGTGGTTTGCTGGCGGTGGATTCAAGCCTGGGTTGAGTTACGGCTCGACGGACGAGTTTGGCTACCATGCCGTTGAGAATGTCGTATCGGTGCATGACATCCACGCGACGCTTTTGCATTTGTTGGGGATTGATTACCAGCGATTCAGTTACAAGTTTCAGGGGCTCGATTCACGGCTGACGGGAGTCGAGCCATGCCGAGTGGTCCATGAGTTGTTTGCGTGACATATTGCGTCGTCGATCGATCGCTAGCGGAGGGTTTTCACAGGGGATTGATCGATGGAACGCGATGAGCATTGGATGAAATTGGCGTTGGAGTTGGCCAAAAGGGGGGAGGGTTGGGTCGAACCCAATCCGATGGTCGGTTGCGTGGTGGTTTGCGATGGAGAGTTGATCTCAAGCGGTTATCACGAGAGGTTTGGCGGACCGCATGCGGAGGTCCAGGCCTTGCGAGGTCTCGATGCGGAGCGGTTGTCGCGATCGACCGTGTATGTGACGCTCGAGCCCTGCGCGCATCATGGCAAGACCCCGCCGTGTGTCGATTTGTTTTTGGAGCGTCCGGTTCGGCGGGTTGTCGTGTCGATGGAGGATCCATTTGCCCAGGTATCTGGTCGAGGGATATCGAAGCTGCGCGAGGCTCGAATCGAGGTCGAGGTCGGTGTGTCTCGGGCCGAGGCCCGAGCGCTCAATGCTCCTTATCTGAAGCGACTCGAAACGGGTTTGCCTTGGGTGATCGCCAAATGGGCGATGAGTCTCGACGGTGCGATCGCGACGGGCACTGGGGATTCGAAATGGATTTCCAATTCGGTATCGAGGCATCAGGTGCATCGCATGCGGTCTCGGGTCGATGCGATCCTTGTCGGGAGTTCGACGGTGCTTGCCGACGATCCTTTGTTGACCGCTAGGTTAGGTCCCGACGAGCCGATTGCGCGTCGAGCGACGCGCGTGGTATTGGATCGTCGGTTTCGGATCGGCCTTGAGAGCCGGTTGGTGCGCAGTGCCAGGGATGTACCGGTGTTAGTGGTTGTCGATCGTGAGTCGACACAAGGCCAGGCGGCCAAGCATCGGGCATTCTGTGAGGCGGGAGTGGAGTTCTTGGAGTTCGAGCCGTCGTTGGCTAGGGATTCCCGGGCGGGTCTAGTGCGGATGCTCCGCGAGATTGCCGACCGTGGGGGAAGCAATCTGCTCGTCGAGGGTGGTGCGGAGGTCTTCGGGGGGCTATTCGACGCGGGCCTGGTCGATCAGGTGGAGTGTTATATTGGGGCCAAGGTGATTGGTGGAAAGGGTGCGCCGCGAGCGGTTCACGGTATGGGAGTAAGCGAAATTTCTAAGGGTTTTGGCTTTGAACGAGTGCACTGGGAGTCGCTCGAGGGGGATCTGCATTTCTCAGGGATTTTGGCAAGGTGTCCGTCGGAAGCCGATGGGGCTTTGGAGTGATGCGAAATTGGGATTTTACGGCAATTACCATCCAGGGTTGTTCGATTCGCTTGACAGTTACCCGGGAGAGGAGTTGTAATAGTAGTTAGTTCTACCCCGGCGGGATTCGGCAGTGCCGTGTTTCCCAGTTGGGGCTTGCAAGGTCCTTTTGATATTCACTCAAAGTTGAGGCAGTAACATGCGATTTAAACTTTTGCTAGCCATGTGCTTGGCATCGATGCCTATGTGCTTGGTCGGTTGCGATTCGGGTAGTGAGAACACGGTTGGTACCGGAAGCAAGGAGCCGCCACCGGACGTCAAGGAGCGGATCGAAAAAGAGGCGAAGATGCGAGAAGAAGCCGCAGCAAGCGCCGCGAAGAATCCCACACCTTCGGGTGGAGCCGCAGTACCTCCTGGTAACTGATCGTTGGGATGGAATAAAAAATCAAGTCGAAGGCCTCTTGAGAACCAAGAGGCCTTTTTCGTTGGCTGGCTACCCACGGGGGTGGAATTTCTGGTGTACTTTTTTGAGTTTGCTGTTTTCGACTTGGGTGTAGATCTGAGTGGTTTCGATGCTGGCATGTCCGAGCATTTCTTGGATCAGTCTCAGGTCTGCACCGCCGGCTAGCAGATGGGTAGCGAAGCTATGTCGCAGGGTGTGGGGGGAGGTTTCCGGGTCGATACCGACGCGCAGTGCGTAGCGTTTGACCAATTCCCAGATCGCTTCACGGCGGAGTCGTTGTCCAGATCGCGAGACGATCAGCCATGGGGTTGTTTTGGCGTCTCGGTGTTCGACCAGGGGAATCCTCGAGGAGTCGAGGTACAATCGAATGGCTTCGATGGCACGCTGTCCCAAGGGGACCATCCGTTGTTTGCTTCCTTTGCCGTCAGCCAAACAGTAGCCTTGATCGAGGAAGACGTTGGCAAGGAGCATATCGGAGACTTCCGAGACGCGGCAACCCGTGGCGTAGAGGAGTTCGAGGATAGCGCGATCGCGTATCCATAAGGGGTCGTACTTTTGGGGGGCTGTTAGGAATCGATCGATCAGGGAGGCATTGATGACCGTCGGTACACGCCGCCAGAGTTTTGGGGTGGTCAGCAGTTCGGCTGGATTGTCGGTGATGGCCGCTTCGAGTTGCAGGAACTTGTAGAACATTCGGAGCGAGACGATGTGGCGTGCGATGGAGCTTGCAGCGAGTCGCTGGTCTTTGAGCCAGACGAGATAATTTGTTAAATCGTCAATCTTTAACTTATTGGGCAATCTTCCATCGAGCCAGGATTGGAAGTGCGATAGATCACGGCGGTAGGCCATGACGGTATTGGGAGCAAGGTGGCATTCGGTGCGGAGATAATTCAGGAATCGCTCGGACCAGCCGGCGAAGGTCGTCTCGATGTTGCTTGGGGTTTGGGTTTGGAGGGATAGTTTCTTGAGTTTGCTTTTCATTTCAGGAATATACCTCAGAGGTTGGAGCGATTACACTGAGATAGTCTGGATAGAGAGAAATCGAGGCTGTTGGAACAAGAGAGAATCGAATGCGAGTTTTGGTTGTTGGGGGTGCTGGATACATCGGATCTCACACGGTTCGATTGCTCAATCAAAGTGAGCATCAAGTGTGGGTTTATGACAATCTTTCGATGGGGCATCGTCAGAGTGTCAAGCCCGACCAATTGATCGTGGGGGAGTTGACGGATCGGGAGCGGCTCGAGGGGGTGCTTCGGCAGAACCGGATTGATGCGGTGATGCATTTTGCAGCATTCGCGTATGTTGGGGAATCGGTTAAAGATCCTGCAAAGTATTATTCCAATAATGTGATTGCAACGCTTGGGCTGTTTGAATCGATGCGAGCTTGCTCAGTCAAGAAGTTCGTTTTCTCAAGTACCACGGCGACTTATGGACAGCCGGATCGAATCCCGATTGCTGAAGACACGCTTCAACTGCCCATCAATCCCTATGGGTTTACCAAACTGGTCATCGAGCGAGCCTTGAAGGACTACGCTCATGCTTATGGTTTCGCCGGCGCCGCATTGCGATACTTCAATGCTTCTGGGGCGTCTGCAGACGGAACGATCGGCGAGGACCACGAACCGGAGACCCATTTGATACCTTTGATTTTGCAGGTGGCTTTGGGGCAACGCGAATCGATCCAGGTATTTGGGAGCGATTACCCGACTGCCGATGGGACTTGCATTCGCGATTACATCCATGTGGAGGATTTGGCATCGGCGCACTTGGCGGCTTTGGAGAAGCTTGAACCAGGGCGGGTTCTCGAGGTAAATCTTGGAACAGGTGTTGGCAACAGCGTGCTCGAGGTGATCGAAGCTTGTCGGAAGGCCAGTGGTCATCCGATTCCGGTGGTGATGTCACCTCGGCGCGCTGGGGATCCGGCCGAGTTGGTAGCCGAGTGCTCGTTGGCCAAGACTCTTTTAGGTTGGGAGCCAAGGTATCGACGCATCGAGGACATTGTTCAGACGGCGTGGAATTGGCATCGCTCCCATCCTCGCGGCTATGACGATCGGACTTGAGCATGTGTCCACTTTTTTTGATGTTGTTTTTCGGGGTGTAATTTTTCTGGGTGTAGGTTTGCCGTGCAAGACATCATCATCGAGAAGCCTTATGAGTTTATTCCGCCGAATCGCAGGCGATGGTTTCCTAGGACGGTGCTCAAGCTCAACGTCGTGCCTTGGTATCTAAAGCGATACGAGGGGGTTGTTTCGCATCGGCTCGAGGGAGTCGACCATCTTCGGGAGTCCTTGCGGCTCGGACATGGAGTGTTATTGACGCCGAATCACTGTCGGTACGCGGACCCTTTGGTGCTGTGTCACGTCGCCGTCGCAGCCGATACGTTGATGTATGCGATGGCCAGTTGGCATTTGTTTCACCAGAGTCGCTTTCAGCGTTGGGCTTTGAGGACCATGGGGGCTTACAGTGTTTACCGCGAGGGTCTAGACCGCCAGGCCTTGGATTTGGCGATCGAGACGCTATCGAAGCCGGATCGTCCTTTGGTAGTTTTCCCGGAGGGTACTGTTTTTCGCACCAACGACGTGTTGCAACCGCTGCTCGATGGGGTGGCATTTATGGCAAGGACAGCGGCCAAGCGTCGAGCCAAAGAGGGCAATGGTGGCAAGGTCGTGATCCATCCGGTGGGGATCAAGTATTTGTTTCATGGCGATTTGAATAAGGCGATAGGACCGACTCTTGAGTCGCTTGAAAAGCGACTGACATGGGAGGCGACCAAGCAGGCACCGATTCTCGAGCGGATCGCCAAGATCACCCATGCGATGTTGAGCCTCAAGGAGATCGAGTACTTAGGTTCGCCGCAATCTGGTTCGATCATCGAGCGTCAGGAAAGGCTGGTCGACCATCTTCTGGATCCTTTGGAGATCGAGTGGATGGGCAAGGACTCCGATGGCCCGATCATTCCGAGGATCAAGGCGCTTCGGATGAAGATTGTCCCAGAGTTGACCACTGGGGAGTTGTCGGAGACGGAGCGAGAGCGAAGGTGGCAGCAGCTATCGCGAATATATCTTTCGCAGCAAATCGCGTCGTATCCGCCGGAATATTTGACATCGCCCACTACCGACACGCGGATCCTCGAGACCGTCGAGCGGCTCGAGGAGGACTTGACCGACAAGGCTGGGATCCATGGTCCGATGGAGGTGGTGATACGGATCGGCGAGGCGATCGAGGTTCCTTCGGATCGGAGTCCCAAGGGGGAGGAGGATCCGATCATGAAAACGCTTCGCGAGCGGATGCAAGGAATGCTTGACGACTTATCGCAGTTGAGCAATCCGATCCGGCTGGAGTCATGAGCGTAGCTCGTTAGGCTTCGAAGTCCCCGGCGGTTCCTAGACCACGACCGATATGGATTTCGCAGGCGAGCCTTGCGACGACAAACATCCATTCGACCAGGGCAGGGGAGTGATCAAAGCAAGCCTTGAGTTCGCTGCGAAGGTAAGCCAGATCGCAGTGACCTTTCAAGCGGTTTCGTTCGCGGTAGATCACTGGCCAAACGCAGTTCCAGGTCCTGCGCATCCAGGGGCTCAGCCCATAGGAGTCGGCCAGCAATGCCTCGCGGTGCCATTGAGAGAACTCATCGATGCAGGTGGTCCAGTTGGATGAATCGGGGGTGAAATTGCTCAGGGGTGATTTCGAAGTGAATCGTTCTTTTGCGGTACTCAGCGCATCGATCAGTCGTTCGGTCAGCAGATCGAAGCTTGGGCGCGGAGCGAGGAATTCCGACTCCATCTCGATGCTCATCCAATCGGGTTGTTCGAAGCGAATTGTCCAGGACCTTGGTGTCCAATCGAGGGTACATGCAAGGTCGAGGATATTTCCGGTGGGAAAGGCGTTGACGTTCATCGGCTTATTCCTGCGGATCGCCAGTTTGCGAACCATGGTCGTCCAATCATGAGAAGTCACGCGTGCTGTGGCTCGGAACGAGCAAGGGACGATGCCCAGGAGTTCAAGCCACTGGGATTGCGAGGGGTACAGAGGGTCGCTCGATTGGATTGGGGCGGGAGTAAAGACGAAGTTCTCATCGTCTTCGAATCGCCAGGGAGAGTTATGGGCTGGGATCAGTTCCAGGAGACCTTGGAGTTGATGTACTTTCGCGTAATCCCAAAGCTTGATCGCCTCATCCTTCTGTTCAGGGAGCACTTCGCTTGCCGAGAGGACTTGGATGGTGGTCATCCAGGGCCGAATCGCGCGGGCTTTTTCGTGGTTGACGCACAGGGTTAAGGCTTGAAGCCAGCTTTCGGTAAATTCTCTTTGGTTGCTCATGGGGGCGATATAGCGGCAAGTGGCTCCTAGGTGCTAGAGCGAAACGAACAAGCGGTAAGCCAGTTACAGGGAAAAGTCGATGATGGTCATCCCTGAGTTGGGGAATTCGGCGAATTGGGTTAGCAGTTGAGCCCCTGGATGTAGCCCGACGGTATTGGTGACCAAACGTTGGGGGTGGATCGCACCTGATTCGATCATGTCAAAGATACGGGGGTAGTGGGTCGTTTGCATACCATGGCTACCGTAGATTTCGAGTTCCTTGGCAATGACGCTTGCCATGGGAATCGCTGGATGGGAGTCCTCGGCGAGCATCAATCCGACCTGGACGTGTCGTCCCCGTTTGGCGAGGCATTCGATGGAGTTTGCGCAGGTTGTTCGGTGTCCTAGAGCGTCGATCGAGACATGGGCACCGCGTCGGGTGATTTCGCCGATGGCCGCGATGGGATCGACCTCGGAGGGATTCAGTAGAAAATCGGCTCCGAATTGGCGGGCTGATTCCAAGCGGCTCGGCTGGATATCGATGGCGATGATCTGAGCGCCGAGAGCTTTAGCGATCATGACTGCCGAGAGTCCGACACCGCCGCAGCCATGGATGGCGATCCATTCACCGGGCTTTAATTTCGCTTGGTCTACCAGTGCACGAAATGCGGTGATGAAACGGCAGCCCAAGCTAGCAGCGCTGATAAAATCGATCGACTCGGGGAGTGCAACGAGGTTGGTATCGGCGCAACGGACGAGGACTTCGTCGGCAAATCCCCCCCAGTGGGTGAATCCCGGTTGGGAGTGTTGATCGCAGATGTGGGTATTGCCTAGCTTGCATTCGAAGCATGCTCCGCAACCGCAGCAAAAAGGGACGGTGACCCGTTGCCCGACGCGGAATTGCCGGACGGATTTGCCGACCGAGGCGATGACTCCGGAGAGTTCGTGGCCTGGTACATGGGGCAGTTGGATATCGGTATCGTGTCCCATCCAAGCGTGCCAATCGCTTCGGCAGATACCGCAAGCTTTCAGTTCGATCACCGCATCGTGATCGCCTGGGATTGGCGATGGGACTTGCTCGATCGCGATGGGTCCTTGGAAGTTCCTGAAGATCGCAGCGCGCATGGGGGTCGATCTGTTAGGAGGTCAATTCGGTCGGTTCGTCGGCAAGGACGCGAGTTTCGACGGGGCTACGGCCTTTGCCGATGGGTTGGGTGTTGTGGATTCCGATCGAGACTTGGCGTATGGCACGTTGGACGATGCGTTTGAGATCGGTTTCCCCGAGGGCGATCAGGGCGGTGATAGCCGCCGAGAGGATGCATCCTGCGCCGTGGGTGTTTTGGGTTTCGAATCGTTTGGATTGGATGGCGATATTTTCTTTTCCGGAACCGAGGATGTGTTCGGATTGGCCGTTGACTTCACCCATTTTTGCCAGGACGAATCGCGCACCCATTTGGTGCAGATCGTGGATGGCTTTGGCGACATCTTGATTGGTGTTCAGAGCGATTCCGGTGAGCCGTTCGAGTTCGAATCGGTTGGGGGTCACGAGGAAAGCTTTGGGTAGGAGCCTGCGATAGGCGGCCACGGCATCGTCGGTCACAAGGGAATCGCCGTGCTTGCTAACCATGACCGGATCGACGACCAGAGGGAAGTTGAACTGCTGGGCGCGTTGGTGGACTGCATCGATCGTCTCGGCGGTTCCCAGAGCGCCGGTTTTGGCGACGATGGGTTGGATGTCATCGAGTACCGCGTCGAGTTGATCGAGGACCAATTCGGTCGATAGGTTTTCGACACGTCGGACTCCGAGGGAGTTTTGGGCGGTGATCATGGTCACGACCGAAGCGCCGTAGACACCGAATTGTTGGAAGGTCTTCAGGTCGGCTTGGAGTCCTGCGCCGCCGCTTGGGTCTGAACCAGCGATGGTCAGTGCGATCGCATTGGGACGGTATTCGGTGGTTCGGTTCATAGCAAGGAGTAGGGATTGGGGATCTGGGGATTGGTGGATTGGTGGATCGCCAAGGGTGTGGTTCGATGGGGTTTGGATCAGGGCCCTAATCGATCCAGTTGCCAGTGGTCTTCTTGGCGGAGGTATCGAAAGCGGTCATGGAGTCTTGAGGGTCGACCTTGCCAGAACTCGATGAGATCTGGGCAGACTCGGTATCCGCCCCAATGGTCTGGGCACGGGACCGGGGCACCTTGGAGTTTCCCATCGAGGTCTTCGACGAGTTTATCCAGGGTGGATTCGTCGGGAATGATTTGGGATTGGGGCGAGACATTGGCGCTGAGTTGGCTGGACCGAGGCCGGGAGCGAAAGTACTGTTCTGAGAGGCTCGGGTCGACTTTCGTCGCGACGCCTTCGACGCGTATTTGGCGTTCGAGGATTGGCCAGAAGAAGCCTAGGGCGACGCGGTTTTGGTGGGTGATCTGGTCCCCTTTAGCGGATTGGTAGTTGGTAAAGAAGGTAAAACCGTTTTGGTTGTATTCCTTGAGCAATACGATACGGCAGGCGACTGAACCGTCGGATTTGGCCGTAGCAAGGGACATTGCATTGGGTTCGAACCATTCGGGCAGGTCCATCGAGCGGAGTTCATCGAACCAGGCGCGGAACAGATCCAAGGGATCTTCGGGTAATTGGTCGCGCACGAGCGAGCCGAATCGATAATCGCGTCGGAGGTGGTGGATGGTCATGGCCGTAATGATGGGGGTTATTTTTTGCCAAGGATAAACGCGTCGATCCCCCAACCATCTTTTTCGGTACGTACGACCAAGCCTCTTGGAGTGAAGAAGTGTTTGACTTGTTCGAAGGGGGGGAGTTTGTTCCCTTGGAGTTCCTGGGGTTTGGATTTATCGGTTTTAAGGACCCGTTCGGCGATCAGTGCCATGAGGGAGCGGGATTGGGGTAACATGCCTTGTCGGAACAGTTCGTACTGCATTTCCGCGGATCGATCGGCGAGGTCGATTTCCGAGAAGCACTGTCCGCTTTGGCTCAGGAGTTTCGATTGCATGGTGCGAACGAGTTGGACGTTGTCTTGTTTTTCGAAGTCCCCGTGGATGGCTTCATTTTTGGCGTTTTCGATGACTTGGACCAGCGAATCGGGGTTCGAGGCAAAAACGAAGTAGCCGTTGACGATGCATACACCCCATTTGCTCAAGAGTGGTTTTTCCTCTTCCTCTTCTTTTTGGTTTTTGGAGCCAGGGTTATTGAATTCGATGACCTCTTCTTCCTCTTCTTCGTTGGAGAATTTCCAGATTCGGTAATCGCCGACGTCCTCTAGGGAGGAGCCAGGTTCGCTTTTGGAGTAGCGGTTAAGGACACTGTAGAGTTTGTTTTCTGGGTCGTTGAGCTTGATGCAGATCAAAGACCGTTTGGAGTCTGGGGTGATCGGTTCGATGATTTCGGTAACGGTATAGAACTCTTGGCCGATGAAGGGGAGGATTTCCTTCCGGATATCGATTTGGGGGCCTTGGGGATCGTTTTTGATCTGTTCGAGGATTTCGTCGAATTGTTCGTCTCCGATGTAGGCATCGACGATGCCACGGAGTTTGGGGAAGGCTTCGGAGAAGTTCCAGGAGAAGCCCATGACGCTTGCAGAGGCCGAGGAGATCCAGGGTGGAGGGACCAGTGCGTCTTGGTTGGGGAAGTCAAGGATTTGGACCGATTCGGGTACTTCTTCCTCGCGGAGGATGAAGCCTTGATGGTGCATATCGAGGTCTTCTTTGGCCATTTGAATACTTCCGGCAGCGGCGTTGATCGCACCGAAGCCTTGGTCTTCGAGGAGTTTGAGCAAGTCGACTTGTTTCTTGGTTTTCTGGGCCGAGATCGAACGCAGGAGTTTTCCGAGGCCGAGGGGTTGAACGAAGTATTCGACTTCGGCTACGTGTTGATCGCGGGCGATTCGGGATTGGATTTTGGTGTACAGATCGGACTTCGAGAGAGAGTCTTGGCGTGGGGTAGCTTGAGCATCGATGAGTTCCTCGATTGAGCGCAGATCGTCGGCGATGAAGAGTTGGTCTTTTGAAACGGCGAAGAAAGAGTCGCGAGCGCGGCCGTCGGTAGTGAGTTTGGGAATGCTGTAGTGTTTGACTTCGAGTCCTTTCGAATCGATTTTCTTGAGTGTCCCTTTTTGGCTTTCCATATCGGAGTTGACTCTTTGGAAGAATTTGTCCAAGGAGTCCTGGCGGTCGGCCACGTCGATGATCAGGGCTAGGGAGAAGGGCTTGTCGGTGGTCTCTGGACGCGAGATCAGGCCCAGGGCAGCTTGTCCGGAGCAGAGGTTTTCGAGGTCTTCGACTTTGAGACTCAGTTGCCATCCGGCCGAGGCCAAGCGTCTTCGAATTTCTTCCTGTTGGTTCGACCAAAACTCCGTCATTTGAGGATCGTCGGCGAGTTGGCCGAGTTGGGTTTGTTTCCAGTTTTTCAGGAAGCCTGCGGAATTCGGGAGCGTGGCGAAGGCTTGGGTCGAGGCTGGGAGCAGGTCGGCGGCTTTTGGGAGTTCCTCGGCTCTGGCCCAGGGGATCATTGCCCCGGTGGCAAGGATCGCGCAGCCAAGGATCGAGGACTTCTGGAAGAGGGCAGTGCATCGAATCGGTCGCACAGTTGGAATCTCCATTCGTGACAAACTTGTCAAAAAGCGAATAGCCTTTCGCTTACCAAGGGTGTATCGTATCCCAAAACGCACAGATTGGGGACTTCGCAGGCCCTGGCTGACTGTTTTTCCCTGAGGGGTCGGCCGCTGGCTGAATCTAGTCATATTTTGCTCAATAGGTTCTTTTTGGCATTTCATTCAGACAACCTCATCGCATCGCATCATGGTAAAAGACGAAGAAGTTCTGGTGGTTCCTGCATCCTTGCTGGTGGAATTGGGACCTTTTTCGGGGTTTCAACCGGCCGTTGACCGGTATTTGCCAGCACTATTGGATCGCAGCAATCAGTCCTTCCGTCCCAGGAGCATCGTGGAGGACGATCCATCGTACAAGCAGTTGATCCCTTACGTGATCCTGGAGTGCAACGACGATCAGCACACCCGATTGTTCCGATACACCCGGGGTAAGGGTCAAGGGGAGAAAAGGCTACATGCATTGCAGTCCATCGGCATTGGGGGGCACATTTCTGTAGAGGATGCCCAAGGGGAAGACTGGTATCGCAACGGCATGCAGCGGGAGTTATCCGAGGAGGTGGTCATCGAGTGCGGTGGCAAGGATCAGATTGTGGGATTGATTTACGATGACACCAGCGAGGTTGGCCGAGTCCATTTGGGGATTGTCCATGTGCTCCATTTGGCTTCGTGCAAAGCCACTGCGCGTGAGGATCACTTGCTCGAGGCTGGCTTTTTCCCGCTCGAGGAGATCAAGAATCAGCAGGTCCAGATGGAGACATGGTCTCAGTTGTGTTTGAGGAATCTCTACTGAAGAATCACAACTGGGATTAAGCTTCCAGGCTATCGCTTGGCTTGGATTTGCAAGGGTTTGCCTTGCAAAAGTCTTCGACAGCTTGGCAAAACAGCAGGTCCCCATCGATTCCGAAGAGTTGGATTTGGGACTGTTCGATCCTCCACATCAAGGAGAACCCGGCGATCGAGAAGCGGCGACCTGTGTAGCGACTACTTTGAACCAAGATTGTCTCGAGGCAGTCCTCGGGGACTTGCCCGGGGGCCTGATTGTTCGTTTGGTTAGCGATCCATTCTCGGAAGTGTTTTCGCACCGCCTGGGCTTTTGGAGTTTTCTCGGGCGATTCTTGGTTCATGACAAGGCTATCGGCATCGAGGCTCTGGAGTATGAGTTGTGAGGATTCCGGAGAGTGAAATTCTTTGGATTATTTGGATAAAACTTGTTCGGTTCCAGATTGAGGAATAGCTAAGTTTTGACGCGCCGAGTGTCCGATGCAAACGATCGATGGGATCATCCCGGATCTGGAACTCGAACGTTGGCTGGAGTCAGCAATGCAAGCATTCCTTCACACGGTGGCATCTTCTGGTCATCGGGAATCTCTATGGGAAACCGGTGAATCGCAAACCGGTGCAACACAAGCCGGTGCATCTGAGGGTTCTGCCATGGGTGGGTTTGCCGTCGATGGGGCTGGGCAAAGCGACCGCGACATTCGGTATGTACACCATTGGTGGCCCGAGGGAGTTTCGGCTTGGGGTGCACTTACGATCGTGCATGGATTTGGGGACCATGGTGGGCGTTTTGAGGGGATGGCAACGAGTCTTGCTAGTTTTGGGATGGCCGTCACGGCGGTTGATTTGATTGGGCATGGGCGTTCGCCAGGTCGGCGTGGTGTGATCGATTCTTATGAGCAGTTGCTCGACGAGGTCGAGACATCGGTGGAGCTTACGCGAAGAAGGTGGCCGGGGGTGCCGCAGTTTCTTTTTGGGCAGAGCATGGGTGGGAATTTGGTGATCAACTGGCTACTGCGCCGTGCGAGCCGAGCAAGTCGGATCCAGGGTGCGATCGTCGCTGCACCGTTGATACGGGCGTCCTGTACGCCTCGGGAAAAATACATGCGAGCCGGAAGGTGGCTTGCGGATCGTTTGCCGAACTTTCGTTTGCCGACTCCCTCGAGGGTCGAGTGGTTGTGTGCGGAGCGTCGGGCCCAGGACGCTTACCGTCGCGATCCGTTGGTCCATCGGACGATGTCCTTGCGGCTTGCGACGAGTTTGGTCGACAGTGGGCTTTGGGCCATGGAGCGTGCCGGGGAGTTGTCGGTCCCGAGTCTGTTGCTTCATGGATCGGAGGATCGATTGACCTGTCCCAAGGCGACCGAGGAGTTTGCGCGTCGGGCGGGGGGGTATGCTGATTTTGTGTTGTGCCAGGGGTGTCGGCACGAGTTGCATGAAGAGGCGCCCCGGGAGTATCTATTCGAGACCATTGCTCAGTGGGCCAAGAGCCGATGTCTGGAGGCTTGGGTCGCCCCGTCGAATTCGCGGCATCATTTCAGGGCGAATTCCAGGGCTATTGGCGAATTGCCCCGAATCTCTGGGCAAACAGTCCCATTGGGCGGCGCGTCTATTGAGGGATTGGCTCAGGGGTCCTATACTGCACTGGGTCTATAGAACGATTGTCCCTCGGACGGTTTACAAGGTTCCTCCATAGCCCCAGTTGACGCGTATGAAAAGCGAAAGAAGTCAGATCCAAGAGTCGGATCTTTTGGCTGACAAAATCGAACAGAGGTTTGCCCAGATCAAGCCTTACCTTCCGGCCTTGCTGGGACTCACCGCAGCTGTGTTGCTCGGTGTGGCCGGCTATGGCTTTTACAGAGGCCAGCAGGACGGTCGAGCCGCGCTGGCTTGGACCGATTTTTATTTCTCGGATACATCGCCACAGGACCTTGAGGCCATCGCAAGCGACTATTCCGACACCTCGGCTGGGACTTGGGCTAAGTTAACAGCCGGCGATGCGAACATGGCCAAGGGTCTTGAGAAGTGGAACGTCGATCGAACGGTTGGCGAACAATACTTCCAGCAGGCACTCGACGATTATCGCGCGGCGAGCAAAGCATCGTCCGAGCCATTTTCACGTGGCCGAGCGATGTTCGGCGCCGCTCAAGCTCTCGAGGGGCTTGGCGAGCGCAAAGAAGCAGTTTTAGAGTACAAGCGATTGATCAACGAAGGGGTCTCCGAGGACATTGTCGCCGAGTCGAAGCGTCGCTTGACTTGGCTCGAGAGTCGAGGTGCTGAGACCTTTTTTGCTTGGTACCGCGAGCGGACCGATGCGGCAGTGGCCCCTAAAGGTGCATCGGGCCTCCCGAACATCCCCGGCTTGCCCGACTTCGCTTTTCCGCCTGCCAGCCCCGGACTTCCAAGTGGCCTTGCGGATCCAGTGCCCGAGCCTGCACCAGCACCCGAGCCTGCACCAGCAACCGAGCCTGCACCAGCAACCGAGCCTGCACCAGCAACCGAGCCCTCTGCCCAGAAGCCTTAAGGCAGCGATGATGGTCCTGTGAGAAAACGTTCTAAAAACCGATTGAATACACCCGAAGTTGAACCCGATGCTTCGGACGTACCGTCCCGAGCCCCACGAAGCTCGGGGGTAACATCTGGGAAGTGGTTACCGCTCGATGAGCTTGTCGAACCCGATCCATCGGACGACGACTCTCAGGATCCAGCTACATCCACGAGCGACATAGGCCCAACTCCCCTCTCGGCCGAGGGATTGCCTGGAATAGCCGGGAACGTCGGTCTTGAGGATCCAGCCGATGATATTCGGATCAAGAAAGCTTTTGAGCGGTTGGTCTTTACCGTCGAGCCTGAGCATGCGAACTTGCGGATCGATTTGTATTTGACGTTGAAGATCGATGGCTACAGTCGCGTTTTTTTGCGGCGGGTGGTCATGCAGGGGTTTGTGCGGGTCGATGGTCGGGAGGTAAAGCCAGCCTTCCATGTGGTTCCGGGCCAGCTAATCGAGGTCAACGATTTGCCGCCGGCGCCCCAAGACGGTCCGATTCCCGAAGCGATCGCTTTGGATATTCTGTATGAGGACGAATCGATCGTCGCGATCAACAAATCCCCTGGAATGGTGGTCCATCCGGCCAAGGGGCATTGGTCCGGAACACTCACAGCGGCTTTGGCTCATCATTTCAAGCAGTTGAGCGACGCGGGTGGTCCGACGCGACCGGGAATCGTCCATCGCCTGGACCGCGAGACTAGCGGAGTGATATTGATAGCCAAGACCAACGAGGTGCACTACAAGCTCTGTGCGCAGTTTGAGGCAAGGCAGGTACAAAAGACCTATGTCGCGATCATCGCCGGGTCACTCGATCGGGATCGAGATCGGATCATCCAGCCCATAGGTCATCATCCTTATCAGCGCGAGAAGATGGCCATCCGCAGTGGGCATCCGAGCAGTCGTTATGCCGAGACGCAGTTTGAGGTCACCCAGAGGTTTCCTGGATATGCATTGTTAAAAGTTTCGCCAAAGACTGGCAGGACCCATCAGATCCGATTGCATCTAGCGCATATCGGATGTCCGGTCTTATGCGATCGGCTTTATGCTGGACATGCTGAAATCCGTCTCGGGCAATTGCTTCGACGCTCAGCCCGTGGGTTGCCTTTGCGGCCCGAGGACACCCAAGCGGTATTGACGCGCCATGCGCTCCATGCGTTGGAAATTCAAGTCGAGCATCCCAAGACCCAAAAGAAGTTGACGATCACCGCGCCGCTGCCGGCCGACATGCAGCGTGTACTGGACATTTTGCAACAAGGTGACGCGTACGATGCATCTGGAGCTTTAGACGTCTTGGCCGACTAGCAGTCTTTTGGGGCGACTGAGATTTTTGGTGTGCGAAAACCCATCAAATCACGGTCAATTCAGTACTTCAAGACATTTGAACTCCGAGAATTTCGCTGCTTGCCAAGCGGTTTCTTTGTCGGTGGCCTTGCCAAAGCCCGTCGAATGCGAAAGATACACAGCGTCCTGGCGACCCATTGTCTGAAAAGGAACCCATCCGTGAACGATTTGCCGAGTTTTCCTCCCATCCATAACGCGTCTGCTTATCAAGGCTACCAACGCCAGCGTCAGATGACCCTCGGGGATTTGCTGCTGGAGAATCGGATCGTCTTTTTGCAAGGCGAGATCTACGCTGGCAACGCCAACGAATTGGTCATGAAGTTGCTTTACTTGCAGAGCGAGAATCGCCGCAAGGACATCCACTTTTACATCAACTCGCCTGGAGGCGAGGTCCGAGCAACGCTTGCGATCTACGACACGATGCAGATGGTTTCGTGCCCGATTGCAAC
>Ga0315905_10003319_pt1 | contig 16641 bp, 25 predicted proteins | sample LakEriMetagenome_5_FD_203522 | JGI IMG/M metagenome (GOLD analysis project Ga0315905, IMG submission 203522) | Freshwater fungal communities from buoy surface, Lake Erie, Ohio, United States - Buoy 4 MA121 | ecosystem: Environmental > Aquatic > Freshwater > Lake | place: USA: Lake Erie, Ohio... | reverse complement strand
AAATCACGAAATCCTAATGGTAAGATTTTCATTAAGGAGTTTCCACCATCTACGATTACACCAAAACAGCTTCAAGCATTTTGTAAAAAGTTGACAGATTCTGGTGAGAAGTTGGACGCGATTGTGATCGATTATCTTGGGTTACTCCATTCTCAACAAGGAAATAATTCATATGAAAGATTGAAGCATATTTGTGAACAAGTAAGAGCAATGTCTTACGTTTTCGGATGTCCTATCATATCAGCGGCACAGATCAATCGTTCTGGATTTTCGGGGACACCCGGTATGGAACACTTGGCAGAATCTATTGCTATCGCTGCAACTGCTGATGATATTACTACTATTTTCCAAAATGAAGAAGATCAAGAGCTTGGTGTTGTTAGATTTGGTAAGGTTAAGAATAGATTCGGTATGCGTGGTATGGTTCAGACAATGAGAATTGATTATTCTACGCTCACAATAGCCCAATCCGATGAAGATATGGAGGTTATGGATGGTGATGACGACGAAATCTCATTACTAGAGAAATTAGCGAGTTAAAAAAAAACAATTTATATTAAATAATATCATGACTAAAAAAGATCAAAATAATATCACAAAATTGTTAATTGAAATGTATGATGGCAATAACGATGAGGAAGAGGTCTGGAGGAACGCTTGGTCTAAGCAACAAAAATTATCCAAAATAGTCGAAGAAGTAGAGAACTATTTGGATGATATGAAAGATACTGTCAAGAAAATATATAGTATGATAGAAGCGGATGATTTAAATTTGGAAAAATTGAATGTTTTTACAGAACATGCAGATTCTCAAATTGATGAGTTATTAGAATTATTCAAAAATCATGAGTTAAAACCATATCTTGACGAAGCAATTTCAAGTGTTGATTCGATGCTGAGTAAGAATCCACTGATGACGAAATTGGAATCATAACTTGACAAAATAGATTCCGCATGTAATTAATACATGCGGAAAATTTTTGCATGGGTGAATTCTGATTTGGATGGTGTAGGTAGCACCGTTCTCTTGAGTAATGTATTCAAGAATTTGGAATACCGTCATTGCTTTTTCGGCAATTTTGAGGAGCAATATCTCGCATGGTTCAAGGAATCTGGGGAAGAATATGAAAAAATCTTCATCGTTGGCATGGTTCTTGAGCAATCGATCATTAAAAAGATTGATGATCATCGAGTAGTCATCGTAAACGATAGGGATGACAAGCTGAGAATCTATGATTCGACTTTGATCGAGAAAGATTATTCATCCTGCACAAAATTGCTATACAACAAATTTAAAGAGAAAGTCAATTTTACCAAAAATCTCAAGAAATTCTTCTTGTATGTTGATGATTACAATTCTTATGAACTGAAACATGAAGAATCAAAATATATTAATGCTCTTCATCGAACAATTGGATCAAATCGTTTTGTGAAAATGGTGAATCGTTTCAAAAATGGTTTCGATGGATTTACTGATACCGAAATATCTCTGACAAACTCTTTTTTCAACGAATTACAAAATGAACTCAATCAAATTACTCTTTATCAAGGTGACTATCAAGGTCATCGAATCATATCAACGATTTCTAAGTTCTCAGTTAATGAATTGGCTCATTCAATTATGTCAGATTATCCAACGGATGTCGTGATCGTAATGAATCCAGATACTCAATTCGTCTCATTTCGTAAATCCAAAGGATCTAAAGCTGATATTGTAGATATGGCAGTTATGCTTTGCGATGGCAGTGGGGGTGAATGGGCATCAGGAGGTAAAATTGCCAAAGCATTTTTGAAATTCAGTGAAACACTTACGGAATTGTAATAAAATAAAAAATCATGTTCGATCCATCATCAGAAATCATAGAAGAAGAGACTAATCACTTGTTTCTTTGCTTTTGCACGTTCGTCAATACCTTGAAAGGTAAAAAATTATCTGTTCAGAATGTATTTGTGGAGACTCTCAAAGATGAAAAATTAAAAAATATTTTTAAAATGATATTATCTTTGGAAACAGATCAAGAGGTGGTGCGAGAATTTTTGAATTTTGACCCTTCGATTGCTAAAAGTAAATTTGTTACAAAATATATTAATTCTACGAATAAAAAAAGAAAATAAAAGTTTCGTATGATTCAACAATTGGTGATTGACTATTCACCAGAATATGATTTACTATGGGTAGTGTTCTTGGACAAGTCTGGTGAATGCTGTGATTACCGTAATAAAAATATCAGAATTGCGAACAATGAAACTTTCGGAAGAACAAAAAAGAATTTACAATAACCATTTGGCGATTTCCCGCAAGATGCGAGACAAACCATTTCGTATACGCAAAAATTTTGACGAATTAGACACGAATAAAACACAAACTTTGGAAAAATTGAACAGGATGTTTAATTCTTATCCAAATATTGATGTTCAATTGTTCTTTGAAGCACCTTATTTTCTTTATCAGGATATGGAATATTTTGATTTGGATTACTTTACCACCCAAAAAGCAAAAAAAGATTACACACAATATATTAAACAAATTCAATTGATGTCCCCTGATTCGGAAGAGTCTCTGAAGCGTTTAATTTCTGGTTTAAAATTTATTTCAAAATTTTGCGATGAGCATGACTTGACATTAGACGAGTATGTGTTATTTTCAGAGAAGAATATCCCTTCGATGTTGGAACACTTAAAAAATCACAAGATTAATTTTTATGTTTTACATGCTTTGGGTGTTTCTAAGATAAACATTGAAAATAGAATTTTGGAATTCATGTTCTCAGATTTTTGGAAGACTTTTCAAAAGACTAAAAATATGTTTTATACGTCAAATAAAATGAAAGAATTGGCAAAAAAAGCAATAGAAAAAATACAAAATGGAAAAAAACAGTAATACAAATAATGGTGGAGGGATCGGTTTCGCAGGTCTATTGACAATCGCGTTTATCGTGCTTAAATTGATCGGAGTGATTACATGGTCATGGTGGTGGGTTTTATCTCCTGTCTGGATTACATTTCTATTGGTTTTCACTTTGGTATTGGTAGTTGGTCTATTTTCATGGATTGTTAATAAATAAATATGTCGATAAAAACGACTAACTAAAAAACTAAAAACGACTAAAATAACTAAAATATGGCAACAAAAACAAAAAGCAAATTCGGCGCAGCGATGTTTGATAGCATCAAAGCTGCATTAAACAAGACGGAAACTTCTTCGGAGGGTCAATACAAAGATATTATGAAGTTCCCTGCGGGACATACATATACACTTCGTTTGCTTCCAAATGTGGAAGATCCTGAAAAGACTCTGTATCATCATTGGCAACATGGATGGAAATCCAAGTCAAATGGCAAATACATGAGTTACATCGGACTACAATCGTTCAATGAGCGTGATCCTATCAATGAATTGAGATGGAAATTGTGGAAAGAATGGAAAGAAGCTAATCCAACCGCACCTAATAAAGATTATGTCGGTGAGATTAGCCAAAAAGAACAATGGTTGGTTGGTGTATATGTGATCGATGATCCATCTAACGCCGAAAACAATGATACGGTCAAAGTTCTTCGTATGGGTCCTCAAATCAAGAAATTGATTGATGATGCTACCGAAGGTGATCGTTCCGATGAACTTGGATGGGACATTTTTGACCCCACTAAAGGTCATGATTTGAAGATTAAAGCTACAAAACAAGGTGATTACACCACGTTTGAAGGTTCTTTCTTCACCACCAAATCCAAGACAGTTCTCACAGAAGAAGAAGCAGAGGAATTGTGCGTTAAAGTACCTGATCTCACCGCAATCTTCCCAATCAAAACCTATAGTGAATTGGAATCCATCTTGGATGAACATTTCTTCAATAGTAACTCGAATAAAACCGAAGTTAAAAAGTCCTTGAAAGAGCATAAGGAAGAAAAGCCAGTAAAAAATGCTCCTAAAAAGGAAGAGGAAGAAGATGATGACATTCCAATGTTCCATGGTAATGATGAGGTGGAAGATGATGAAGATGACATCGATTCTCTTCTTGCTGAACTTGACAATGACTAATTCTTTATAAAATAAAGATATGAATCAACCACCATTACAAGACGAATTAGAAGCTATGGCATGGCTCTATGGTCAATCGAAACAAATTGACTCAATGATGGTGGAGCAGAATAAGCAACTGGTCACGAATTCCGATACGATTCGTGACCAGATTACTGCTTTAGCTAGACAGAATCGAAATGTTCGACCTGCTCCAGCACCTATTGCTCCTCCGACAATTGCCATTAGTGAGTCGCCACCAGTGGCAACTCCACAGATTGTGCAACATCAACCTGCACATATTACTACAAATACTCAATATATTCCGATTGAAAAAGATCCAGATCAATTAGAATTTAATCTAGAACCTTCAAAGACTGATGAGATTATTATTTTATTGAGAGATATTAAAATTTTACTTGGAAAAATTGTAAAAACACAAGATGATAAAAATAAATCTGAAAAAAAGTCTGTTTCAAAGATTCCTTAAAGGAATCTCCGCAATCAGCGATTCCACAATCATCACTGTCGATGAAGGAGAAATGTATGCCATCTCTTCTTCAGAAGATAATGCGCTTTATCTATATTCAAAAATAGAACTGGATATTCAAGAATCATTTAGATTGAACATACCATCTGTTTCCAAATTGGAAAAAGCCATTAAATTGATCAATTGTGAGGACATTACATTAACATTCAATAAAAATCGTCTTGAATACAAGAAAGATGGTTTGAAGTTTGTGTATCATCTATTGGATGATGGTGTTTTACCAGCATATAGGATATCAATTGCTAAAATTAATAGCTTTGATTTTAATGATGGATTTGATATTCCGACAAAATTTATCAAAAATCTTTTAAAACAAAACACGCTCACAGGAACAGATAAAGTGTATATCTACACTGAAGATGGTTATTTACAGTGGAAGTTAGGAGATAATACCAAACCGAATAGCGATTCTATTACGGTTCAATCTATACAGATGGATGATGAAATATCCCCATTTATTATGAAGACTAAAAATTTGGGATTGATTGCTGATTTCTCCGAAAATCTTCAATTCAGAATAAGTAGTGAAAGAGTTGGTTCGATCATCATCGACATTGACAATTTCAGAATGCAATATATCTTAGCAAGACTTACACAATAATTTATGAAAAACAACATTAAGACATTAGGTTATTTTTTGAAACGTCTACGAGACAGTGGTTTCGTAGCGATCAAAGTATTCAATTCGTATAAGGATCATGATCCTAGAAAATGGACAATTATTATTGACCCAGAAGGAGCATGTGTGATGGTTACTTGTTATGAAAATCAAGTATTCAGAGGAGATATTCATTTTGAGTTCAATGATGGTGGAAATAGATTTTTGAAAAATTATAATTTGAAGACAAAAAGTATGGAAGTAGTTGTTACAACTCTTCTGGAAAAAGGTGTTCAACAAATTAAAGAAGATTGCGAATACGCTAAAAAAGAATAAATACTTATGTGGAAGGCGAACCAAATAATGAAAATGATGGTGTGGTAGATGAAGAAATTTTAAAAATTCTACGCGATTCATTGAAAATGAAAATTACTGAAGATCGAAAGATGCCAAGTAAAGTTCGCCTCAATAAAGCATTAGTATCTACAATATCAGAATTTATGAGTTGCTACCGATTAATGGGTTATGATATTGACGGAAATCCAATCAACTTGTCTATAACAAACAATAAAATGGAGCAATCCGCTATCGACAACATGTTTATCCAAGAATTTGGAAAATTTATGGGTTCTAGAGCTACACAATGATTAATTTTTTTAAGAAAAAAATCAAAAAAGGTTCCCTTTATGCTGTTCTTTATGGAACGCATAAGGGGAAATTTTTAACTTATGTTAAAAAGGGGAAGATCGGTTATCAATTTTTGATGACTCCAGATATGATCAATATCGAAGTCCCATTCGAAGAATTTGACAAAGGATTGGAGTGTGGTATACTCGATTTTGTAGAAATCGTTCCCAATGATGTTAAAAAGACAGTTGACAAACAATTCGAATGTAATGTTGGAGATACCGACAGAATATACCGTAAGTAAATTTTACGAGTTTGGTTATAAAGTATCGCACGATAAGTCTTCAAATGTTTATCGATCTTGTTGTCCCATATGTAGGGAGGGTAAAAGTTGGGGTAGAAAACAAAGATGTTTCTACCTAGTGGAAGATGACATTATATTTTGTCATAATTGTGGTTGGTCAAGTAAGCCATATAAATGGATACGTGAATTGTCTGGATTGACACACAAAGAAATCGAAGATGAGATAAAAAGTGGCGATTTCGATTATCAAGATTTATTCAAGATTCTTGAAGAAAAACCACAAGAAGTAGGTAAAAAACACACATTACCTATAAATTGTATAAATTTGTTCGATCCTTTGCAGAGAGCGCACCACGCTGGAAATAAGATCGTCGAGGGTGTTTATGCATATTTGAGTAAAAGACGATTGGAAACCGCTGTAAACAAGCCTGACGCGCTCTACGTGAGCTTAGATGACTTCATTCACAAGAATAGATTGGTGATACCTTTCAAAGATTCCAGAGGTGATATAGTATTCTACCAATCACGCAAAGTATTTGATTGGGATGACATCGATCATTACATTTCTAAAAAGAATGGTGACAAGAATTTGTTTGGTATCGACAAAATCTCTGCTGAATATGATATGATACCGATATTTGAAGGTCCTATAGACTCCTTTTTCGTCAAAAATTCTTTGGCATTAGGTGGGATTACTGAGAAATCAGATTCGATAATGACATTCGCCCAACAACAAGAGATGGATACATTAAGTTTCTATGATGTGGTTTATGTGTTAGATAGTCAATGGATTGATAAGACTGCCAGAGACAAGACAGCTATATTGTTGAAGATGGGTCATAAAGTTTTTATATGGCCCGAAAAGCTTGGGAAAAGGTTTAAAGATTTTAACGAGATGTGTATTCATCTACAATTAAATGAGATCACACACGACTTTATAAAAAAACACACCCACAAAGGACTTGCGGGTGTGGTAAAGATAAAAATGATTAATGGAAAAATTTAACTACGTTTAAGATTCATTAAAGCAACTTCCATATCTGCTATTACGCTATTCAATCCTTCTCCATTATTTTTCCAATATTGGATACTATCTAATACTTTGTCTAACACCACATCTTCAAGTGATTTTTTTGTTTCGATTCCTGATTGTGTTCCATATTCAGCATAATCCCCTTCATCAAAATCTGGTGCGTCTACACTTCCACCATCGCCATCGTTCCAATAAGACTTGCGTCCCTCGATATATAATTTAACCAAATTATCTTGATCTTTTTTATTCATATTATTTAAACTCCTTTAAGTTGAGGGCTTTTTGACAGAGCTTTTTTACCGATCAAAGCTTGTTCTAAAGCAGCTAAATCAGAAGCAATTCGAGTGATTGTTGATTGTTCAGATGTCTTGATTTTTTCCATCATAGTGTCTGGAACAGCCCTAGATAATTTTGATTGAACACTATTTGGATCATCACCATTAAGAAATTTTAAGAATCCATTGATCTGACTGATCCAACCTTGAAGCTCGTTCAACTGTGCTTGTTGTTCTTGACTCATAGCATCAGCAATCGTATTCGTGTTTTCTGGTGGCGACATATCAACGTCGAATTCGGAAATGTCCGTGCCATCATCCAACGTATCTTCCATAGCTGCTTGTTCCAACTCTGGGTTTTCTTTAAGAATTCTTTTAAATTTGGAAAATAAATGTTTATTCATGATATTATTTAGTCAAATTATTAAATAATAATATGTCCAATACCGGAAAATCTCCATATTCTACTGAAATTGCTAAATCATCATTAGATTTTGACATGAATCCAATGTCCCAGATGCTGCAATACCAAAGAGAGGAACAGGAGGCTAAAGCACCTCTCATATTACCATTTGAAATGGCTGAATTGCCTAGATTATTGGCAGATATGGTGGATTCTGGCTTTAATTCTGCAAAAATTATGGAAAATGTCTTGAAATCTGAAAATTTTAAAGGAGATTTGAAGAAATTGAATAAATTAAAGAGAAATGTTGAAAAAATGGTTGTATATTTGGTGAAAAATGTTGACCCTACGATGGTAACTTTCACCACTAGCTTCAAAAATCAGTCATCTGTTGACAAATAATTAAAACTAGGTTATAATCCTAGTATATGGAAGACAATTACTCGAAATATGGTCACGGTGTACGGAAACACCTATTCATCCTTTGTGTTTACAAATAAAATAAAAACTAGAATATAATGAAGTCGATGAAAGAATACTGGAAAGACATATTAATTGCCGCTGCGATTGCAGGTGGTCTATACTCGCTCATACCGATTCATACCGCAATCTGCGCTGGAATCTTGTTGGTTTTCATTTATAAGAAATGGGAACCTAAAACGGAAAAGAGTGAAGTAGAGAAGATGTTAGTCGAAGCAGACGGAGTTCTTGTAGAGCAGGAGGAAGTTATTCGAGAATATGAAAAAATATTTGAATCTTTAGAGACATCTTTACCATGTAACTGTGGTGGAAATACCTTTCAAGGATTGTTTGCTCCCGGTGTGGAAAATATTGTTGAGTGCCAGAAATGTGGTGCAAATTATAAGGTTATGGTATCCTTTGACAGTATCCTGATTACTGATCCAATGGATCTGGATAAGACTACAGAAGAAATAGACAAGAAAATACAGAAATTATGAATAGCGTAATAGAATACGTTTACCTTTTTAGAGGTAAGAAATGTTATATGAGTCAGGCGACTGCTAGAATACTTAATTATTCACTTGCCTTGAATGGTAAAAAAGAAAGATATATTAAAACAAAAAGACAAAAATGATACAAATAAATAAAATGAGCGGAGTAGAATACATGAGCATTGATGAATTTGCTAGATGGGCATGTTTAATAGAAGCGTTTGACTTCATCGCAGAAAAAGCTGAACAAATAGGCAATGATACTTTTGATTTTATCAAACCATCAGCATTTGAAACATATATCAATGAAAGATTTCCTGCTATGCGACATGACATCGCAATAGAACATCAAATGGGGTATTTATGATATAGAACTGTTGAGAATTTCCTTTTTTATAGAGGCAATTTCATCTTCATTTATCGCAGAAGAAAAATGTTCTTCCAATTCTTTAGTGGGGATTCCTAGTTCTAGGAATCCCCTTAAATAATTTTTAAACCTTTCTTTCAAATCATTTGGATATGTCACTCCATTTGGACGACCAAATCGATGCATCCATCTTAAAAATGGCAAACACAAGGTTTTTTTACCATTTTTTCTATATTTTTCGTGTATATAACCTTCTTCACCTCCAAATCCTCGGAAATGTTTATTGTATCCTAACCAAGAATCTTTCCTACAAGAGATCAAACCACAACCCTGTGCAGGTATTTCAAATGGTTCGTTCTCAGGTTTTGTACCACGCTTATCAGTCCCCCATACACCCCACATGTATCCATTCCATTTCAAATTAAAATGAGTGGAAACATTTTTAAAATCGTCATATACGAGAGGACCTTGAATCAAATTCCCCTCGTCTTTACCTTCATCATAAAAGTCAATTAATTTTTTAATTGATCCCGGTTCAAGTAAGACATGGCTATCAATACATAACACATATGGTGTATCTGCCAGTTCAAAAACTTTATTCTTGATACATGTAGAATTATATTTTGTGAAAGGGAGATACTGTATAGGTTGCTTGATCCAATTTGTAAAATCTCTAACAGCTTTTCCATGATTACTATCTGGATTGTTGTCTATTATAACAAATTCAATTTTATCTAAAATTTCTGGATGATACATCCTGATGGACTGTATAGAAAAATACACACCATCATAATCATCATATGTCGCCATTCCTATTGTTAATTTATTCACCATCCTAATTTATTACATTTTTCTTCACAGTCAACTTTTTTAGTAGTTGTAGTCGTTGTAGTCGTTGTATTTACTACAGGTGCTATAGTTGTGGTAGTAGTTATATTTTGATTGATAGTTATAGTAAGAGGTAGATCTAATGGTGGTCTTGTCGTTGTTATTGAAGGTGGTGTGGTAGTGACTGTTGTCGGCACGAATGGAAATGGTGTGCCGGGAGTGCCGGTACCGACTTCCATACAATAACATGAGAGTGGTGGTGGAGTAGATGGTGGTGGAGTAGGTGGTGGAGTAGGTGGTGGAGTAGGTGGTGGGAGCGTAGTTTCAGTAGTCGTGCTCGTGCTCGTGCTAGTACTTGTGCTCGTGCTCGTGCTAGTGCTTGTGGTTGTAGTTGTAGTAGGTGGTGGTGGGGTAGTAGGTGGTAGAGTAGGCATATCATGAATATGTTGGATTGTTTACATTTCCTTGGATATGAAAATTTTTCAAATAAAAAGTTGAAGAGATTGATGTCGTCAAAGAAGATACTGGTGTTGTATAAAAAAATGCAGGATACAATTTATCGTTATTCGATAAACTTGTGGTGATCGGCATTCTAACTATTTCCGAATAAGAATCAAATTCTGATTTATATTCCACTACAATTTCACTTTTATTCACATATCTAAATCGTAATGTTATTTCTGTATCAGTTTGAATGGGAAAAGATGATAATGTTTGATTATAAATTACACCGGTTGCATCTCTTATGATTAAACTATTGAGTTTGACATTATTTTTAGAAACACCATAAGGATAATTATTTGATGACAATGCAAATAGTCCAGTTCTGTCAATAGCAATTGCTATTTCTCCATTTATAGATGACAAATTTTTAAAAAATCCCATATAATGCCCCAACAAAAATGAAGAAATATTTGGTGTTTTTGTTAAAAATGTGCAGAAACCATATTCACCTAAAGGTTCGGAATCTGTTAATTTATATGTAAAACTCCAATTGACATCCCATTCATGATGGAATGCTTGATTATCGTCTATAAAAAATGCATATTTTGCATCATTTGGAAGTAATACACTCATCGAATAATTGTGAAAAACATCTCAGTATCTACAAATCCACCTGTAAGATTTTGGAATTTTACTTGACATGATTGATTCGTTAAGCTTATAACTCTTGGGATATATGATAAATTGGATTCACCGAATATTTGTATGTTCGGAATTAAATTTGCCGTTTCAAGTGGACCGTAATTGAATATATAATTACCAGTTCCACTTTTAGTAACACTTGTAATATTTTTTTGATATTTAATAGTACCCGATCCAGCACCATCATATCTGATATAAATGGGATTTATAGTAAAGCTACTTAGAGCGTTCGCATTGACCGAAATTTGATTACTTGATGATATGTTTATGGTTGCATCACCTGCCGAATATTTTGCTCCGACAATTTCCCAGTCGGATATACTACCACCAGTACTTTGTTTCAAACGATAAAGGTTATTATTATCAGTATCAAATGCTAAATCGCCAATTTCACATGGAGCAAACGTAGTAACGTCTGTTCCAGAACCTTTGAATAGATTCCCTACTAATACTCCACCATTAGTGACACCATCACCAACCCATAAACGTTTTGTATCAGTAGTAAATCCCGGTTCACCACTATTCAAAACGATTTGTTTGCGATTGGCATCGCTTCCTTGACGGAATATCCATTTAAATAACGTATTTTGAAATATTTCTAGCATAATTTTTAATATGTGTAAATTGGTATAGCAAATCGTCCAAAACTTTTACCAGTTCTAGTGACATCATTGCCTTCAAAAGTTAGAAATCCAGCCGATGATAATACAATAACTTTTGAACTGGTTGGATTGGCAGATATTGCTGATAATTTAGTTAAAGTTAATCCCGCAATTGCTCCACTTAAAGAATGTGCAGGTCTACCATTGAACATTGGATTTATTAAATCATAGCCAGTCAAAGTATCGTATATTGAACTTTCTATTTTTATAACTCTACCATAATCATCTACAATTAAAGAAGCAATTTCCTTCACATTGGAAGTGCTTAAATTGTCCATACTTAAATCGCCACTATCATTTAAGACTAAAGTATTATTATCAATTAAACCAGTTAAAGAATCAAAGACTGAATTACCAATAATACCATCTTCAAGTGTTAATTTTCCAGTATCAAATGTGAAATATGTGGGATCAACATTTAAAGTGATCAGATTTCCAGATCCTCCACTGATACCATTTCCAAATGATGTGGAAGATATTTCTCTTTGATCAATTGCTGAAGGTCTAATCGATAATTGAGTAGAAGATATTTGGAAAAATTTTGTATTGAAATTTACTTGTAATGTATCACTTTCAATTTTAATTCCGTTATTGACAGTTAGTGGATTGATTTGAGATGCAGATAGTGAACTGAGAGCAATCACATTTCTTGTCGATAATGGTATCCAATTTGTTAAAGTTGTAGCTGGTTGAGCGGTTAATTGGTAAATCGAACCACTTATAGATGTCAAATCACCAATTTCTGCTGCAATACTTGACAAGCTATTATATTGTGTTATTGGTAAATGATTCTTATTACCGACAACATCACCACCAGATAATACACCATTCCCAACATATAGACGTTTCGTGTCTGATGTATATGCTAATTCTCCTTGATCGAGAATAACGGTTTTTCTTTCGTTATTCGACCCTCTACGAACTTTTATTTTTGCGATTTTAATTTCCATATATTATGCAGTTCTAGCCCATACATATAAACCAAATGCTGGTGGTGTATTTTCGTGCGTCTCACCGTCTCCAGTATTTTCAGTATCTACTTCGTAAGAAATAGACGTTCTTGAATGATATACTCTTTGATTTCCACCCATATCACTATCGACGCTTAGTTTAGAGAAAAAATCCATTCCGTGACTATGTGCTGGCATTTCTTCGATGGTCAATCGATGCTCATACGTCCCGCCAGTATTCCCAGCAGTCAAAGTTCTTGAGTATGTGCCATCACTTCCAGTTCCAACACCAGCAATAAATCTACCTTGAGCAATTCTTACCCATACACCACCCAAATATGTTTGTGGATTAGCATCTGTAACAGTGAAATATACCGATCCAATGGGAAATATATTTCCGAAAATCAAATTTCCAGAAGGATCAACCAAAAATGTTTGCCCAAATACTCCATTGGTCGGTAATACGAAATTTCCGAACCCGACAGTATCTGCCGAAATCTTTAATGCGGTGGGATTACCTAATCCATCATAAACTTGACGTAAAGTTGCGCCAGTAACTGGTTGATTTGAAGTATGCAACACTCCTTTATAAGAATCTGCAATAAATTCATCGGTTAAATTTGGTAAAGATGCCATAAACTTATTTATTGTTGGGGTTCAGAAATGGAAATCATTTCCTTTTGAATTTTTAAAATGTTTTGTATAATTCTTTGAAAATTTAAAGCATGAATTTTTTCATTTGTATGTAGATACAAATTTTTAGATTCTATAATCAAATCATTAATCTCTTTTAAATTTGTATTCTCGGCATCAAATACGTATTTGCAATGCGATTGATTCTGTAGATTTATCAAATCATTTAATATGATGAATATATTATCATTTAAATATAAACCAAATGAACTCTTGCTACAAGATGGCAATTCATATTCTTTTGATATGTGTCTATCTACTCTATATTTGTAAAATTCATTAATTTTTTGTTTAATTACATAAAATCTACCAGTAGAAATGATTACATGATAGGATGTGTCACCAATAATTATATTGGTGGAAATTTTATAATTGAAATTGTTTGAATCCATATTGGTAGATGACCATTTGAATTGTGGATTTCCAAATTTTCTGATTGTATTTCCAAATTTAAATTTTGGTAAATATTTGAAAGATTCATGGGAAATTTTTCCTAGTGGATAAGTTGAATTTTCAATACTGCGAACTTGATATTCATTAATATTTGATATGAAATATAAATCAGAATCAAAACTACTAAATTCAATATCATATTTTTCAAAATTGTTTGAAATTTTTTCCAACTTTTGTGTTATGATATTATCTAGATTATTAGTCATGAAAGTGATAAAGATACCTGTATCATTTTTGTATTTTTTGTGTAAAATTGCAATTTGATCATCAAATTTTCTAATGTTCATTGTAATTAAATCTGAAATATCATAATCCAATAAGTTCACAGAATTGATAACTTCAGTAGAATATTTGTCCAATATAAAAAGGAAACCATCATCGATAGTTGTTCTGAAATTATCACCAAATTTGATAAAATCTGGATTATTCGGATTGCCTTTAATATATTTTTTACTAAATTTTCCAAATGTTTTATTGAATTTTATGTTACTAGTCCATTTTAAAATTGAAGTCTCAACATCCTTCAATTTGATTCTATCAAGTAATACCAGATTATCGCATTGTTTGTATAACAACCCATCATAGATTAATATTTCATCATCGCTGAGTATTTGTAATTTTTCATCTCTTTCATCATATGAAATGTTTTGTATTTCTTTTGTGAATTCCAATTCAAATTTTCTTAATATGATCAGATTGCTGTCATTAAAACTTCCTGATAAAGATATTAGCTCTGTTCCATTTGAACACAAATATTTGAAACTACCTTCACTAGTTGGTAGCAAATCTCCAGCTACAATATTATCTAGAAAATACCAAGTTGAATCTCTTTCAAATGGGTCGCTATGAACAATTTTATCAGTTAAAAATATGGAACTATTGTTAGCCGATGATAATGTGTAAAATTTGACATTTTTTCTATCAAAAATTTCAGAATTTATAGTGACTAATGATTTGAAAATTGTCAAATTGTTTTCATTCAATTTATTGAAAATTTTGTCGAAGTATTGTTTATTAATCGTATCGAATGGTAAAGATTGGAGATATTCAATATCGTCTATATCACTAAAAATGTTGCTGAAATTATTTTCTTTTTGATAAAAATCACTTATTAAATTGTTTGAAATTTTTAAAACTTCGGTTTCATCATAACCCTTTAAAAAAGTCCCATTTTCTACTCGAAAAATTCCATTGTATGGGAAATCTCCGTCTAGTAAATCATTACTTGAATATTTATAATAACTCATATACTTGTTTCAATATTTCTAATTGTTGCAGTGATTGGCATATTTTTGATAGCATTTTTTCGAATACCTTCTTTTAGATTATTTAAATCATCACTATTCAAATCCAAGTTTTTGACAAATATGTCGATCACATTACTCTTATAAGATGAGGAATCACAAACATTTTGAATTATTTCTAGTATATCCATCGAATTTCTAGTTCCAGATGGTAGTGAAATAGTGATATTGTCGATTGAATTCACTGAATCGATGATTGGATAAATTGATATGTCATTTGACGGTCTATATTCTGGGCATATTCTCACTCTACTCAAATTATTTGGGAATACAAAATCGCCAAATAGAATATTTTTATTGATATATTGAGCCTTTTTGAAGCTAAACATTTTAATCACATTATCGTTTATATAAAAATAACCAACACCATTGACAGCATCTATGCTCATACCAAAAAAATTGATACTATATGACTCGAAAGATGTGTTGACATTAAAATTTTCGAATGTCATAGTGGATGGATCATATAAACTTAGTGAAATATCGATATTATCAGGATTTTTGACAAATTTGAAACCTCCATCTATATCATTTCTTTTACTGGAAAGCTGCCATACATCAGTATTGCCATCAAAATAAAATGACAATTCAAATGCACCCTCTTTGTTGATATTTTTGAAATAATTTAGTTCAATAGTGCATGGATCGTATGTCACAGAAGATAATGCTTCAAATCTATCAGTATTAATTCTGTCATAGACATAATATTCATCAGCAGAGAAGCATAAATCGCTAATTTTATCAAAATAAAGCTGTTTTACAATAGAATTTTCCAAATCTATATTTGTAGAGATCAAGTTTTCAATCTCGTTCTCATAAGTTGAATTGAAAATAGGATTGGAAGCTAATGCATCTTCTTTTGATATTAAATCTGGATAATAATACCTATCTACCCATATCGAATTAGAAGAATTTCCCGATAACCATGTACATAACAGATGTTGATTGTTTATGATCGTATTATGATCATATTTGTATATCACATCTGAAAATACTGGTGATGTGTGTGGATATGCACCGCATTTTGTAAACGTGGTATCATTAACATTTATTTTATTGAATGGATACATGTTTTCGGGTGTTTGTATAACATTTTTACCCGGTGTTATCAAATATTCTTGATTTCCAAATACATAGTTCATTGATAATTCATTATCATTCAGTCTAGAAATATCTGAATTGATTGAAGTATACTTCCTAATACTAGAAACTTTGAACTTTGAAGAAGATGATAATCCATTAACAGTAGACGAAAATGTTCCATTTTGGTTTAAAATATTTTTCAAACTGATAATACTTATATCATTATCAGTTCTATGCATTAAAAAGTTTCCTTTATTTTTTTCGATATTATTTACCGATAAATCTAAATTATAATCGTTGACGAATGAGTTTTTTGGGTAATCATTCGTGGTTACAATTTGTTTACTAATATCAAATCCATTATGTAAATATTGAGTCTTATTACCACCGCTCAATG
>Ga0315905_10003318_pt1 | contig 16642 bp, 10 predicted proteins | sample LakEriMetagenome_5_FD_203522 | JGI IMG/M metagenome (GOLD analysis project Ga0315905, IMG submission 203522) | Freshwater fungal communities from buoy surface, Lake Erie, Ohio, United States - Buoy 4 MA121 | ecosystem: Environmental > Aquatic > Freshwater > Lake | place: USA: Lake Erie, Ohio... | reverse complement strand
GCCCCGCCCCACCCCCCCCACGCCCGCCGCCCGCCCGCCCCGCCCCCCCCCCCCCCCCCACAAACACAACACCCCCCCCCCCACACCCCGCGGGGGGGGCCGTTGGATCTCTATACAGTCGGGGGAAAAGAGGCAAAGACAGAAAAAAGCTCAGGTCAGAGGGGCGGCGGTCACCGCCGCGAGAAGAGCGCCTCGAAGCTCTGGCGCGCGCGCATCCCCGCCACCTTGAGCGGGGCCGTCTTGCGCGCGGCCGGGGCGCCGCCGCCGTCGCTCTCGCCGCCGCCGCCGCCGCTGTCGCTCGCCTCCCCGCCGCCGCCGCCGCCCAGCGCCTCGCGCACCCCCGCCGCCAGCTCTCGCTGCAGCCGCGGGCTGTTCACGGGGACCAGCGCGCGCTCGGGCGGGACCATGAACCAGTCGTCGTCGACCGACCCCGTGGCCGTGGCCGCGCTGGCGGGCGTGGCGGCGCGGCTCGGCGTCGTCCCGCCGCCGGGCGACGACGGGGTCGACCACCCCGACGACCCGGACGACGCGCCAGCCGCCGCCGCCGCCGCCGCCGCCGCCCACGCCGCGCCCGTGCCGCCGGGCCTGCGGCGGAAGCCGACGCGCGACGCGTCGCCCTTTGCGCTGCCGTTGACCGCCTGGTCCATCGACGCCGTGGCCGCCTCGAACATGCCCGCGAAGAAGCCCAGGTTAGCGCGCAGGATCTCGCGCGCGGCCTCGCGCCGCTGCGCCTCCTGCGCGGGCGAGTAGGCGCGCTGCTGCTGCGCCGCGCGCGCCGCGGCCTCCTCGCGCTGCCTGCGCTGCTTGAGGAACGAGGCGGTGGCGTCGAACACGTCGACGACGCGCCCCTGGCCCGCCATCATGACCCCGACGTTGACGCGCTCGGTCAGCACGTTCTGCATCACGTGCTCCAGGGCGGGCAGGTCGGCGCGCTCGACCCAGTGGATGCACGAGACGGGGCACGAGTCGATCGCCGACTGCAGCTGCGGCTCGGCCTCGAGCCACTGCGCGTACGCGCGGCTGCGGCCATGGTCGGGCTCGATGCGGAACGTGGCGGGCGCGTGCCACACGCACTGCTTGCACCCGATGCACGAGATCTCGTCCACGAACACCGCGCGCGACTCCCGCGGGTCGGCGTTCTTGGCGAACGCCGGCTTGAGCGTCGGGATCCACTTGCTCAGCGGCTTGCCCGAGTAGCGGTCGCGCGCGGCCGTCAGCGCGCCCTCGAGCCGCGCGTTGTACAGGCCGCGCGCGTCGGCGTCCATGAGCGTCTCGTACGCCTCGTTGAGGAGGACGCACAGGTTGTGGCCTTCGTCGCCGCTGTCGCGTTTGATTTTTGGGTTGGGGGGTGCGTGTGGGGGGGGGGAGGGGGCGGGTGTGGTGTTGTTGTTGTTTTTTTGGGGGGGGGGGGGAGGGAGGGAGGCGTGTGGTGAGCGTCGTCGTCGTCGCCGCCGTCGTCGTCGTCGTCGTCGTCTGCGGTTCGCCTGGCGGGGGGGCCCCCGAGACTCTCACCGGTAGTCCGGGTGGCACTCGCGCGCGAGCCCGCGGTACGCGCGCTTGATGGCCTGCGGCGGCGCGTCGTCGTCCACCTGCAGCAGCGCGTAGTAGTCGACCGTCCCGCAGGGGAGCACGACGCGCTCGGCGAGCCCGCCGCCCGCGCCGCCGGCGCCAAAGTCCGCGTCCGAGTCGCTGCCGCTCGACAGGTTGCCCAGGGCCGCGAGCAGGTCCTCGACGGTGGCGTCCGCGGGCAGGCCGCCCGTGCCGGCGCTCGGGGCGGCGCGCGGGGGAGAGCAGGGGAAGCGGCGGCGGCGGCGGGGGGGCGGGGCGGCGGGAGCGTGGTGGGCACGCGCCGACGCGCGCCCGACACGCGCGCGCCACGCCTTGAGCGGCGGCGGTGCGGCAGCGGCGCGCGCGCCCGCCGACGCTGCGGCGGGGGCCTGCTGGCAGCCGAGGAGCAGCATCGCAACGGCCGGGTGTCTCTCGTAGCCTTGTGCTAGGGGACCGAAGGCGCGCGTCGCGTGAGCAAGCAGCAGGGGTCGAAACGATGTGCGATGATTATTTGGTTTTTCAACGCGGCTCGCTCGCTCGACCGAGCCACCCGGGCGGCGCGCAGGCGCCACCAGGAGCGGCAGTGGGACCTTGGGCACGCGGATCTCTGGCGAACGGGGTCCGGCGAGAGGCGACGGGCCGCGATGGGGCGCGACGGAGCGAGAGAGCGGGGTCGAAAGCAGGAGGTGTGCGGGGGGGGGGGTTCGAGTTGCTTTCGCTTTGTGCGCGAGTGCGAGAGCGAGAGGCTGCTCTCTCTCGGAGGACAACGTGGGGTGTGGAGAGAGGGTGTGAGAGGAGGGGGCGGGTCAAACGGAAGAGTGGTGAGAACGACGGAGCCCGTGCTGTGCGCCTTGTTGGCCGTTGCCGCCGCGCGCCCCCTCTGCCCTCGGGAAGCCGCCTTGTCGCCGTCGCCGCCGCCGCTCCCTCTCTCTCTCTCTCTCTCTCTCGCTGAGACGAGCGTCGTCGTCGCTCGGCCATCCTGGGGGCCTCGGTGAATAACACACCCGCTCGCGCGCGCCAATCAGTCCCCCCGCCGCGGCCCCACCGCCATCATCCCCTGGATGCACGCCAGCGCCGCCCGCGCCCGCGCCGCCAGGCGAAACACGTCGCCGCCCCCACCCGGCGCCCCCGCGTCCAAGCCCACGTGCCCGCAATGCGCGACGGCCGACGACGCGAGGGCGCAGCTGCGCGCGGGCTCGACCAGGTCGCGCAGCGTGCGCGACGACGCCGCGACCAGGTCCAAAGCGCGCAGCGTGTGCTGCGCGGCGTCGGCCAGGCGGCGCTGAGACTCGGCCGGGCCGCCACCGCTGCCGCTGCTGCTGTTGCTGCTGCTGCTGCAGAGCCGCGCGTCCGCCTTGAGCAAGGGGCCCTGCGCCGCGACGTGCCTCAGGTGGCACACGGCGGCGAGACGCTCGCACAGGACCGCGTACAGCGCGTACTGCTGCGCCCCCTTGCCGTCGTCGTCGGCGGCGGCAGCAGTCGCGGCGACCCCGTTGCCACCGCCGTTGTCGCCGCCATCATCCTCGAGAAGCCGCGCCAGCCGCTGCCGCGCGCCCGCGGCCGCGGCGTGGCACAGCGTGGCCGTCTGTGTCATGAGCCCGGGCCGCAGCTGCGCGGCCAGCCGCGAGATCTCGAGGTTGGCGCCGCGAGGCTGCGGGGACGGCGACAGGTTGCGGGGGGGGCCGCCGTCGGCGGCCTCCTGCTGCTGCTGCTGCTGCTGCTGCTGCTGCTGCTGCCGTTGCGCCGCCTTCTCTGCCAACGCACGTGCGAGCCGCTGCACGAGCTCCGCGCACTCGATGTACGTGACGGCGGCGCACACGTAGAACGACAGCGCGCGCCCGTCCCACAACGGCGTTGGAGGAGGAGGAGGTCCGCCGCCGGACGACGAGGCGCCCGCCGCGCGCGCCGCGTCGCCCGAATGTTTGAGCGTGCGCGCCTTGTCCAGCAGCGCGTGGCACAGGCGCGCGGCGGCCGCGTCATCCTCGGCGGTGCACGCGTCCTCGGCGCCCGCCGGCAGCTCGATGCGCGGGGCTGGCACGGCCAGCATGAGCTCGGCGAGGGCGTCCGACCCTCGAGGGCGGAGGAGGGCGTGCGCGGTCGGTGGCGGCGGCGGCGGCGGCGAAGTGACGACGCGGCGCTTCTTGCGCGGTGCAGGCGTCGTCCGCGTGTCCGCGGCCGGGTCGGCGGGCGGCGACGGCGCGGCCGGCGAGGACGAGTGCGGCCGCATTGGATTGGTAGGTTGCTTGCGCGCGTGTTGCGGGGGTCTCGGAAGAAGGGAGGAGAAGGATGGAGTGTTTGGTGATTGGGCGGTCTGAAGACGAACGGGCGCTGCACGGCGAGCGCACTAATGACGCTGCACGGCGAGCGCACTAATGATGACCAGTGACCAGTGTGACCAGGGGTCGTGTGGCGGCGGGGGGGGGGGGGCCGGAGGGTGGAGCGAAAAGGGGTCAAAAGCAAGGCGCTGCGCCGACTTGTCCGTGCGGCGCCGCAATCGGGCGGGCCGCGGCGCGCGAGCGATGGTGGGCGCGGTGAGAGACCCGCCCTCTCTCTACGCGCCACGACCCCGCAGACCTCCAAAGAGCGAACGAACACATCGATACGCATCGTCTTCATCGCTCCAGAACCACCTGCAGCAAAAAGAAACACCATGGGCAACCGGCAGAGCAAGGGCGGGGCGGGCAACGGCGCCGGCGCCGGCGCGCAGAGCCAAGCAGCAGGGGCCGAGGCGACGCCGGCGGCCGCTGCCTCTTTGCAGCCGCCCGCGGACCGCTCGCAGATGGGCACCACGCCGCTGAGCGGCGGCAAGGGCTCGCGCGGGACCGCCACCAAGTGGCACGTGGGGCCGGGAGGCGAGGCGGAAAAGTAGAGCGATCGTGGCTGCGAAAACTCCACCATCAGCCGGGTTTTTTTTCGACGGCGCTCGTGGCTCGCGCCTCCCCCCCTCCCCCAAAAAAACAAGCGGCGGCGAAAGGAGCTCTTGCCCAAAACGCAAATCGACACACAACGTTCCATCCGCCCAACGCCCGACACACAACCAAACGACTTGTACGCGTCTCCTCCAACACACCCACCCCTAGCCCCCAACAGTGAGTGCTCTCTCGCTCGCACGTTTCGGTCGCCCGGCCCCCTTTTTTTTCCCTTCCGCGCGCGCGCTCTGACGCCGTCATGCCGCCGCCGCCGGCCGCCGCCGCCGCTGCCGCCAGCCGCCGCCGCCGGCCGCCGCGCGAACGACGAGACGCGACGGACGCCTCTGACGCGATCGCCGCCCCCTCCTCCCAACCCCCCACCCCACCCCCACCCCCACACCCCACACCCCAACCCCCGCAGCCATGGACCCCACGCAGAAGCCCACGATCGGGGACAAGGTCAAGGCGGCCGTCGCCGGCGTGGTGCCGCCGGCGCTGGGCGGCACGGCCGGCACGGGCGAGCCGATGCGCGTGACGGCGCAGGAGGAGGCGGCCAAGCGCGAGATGCGCCGCGAGGCGGGCGCGGGCGTCGGCATGACGGGCGCCGGCGGCGGCTACGGCGCGGAGACGGCGGCGGCCGGCGGCCCCATGGACGCCGGCGGCGGCTACGGCGCGGAGACAGCGGCGGCCGGCGGCCCCATGGGCGCCGGCGCCGAGGGCGGCATCGGCGCCGAGGCCGGCGGCATGGGCGCCGGCACCGCGACGGGCGCCGGCACGGGCCGCCACGGCGGCATCGTCGGCGGCCTCGAGCGCGGCGCCGCGGCCGCCGAGGCCGGCGTCGAGCGCGTGCTGCACCGCGCGACGGGCCAGGTCATCGAGGACCGCCCCGTCGTCAAGGAGGTGCGCCAGGAGTTTGTCGAGCACCGCCCGGTCGCGCAGCACGTCGAGACGGTCACGCGCGTCACCGGCGAGACCGCGGTCGAGGGCGGGGCGCGCCTCGAGCCCGTGGGGCCGCCGACCGAGCGCGTCGTGCGCGAGGGCACCGGCATGGCGGCGACGGGCATGGGGGCGGCGGGGACGGCGGGCCTGACCCGCGAGGAGGAGGAGGAGCGCCTGGCGCGCGGCCGCGGCGGCGGCGGCGCCATCTGATGAGAGAAAGAGACGATATTTTTTTGTGCCGTTAAAGGCGGTCGACTCGGCCCAGTGCTGCGCCGACGGGTGCTCGAAGCACTCGGCGCGCACTTTTCCCGACGGCCGGCGGCGTTTTTTTTTGTTTTTTTCATCCGAGCATTTTTTTTTTTGAGTTGGCGCACCACCATGACGCATCGCACGCGCCCACCACCGCCACCCCCCTCCGCGCACACACGCGCCTCTTTGTGTAAGGCCGCCGCTCAAGCATCACCTCACCGCCGCTGCTGCTGCTGCCGCTGCTTCTTCACCTTGAGCACCTCGACCTCGAACAGTAGCGGCTCGCGCGCGTGGTTGAGCAGCTGCCGCTTGGTCGCAAAGGTCGGCGGCAGCGGGCCCAGCCCCCCCGCCCCGCCGTCCGTGTACCCCAGCTCGGGCGGCACGAGCACGCGGAAGCGCGCGCCCTCGCGCAGGCCCACGAGAGCCTCCTCGAGGCCGCGGATCACGGCGGGCGCGCCGCCAGCGCCATCGGCCCCGCCGACGCCGCCGCACGCGCCGCCCATTGCGATTTCGACGACTCCTGTAGGCACGTCCCTGGGCTGGAAAGAAACGCCCTCGACGTTGCCGTAGATAAAATAGCCGTTGAAACGTCGCAGCGTGTAATCGATCTCGACGCGATCGCCGGGGGCCACGGCCCCGTCGGCGCCGAGCGGCGGGGCGGCGATGGGCTCGCCCCGCGTGCCCGGCTCGATCACTTGCAGCCGCGCGCCCGACGGCGTTTTGGTGGAGACTGGACCCCTGGCGTCGTCGTCGCCCGGGGCCGCGCGCGCCTGCGCGGGGGAGGCGGCGGAGGGGATCGCGGCCGCCAGCAGCGCGAGCGAGAGGCAGGCGCCGCGGCGGCCGAGCGCCGCGTCCGCCGCCGCCGCAGCCGCGCGCCGCCGCTGCTGCTGCTGCTGATGACCGTCGGGTGACCTCGCCGCCCCGTCGTCGTCCGAGCGACGCGCGCGCGCGATCGGGTTGGGCGTCTGCTGGATCACGCCCGCGTGGCGTTTGCGGGCGTTGCCGCCGGCGCGCGCCGCCGCGGGACGGGGGCCGCGGACGAGCATCGAGAGCAAGGTGAGTGGGTGTTGTCGGTGCGCGGGCGCTGTGCGCGTCACGGGCTGCGCGCGCGCGGCTGCAAATCAATGGCGAGGGTGGTGTGTGTGGTTGGATTGTGCCAATGACGGCGCTAGAAACGAATCCTCGAGGCTGATCGCGCAGCGCAGCGGGCACATGTGATCGCGCGCGCGCGCGCGCGCCGACAGCAGCGGCCCGTCGGCGACGCGGCGCAACGCTGACCGTGCTTCCGAGCCCCGACTGCTTCTTTTGCGTCGCCGTGCATCTTCACACAACCCCCGCACTTTTTCACTCCCTCGTCTAAAAGTCCAGCCAGTCGCGGAAGTAGGCGCACGACTGCGGCGCCACCTGCGCCCCCTCGCGGCACTCGTGCGCCACGGGGCACGCCCCGCACGGCGTCGCCAGCAGCGCGCTGTCGGCCGCGGGCGGGAGCGGGTGCGCCGCGAGGCGGTAGCGGGCGGCCGACGGGCCGCCCCCGCCGCCCGACAGGCCCGACAGGCCCGACGGGGAGGTGCGCCGGCGGCCGTCGTCGTCCCCGGCGCCGCCGCGCTTGCGGGAGCCCTTGCGCCCGCCGCCAGGCGCAAAGTCGTCGTCGTCGTCGTCGTCGTCGTCGCCGTCGCCGTCGCCGCGGCCGCCGGCGCCGTCCGACGAGCCGAGCGTCGCGCTCCGCGACTCCTCCTCCTCCTCCTCCTCCTGCGCCCCTTGGTGCTCCTCCTCCTCCTCGTCATCATCCGACCCGCCGCCGCTGCTGCTGACCGGCTGCGCGGCGCGGCCCTTTTTGCCGCCGCGGCCGCCGCGGCCGGCCCCCTTGGCGGGCCCGCGGCCGCCGCGGCCGCGGCCGCCGGCGGCGGCGCCGCGCGCCCGCTTCTTGCCTCTCCCCCCGCGGCCGTCGTCGTCCTCCTCCTCCTCCTCTTCCTCCTCCTCGCTGCTGCTGCCGTCGTCGCTATCGTCCTCCTCCTTCTTGGCGTCCGCGTCCCCCTCCTCCTCATCGTCCTCATCCTCCTCCTCCGCATCCATCGACGACGACCCGCCGCCCACCCGCCCTCGGTGGTGGTGGTGGTGGTGCTGGTGCCGCCGCCGCTTGCTCCCACCACCACCACCACCACCGCCGCCGCCGCCGCCATTGGCCGCCTCCATCGCCTCCTCCTCCTCCGCCTCGAGCGCCAGCGCGACCCCGTGCGCCCGCGCCTCCGCGAGCGCCTCCTCCGCCGTCAGCTTGTCCAGCTGGTTGTCGTAGTAGAGCGTGTCCAGCACCACGGCCACGTCCTCGGCCTGCAGCTCGACCCCAAACACGCCGCTCGCGCGCACAAAGGCCGCGACGTCGGCGACCGTCGCCGCGCCCCCCCTCGGGAGGCTGCCCACGTACTTGAGGCACACGAGCCTGAGCTGCGCGATAAAGTCCTCGTCGAACTCGTTGTTGATGTACCAGGCGCCGCCCGTGATCTCGCGGCTCGGCTCGAGCTCGGCCAGCATGAAGAGCTTGCGCGACGGGTGGGCGACCCCCTTGACGGCCTTGACGAGCCCGCGCGCCTCGAGCGCCTTGAGGATGCGCGCGACCTGCGGCTGCGACAGGTTGGTGCGCTGGCGCAGGTCCTTGGTCCACACGCCCGCGTTGCCGCCCTCGCGCACGCGCTGCAGGACCATGCGCTCCTCGTTGCCGAGGCCGCGCGTGCGCGCGTCGGCCGCCGTCGGCAGGCGGTAGCGCATCGTCGTCGCGGAGGCTGACGCGGACGCGGGCGCCGCCGCGGCGCCGGCGCCCCCGCGCACGGCCACGAGCCGCTCGGCCCGCAGCAGGCGGTTGAGCGACTGCACGAGCGCCTCGAGCGGCACGGCCCGCAGCTCGCGCGAGCCTGTCAGGTCGGCCTGCGTCGCGCCGTGGTCGGGCGCGTGCCGCCGCGCGACGGCCAGCACGGCGTCGTCGAGCTGCGCGGCGCTCATGGTTGATGACGCTGATGGTGTGTGGCCGGTGGCCTTGGCGTGGTGGGAGGAGGACATGATGTCCCGCCCCTCGCGCCTGTGGGCGCTTGGGCCGAGAGGGGGCGCGCGCGCCCGCTCGATCGGGAGAGGCAGCAGGTGGCGGTGTGGAGAAATCGGGGAGCGGCTCTTTGCTCGCCGTTCGCGTTTCGATCGTTCGCGCGAGCTTTTATGCGGGTGATGGAGGAGTGGAGGATTCGTTCGTGTGTGTGCCCTCGATCGCCGAGTCGCGGGGGATTGCTTTGGTGGAGCAGACAGTAAATCCAGCAGCGCGCGCTCCCGGTGGCGCTGGAATGGTGCGTCTATCGCGGACCGCCGGCTCTGTCCTCCGAATCCACATTCACAAACGCGCGCTCAATCGTCGTACTACTGACGCATACACACACACTCACACACACACACCACCCGCCGGCGCACCCTTCTGTTGCGCGCGCGCGCCACACACACCGCGTTCGGGAACAACTCTCGTTCTGCGCCGCCTCGCCGTCTTCGTCCTCGTCCGCCAAGCAAAAACGATGGTGGTCGACCACGCCGCGCCCGCGGGCGCCGGCGGCGGCGGCGACAAGAAGCAGCGCCGCAAGCGCTCGCGCGGTGGTGGCAAGAAGCAGCAGCACGATGAGCCGCAGCAGCAGTACGGCAGCGACAGCGACGGCGACGGTGACGATGCCGCGCCGGCCGCTGCCGCCCCGCCGCCGCCGCCTCGCGCCGCCGCCGCCGCCGCCGACGCCGACCCCGAGCAGCAGCAGCAGCAGCAGCAGCAGAAGAAGAAGAAGAAGAAGGACAAGAGCAAGCACGCCCAGGTCCAGGTGGAGGTGGAGGAGGAGGAGGACGAAGAGGAGGAGCCGCCGCACCCCGACGCCAACGACGACGCCAACGACGACGCCCGCGACAACCCCCCGCCGCAAAAGAAGAAGAAGAAAAAGGCCGCCAACGCCGCCGCCGGAAACGACGACGACGACGACGACGACGCCCCCGAGCGCCAGCACGCCAACGTCTCCGGGATCATGTCGGACGCCGCCTTCGACACCCTCGGCCTGAGCGAGCCCACGTCCACGGCCATCGCCGCCATGGGCTTCGCGCGCATGACCGAGGTCCAGGCGCGCACCCTGCCCGCCCTGCTGGCGGGGCGCGACGTGCTCGGCGCCGCGCGCACGGGCAGCGGCAAGACGCTCGCCTTCCTCGTGCCCTGCGTCGAGCTGCTCCACCGCGCGCGCTACACCCCGCGCAACGGCACGGGCTGCCTCGTCATCTCCCCCACGCGCGAGCTCGCCATGCAGATCTACGGCGTCGCGCGCGACCTCATGGCGCACGGCCACTCGCAGACGCACGGCCTCGTGATGGGCGGCGCCAACCGGCGCGCCGAGGCCGAGCGCCTCGCAAAGGGCGTCAACCTGCTCGTCGCGACGCCCGGGCGCCTGCTGGACCACCTGCAGAACACGCCCGGGTTCGTGACGCGCTCGCTGGCCGTGCTGGTCGTCGACGAGGCCGACCGCATCCTCGAGATCGGGTTCGAGGAAGAGATGCGGCAGATCGTCCGCCTCTTGCCCAAGGAGCGGCAGACGGCGCTCTTCTCGGCCACGCAGACCACCAAGGTCGAGGACCTCGCGCGCCTGTCCTTCCGCGCCAGGCCCCTGTACGTGGGCGTCGACGACGCGCGCGCCGCCTCCACGCGCGAGGGCCTCGAGCAGGGCTACTGCGTCTGCCCGGCCGACAAGCGCTTCCTGCTGCTCTTCACCTTTCTCAAGAAGAACCGCGGCCGCAAGATCATGGTCTTCTTCAGCTCGTGCGCCTCCGTCAAGTACCACGCCGAGCTCCTCAACTACATCGACGTCCCCGTCAAGGACATCCACGGCAAGCAGAAGCAGCAGAAGCGCACCGCCACGTTCTTCGAGTTTTGCGCCGCCGAGGAGGGCGCGCTGCTGTGCACCGACGTCGCCGCGCGCGGCCTCGACATCCCCGCGGTCGACTGGATCGTGCAGTACGACCCGCCGGACGACCCGCGCGAGTACATCCACCGCGTCGGGCGCACGGCCCGCGGGCGCGACGGCAAGGGGCGCGCCCTCCTGCTGCTTCAGCCGCAGGAGAGGGGGTTCCTCGCGCGCCTGGCCGAGGCGCGCGTGCCGCTGAGCGAGTACGACTTTCCCGCCGCCAAGCTGTCGGACGTGCAGGCGCAGCTCGAGCGGCTAGTGGCTAAAAACTACTACCTGCACCAGTCCGCCAAGGAGGCGTACCGCGGGTACCTGCTGGCGTACGCGGCGCACGGCGGGAGCGCGCGGGAGGCGTTCAACGTGCACGCGCTCGACCTGGCGGCCGTCGCGCGGTCGTTTGGCTTCCCGACGCCGCCGCGCGTGAGCCTGGCGCTCGAGAGCCGCGCGGCGCACGCGCGGCGGCCGGCCGGCGGCGGCGGCAAGGGCGGCGGGGGCGGCGGGGGCGGGGGCGGCAAGGGCGGCGAGGGGGGCGGCGCGGACTACGCGCGGCGGAGCGGTCACGCGTTCAGCGCGGCCAACCCGTACGGCAAGCGCGCGGCGGGCGACACGCGGCAGTTTGTGCGCGGGTGAAAGAGAGAGAGAGAGATGTGTGTGTAAGAAGAGGCCGCGAATCGCGAGAGAGGCGCCGAAGAGAGCGGACGCGCCAGCGGCTACCGCCGGCCAAGGCGCGCCGCCGACGCCGACGCGCTTGCCGAGCCGTCAGGTCCCGTCGCTAGCCTCGACGCGCGCAACACACACGACGCACACAACAACACATCGCCAAGACCTGGATCGCGCGCTCTGCGATCGACGCTCCGCCTGCAAAGCCAAGTCGACACACACGCTTCAAAAAAACCGAACGAGAACCCACACCTCCGCAAACCGGTCCGTTCCGTCCCCCGCCATGGCGGCCCCGGTCGACCCGGAGGCGGTCGGCAACGCCTTCCTCTCCTACTACTACGGCATGTTCGAGTCCAACCGCCCGGCCCTCGTCAGCCTGTACCAGGACGCGTCGATGCTCACGTTCATGGGCGACAAGTACCAGGGCCCGCAGGCGATCGGGCAGAAGCTCGGCGCGCTGCCGTTCGCCGGGTGCAAGGTGACGCCGTCGACGACCGACTTCCAGCCCTCGGTGTCGGGCGGGGTGATCGTGTTCGTGACGGGGCACATCCTGGTGCGTCCCTTGGCTTGCGTGCTTTTAGCCGTTTTGCTGTCGCGCTCGCCCGCCCGCCCGCCCGTCCCCCCTCCCTCGAGAGGCTCGAGCGGCGCCGGTGCTCTCTCACCCAGAACGCCTCCCCCGCCCCCAATAAACAAAACAACACACCACAGACCGAGGGCGAGAGCCAGCCGCTCAAGTTCAGCCAGGTCTTCCACCTCATGCCCGTCGGCAGCAGCTTTGTCGTGACCAACGGTGCGTGCTTTTTCAGGCGTGGCCGCTTCATCGCCTGCCGGCGCCTGGCGCCGCCCCCCCCCGCCCCACACACACACCGCCGCTGCCGAGCTCACCTCTCGCCGCGCCCCTTCCGAAACCTCCCTCCCCCACAACAAACACAGACATGTTCCGGCTCAACTACGGCTGATCGGAGGGACGACCTGTCGGAGATGCTCCCGCCTCCCCCGCCCCCTGGAATAAACGACGGCGGCGCGGCCCGTCGACAGCTTGTGCACGCGCGAGAGAGAGAGAGAGAGAGAGATCGGCGGCGGCGGCGCTCGTTGTGTAAAGATGCTGACATCGTGCTCGAGCTGCGTGTCACGACAGGAGTCTCGAGTTAACAGAGACAGGCCTGGCGTAGCGATCGCGCAAAATCGGCCAGCAAAAATGTTGAAACGGGGGCAGACGAAAAAAGACTCTCGGCGGCGCGCGCGGGGCCGTCGGCGCGGCCGGCGCGCTCCCCTCTCTCCTCCACCATCGCGGCGCGCGCGCGGGACATGACGGCGCGGCGGGAGGTGGGGTTTGGGGGTGATGAGCAAACGATGTGATCCGCAAAATCACCGTGGCTTGGACAAACCAAAATCACAGCTTGGACACGTGCGGGGGCGCCGCGCCCGCCGCCGCGGCCCCGAGCTGCCGCCGCGTCACGACGGCCTCGATCGTGCCGTGCGGCTCCGACGTCGCCACGTACACGTCGTCCTCGAACCTGTCGTGCGGAGGCGGGGCGACGATGCGCGCGGGCAGGAAGTGCAGGTTGGGCATGTTGAGGTAGACCGACTCGACCTGCGGGCACCGGCGCATCGCGCTGCCGGCCATCTCGAAGAGCGTGTACTGCACAGAGGGCGAGTAGACCCCCCCGGCCTTGGGCGGGCCGAACGCCGCGTCCAGCAGGCCCGAGCGCACGAGGTCGTAGGCCCTGTCGTAGTCGAACGGCGCGGCGCCCGCGCCCCCCTGGACCGCGCCCGCGCCGTACCGCCACGTCGCCGTGACGCTCGTGGCCATCATGCGCTCGGTGGCGTCGGGCAGGGCGGTGTGGGCGTCGCGCAGGAAGCCGACGTAGCCGCTCTGCGTGGTCTTGAGGATGCGCAGGTCGCGCGCCCCCGCGACGACGTCGACCGCCCCGGACTTGTCGGCGACGACGCGGGCCGTGCGCACCTCGGCGCCCGAGGCCACGTAGCAGTGGTCGTGCGGCTGGGCGCCCGCGCCGACGTGGCGCCTCCAGGGCGCCTGCTCGACGCTCACGGTGGCGCGGCTGACGCGCGGGTACTTGGCGACGAGGTAGCGCGCGAGGGCGGCGGCGTACTCCTCGGCGGAGCACGGCTTGTCCATGCGCTTGGCGACGTAGTAGACCTGGTGTTGTTGTTGTTGTTGTTGTTGGTTTTTTTTTTTCGTCAGTCGCTGCTGTGGGCGCGGTCGCAGCCGCCGACCCCCACGCCGCCCCGCCAAAACCCCGACAATCAAAAAAACAAAACGCACCAGGTTCTTCTGCGTGTCCGTGGCCGTCATGCCCGTGTTGTCCCCGTCCGTAAACGCCCGCTCCATGTCCGACTCGAGCACGGTCGCGACCTGCCACTCGACAAAGACGTGCTCGCCCGACGGCAGGCGCCACACGCGGCCGACGCGCACGCGCGACTTGCCGTGCTGGTGGAGCGCGAGGTGCGCGATGTCCTTGTACGCGGACATTGCGTCGGGTTGGGTGGGGGTGGGGTTGATGGTGACGCGGGCCTCGATCGGTTGAGTCGATCGCGGGCGGGGGCGGCGGGGCGCGCGGGTGCGAATCCGACGACGACGAGCCAATCCCAGCCCAAAAAAGAGGGAGAGACGAGGAGGTTGCGCGCTTGAGTTGTGCGCGCTCAGGCGACCCCGGTTGAGGAGAGGTCGTACTCGGGGCCGGTTGATTGTTCGCGCGACGTAGTTTGTGATTTGCCGGCGATCGGTCGGGCGCGCGCGATTGTTTTGCGGGAGGACGCGCAATGGGGGGGAGCCAACCGAGGACTGGAGCTCCCAACACGTGAGAAAGCAACCGAATCAACTGGCTAACAAAATCCGAATCGCGCGCGCTAGCAAGTCATTCCGCGATCACCAGCAGCAGGGATTGAACGCCCGCGTACACCCCAGCAGACCGTCCGGGCGCAGCCGCGCGATCGCCGGCGGAACCGGGCAGCGGCGCCGCCGACGACGCATCGCCGCCCCCCGCCCCCCGTCCCGCCCCTTGCCGGGCGACGAGCGCGACGTCGCGCACGGCCAGCTCGTACGCCCCCGGGGCGAGGCAGACGGCCCCGAAGGGGTGCGAGCCGGTGCGCGCGGCGGCGGTCGAGGTCGAGGCCGCCGAAAGGCGCATGATCGCGCCGCGCAGCGCGCCCGACAGCAGCACGCCGCCGTCGGCGCCGCCGCCGCCCGTGCCGAGCCGCCGGCACGCCACCGTCAGCCGCACGTCCTCCTCCGCCTCCTGCTCCAGCAGCGCCACCGCCACGCGCAGCTCCAGCACGTCCCCGGTCGAGGCGCGCACGCCGTAGGCGCGCGCCCGGACCAGCGCCGCGTGCTGCTGCTGCTGCTGCCGCTGTCCTCCGGCGCCGCCGGCCTCCCCCGCTGGCGACGGCGACGGCGGCGACGACGACGACGACGACAGCAAGACCGAGTCGGCAGCAACGCCGAGCCGCCGCAGGTCGTCCGTGACGTCCGCGAGCGCGACGGGCGGCGCGGCGGGCTGGTGAGCAGCGCCCACCAGCTCCACCGCGAGGCGCAGGGCGGGCGGCACGAGCGCCGCGAGCGCGCCCGCGGCCAGCATCCCGGGGCGGGGGCCGGCAGCAGCGGGCGCCGCAGCAGCATCGGCATCACCGGCAGCATCGGCGGCATCGGCGAGCAGCGCCCGCGCCAGCAGGCCCGCGGGCAGGCGCAGCACGCCGCGCTGCGCACGCCCGGCGTCCCCGTCGCCCGTGATAGCCTCCCAGCAGAGGGCCAGGCGGGACGAGACGCGCGCGGCGGCCGCGGCCGCCTGGCGCCGCCACTCGCTGGCGTCGCCGCCGGCCGCGTCCTGGGGGTGGTGGTGGTGGCGGGGCGGCGGCGGCTTGTTGCTGCTGCTGCTGCTGCCGCCACCGCTCGCAGGGACGAGCGGCGCGGCGCCCACGACCGCAGCCTCGGTGGCCGCCAGGCTCAGCGCAGAGGGCGCGTCGACGACAAAGGGCCCGCCCGACAAGACGCCCGCGGCGCCGCTGCCGCGCAAAAGGTCGCCGCGCGACGGCGGGCCCGCCGCGGGGGTCGCCGCCGCCGCCGCCGCCGCCGCCCCGTGCCGCGCGAGCGCGGCCAGCAGGCGAGCCTCGTCCCCGGGCTCGAGCACGGCCACGCCGCTCTCGGCGCTCTCGGCGCCGTCGGAGCCGCCGCCGCCGCCGCCGCCGCCGCCGCCCCCAGCGCCCGAGAGGGGGCGGAGCGGGGCCACCCACGCGCGGTAGTAGTATCGGTCGCTGCGGTTGCTCAGGCCGAGCTCGAGCACCACGTCGCGGCCGACGCCGAGCGCCGGCGCCGCCGCCGGGCCGCCGCCGGCGCCCAAGGGGGCGGCGGGCCAGCAGGACTGCGGCCAGGGCTGGGCCGAGGCTGCCGCCGCCGCCGCCGCCGCCGCGCGCCGCAGCGGCGACGAGGGCGGCGAGCCGGCGGGCCCGTCGGCCCCGGAAAAGGTCGCGGAGGCGCGGACGTCGATGGCCGGCGCGAGCGCCCAGCTCGGCGATGGCAGGGGAGCGGCCGCCGCCGCCGCCGTGGCCGCAGCAGCAGCAGCAGCAGCAGCAGCAGCAGCAGCCGCGTGCGCGCCGCCGACGAGCGGGACGGGCGCGGCGGCAAAGCGCGCGTGCGTGACCGCGAGCGAGGGCTGCACGGCGAAGCGCAGCGCGATCGTGAGGCGGCGGCCGTAGGTCGGGCGCGGGGGCGCGGGGGCAGAGCCGACGCAGGGCGGCGCCTCTGCTGTGGCCGCCGCCGCCGCCAAAAGCTCGCCCTCGTCGTCGTCGGCCGCGCCGCCGCCCCCCTCTTCCGCTCCTCCTCCTCGTCCGCCGCAGTACGTCACGTGCACGCACAGCGCCGTGTTCTCGAGGGAGTCGCCGGTTCCGGGCGCGCGACCGACCAGCACAGTCAGCGGCACGGTCGCCGAGCGCCCGGGCGGCAGCGAAAAAAAGCCCCCCTCGGAGGAGGCGCCCGGCGGCGCGGCGCAGGGATCGTCGTCGTCGCCGCCCCCCCCGACCCCGCTGCCCTCGGCCGCGCCGACGAGGACGCGCGCGCCCGCAAAGCCGTCGGGCAGGACGGGCAGACCGCCGCACAGCGCCATCGCCGTCGAGGGCGGCTGGCTCGCGGAAGAAGCGGCTCCAGCAGCAGCAGCAGCAGCAGCCGCGCGCCCCCCGCCCGTCGCCGCCCCCGGGGCCGGCGACTCGGGCGCGACGGTCACGTGGACGCGGTGGGCGGCCGAGCGGCTGGCGTTGGTCAGCGTGAGGGACCAGCGCAGGCGCTGGCCCTCGAGCACGTCACCGACGAGGACGGGCGGGGCCGGCCGGCCGGCCGCGGCGACAGCGGCCGCGCTCGGCGGGGAC
>Ga0315905_10003315_pt1 | contig 16646 bp, 40 predicted proteins | sample LakEriMetagenome_5_FD_203522 | JGI IMG/M metagenome (GOLD analysis project Ga0315905, IMG submission 203522) | Freshwater fungal communities from buoy surface, Lake Erie, Ohio, United States - Buoy 4 MA121 | ecosystem: Environmental > Aquatic > Freshwater > Lake | place: USA: Lake Erie, Ohio... | reverse complement strand
GGTTCTGCCGTTGGGTTGCTGAGAGGCCAGAGGAGGCGATATGTTTTTCCTCCTATCAGATACCGTTCTTCGTACACGTGTAACGAGCTGGCGGTACTCACGGCTGTTTCCTGTGAGAAATCAATCTCAGTTTCGATAGGTTCCCATGTTTCTCGAGTCCATCTTTCAATCCAGGCAAGAGTTGCATTGGTTAAATCGGGTGTTGTCTCACTCATAGTTGTCTCGGTCAATGGTACGACCAAATTTAGCTTCCGTCCAATCCTTCATCTCTTGCATTCCTTCATCACCCTCTTCCCATTCATAGATATCCATTTCGTCTGCCAGGCTACATGCCTCGTAAAAGTTAGCCAAGAGCTGTTGGAGAGTTTCTTTTTTAATGATTACAAATCCTTTGTCCATTTTGTTGAGTTATTGATTGTTTTGTTGTAAGGTCAAATCCAGTTTCATCTGCTATTCTATCGTAGGTCTTATATAATTGGTTCATTTTTTGGACCTCTATCAGATTTACCAACAATTGTGTTTTTTACTTCTGTGTGATTATCTCTTGTTAGATTCCGTGCGGGATTAAATTGTACTCGGGCTAATGCACCCTGGTGGCTCTCATAGAACTCAATTGATTCCCCGTCGTATTCTCGGAGTACTACAGCCCAATAACCGTCTCGGTGAGTGAGAGTTAATTCCCTGCGGATAGGTTCTCCGCTTACCGGGTCGCTGTCAGTCCACACCAGATGGCGCTCTTCTTCGTTGCGTTCGTTATTCCACGAGATGATGTGCGCTTCTTCTCGCTCTACTTGTGATTTTTTACTCATGATTTCTTGGGGGTTAGGTTGCTTTCTTGAGGACTTTTACTGTGGGCGGAGACCCGGGATTCTGCTGCTGGGTCGGGTGGATCTACTGATGTCGAACACGTGTCATAGTACCGCACGATCGCTCCAGTCTCCCAGTCTTTTAGCAGTTGTCCCAAGATCTCTGAGGAAGTCCGTGAGTCGGTATGTGCTCCATGATCTTGGTGAAATGTGTTGATGATATGTCCTACACGTGCAGGAGGAGGTATCTCTGGATTACTGAATGTGGAAGAGACAAGAGCTTCCAGGAGGGCTCTTGTCTCTGCGGGTGTGTAACGTTTTTTCATAAGGAAGATTCCCAGTTTGTCTATTTATCTAGTCATTAGTGGAAGCTGTTGTAGCATTCCATATCCATGATTCTTCCTGAGCAATGCGGGCAATTTCTCGCCACATGATGGGCGTGTGGCGTTGGTAACCCTTGAACAGGTGGACCCACTCATGAATGACTGCCCAGAGAACCGCTTCTTGCGGAGTTTGCGCGTATTTCTGTAAGTAAGGCTTTTCACTGCGGTAGCCCACGTTTTTGTATGTCTTGTCGTTAATTGCGTCGAACCATTTGCGACCCAGTTTAATCTGCCCGGTTTTAAAGTAGCAGCAGAAGCGGTTACCGTCCCACGCCAGTTTCACCCGTTCGGGATTACCGATAAAGGTTTCTTTGGCAAAGCGGTCGGCGTGTTTCTTGTTTAAGTGGTTGATGAGTGAAGTGGCTGCGTCTTTGAAACTTTCCCAGCTCATTTTGGAGGGTGGTGACTGCTTGAAAGTGAGTACCATATCAGAAACATCTTCGTCGTTGTACTCTTTCATTGCCCACCATTCAGAACCAATGAATACCCCGTCCGGTGTTATGCGGAATCCGTATTGCTCCATGTTGCCACCAAAACGGTTCTTGGACATTGAGAACATACGTTCGTGTGATTCTTTGTCGTACCAAACGGTCATATGCGAATCCACTTCGTGTTTCAGGAATGATGGACCGGCGTAATCACCGCCTTTACCGTTGTGACCAATGAGGAGAACGGGCGTGAATGTTTTCTTGGCCCATTTCGTGAAGAGCTCAACAAGAACGATTTGACCACGAGTGGGTCCTTCAGCCATTTTTGCAGCCATCTTTTGGAGGGAATCCACGATAACCAGGCAAGGATTAATTGTATTCATTGCCTGAAAGAGGCGTTCCATTCCGCCAGCTTCGCCATGAAATTCGTGTGTTGAGATGAGGAGGCTTTCGAATCCAGGAATTTTTCTGGCTTGTGATTTTAATTGGAAGTCACTCATTTCGTAAGAAAGAAATACCACAGGACGAGATGTGCGAGCGGCAAGTCGGGAACCAGCGACGGCGCAAAGAGTTGTCTTACCCGAACCCGGATTCCCGGTAACCAATGTTACCTGCGATGGGATGAGCCCACCCAGTTCAGAAAAAGTTGAGTCGAGTTCCGGTGAACCCGTCTGCAAGGGTTGAAAGAATTGGTCAGGGACCACGATATCGCTGACCTTCTTGAAGGTCTCTAGCGGGTTGATTACTGGTTTGTTTTCCATAGTTGAATAATTAATTTGTTAGTTAAAAATAACCAAATGGTTTGAACCATGCAAATAATTAGTGAAAAAAGTTTCACCAAGTTATTAACAAAAGTTTTATTTAATCTTACGAATAGAAATGTATCCGTCGTAACCCGCGCAAACACCGGTGGTGCAGCTGGTATAGCAAAGGCTAAAAACCTCGGTAGCCTCTTTAACAGTTTTGTGTCCATCACTAACAGCCAACTCATCAACCAGGATAACGAACGTATAAACGTTTGTACCTTTGGAATATTCTTGCTGGTGGCGGAGCTCTTTATCGCCGTACATTGCGTACAGTCTTTTAGCCCATTTCCAGTTAGCATCATGCTTTTTCACGGGAACCCCGTAATCATTAGCATCATCATAGATGCGGATAGATTGTGATTGCAGTCTTTCTACTACGTAGTAACCTTCTTTGTAAATTGCCATAGTTAATTAAATTTGTTAGTTAAAAATAACCAAATAGTTTGAACCAAGCAAATAGTCAAGACACTTTTTTTCAAAAGTTATTAACAATTGATCTAGTTGTCTTGAATGTCCATGTATCCTACCACTGCACCTAAGCCAACTAATGCCGCTCCAGTGTATACGATCTCTGCTTTACCAACGGGTTCCCAGTTACAACGGATTGCTTTATAGATGCAAAGTACTTCACCAACTACCGCGGCTACTCCGATTGCTATCATAATGATTATAAGTGTGATTGACGTTTTCATATTTTAAGAATTAAGATTATTGTTCCAGAAAGTTAGTTGGAATACGACCAGTCAATATAGTCGCCATTGAAGAATTGAATTGTGATAGCGTAATCGCTGCCGTGGTAGATAAGATTAACCGACCCTTCATTAAAATCAAAGAGGTTGTCGATTTCATCCCACTCAATGCTCTTTTCGTATTTCTCATAGAATTGCGCGCAGTCAAGAAGCTGTGCGTTTCTTACCGCTGTCATAGCGAGAGTCCGTCGTTGAATAAGTTCGTTTTGTAGTGACATAATGTTTATATTGTTTTCCATTTCCAATCAAAACTCGATTCTGTTTTTGCTTGGCAAGTAAAGATGCTGTATCCTTCTCGCCAACTAGAGAGATGAACCGTTCCACTTGGACTCTGTACTAATAGTTCAATATTGCTGGGCGGAGTTTCTTCATCCACCGTTTTCCATCTATTTTGTTCTGCTGCCCATTTAGCGCCAGCTATAAAACCATTAACTTGTTTATCACTCATTAAACTTTTTTTATTTAGAGTAATTTTAGAATAATTTTCAGCAGCATCTTCAAGTGTTTCTTTTTTCATAGCAGGATAATTAAAGTGTAACTTGTTCTTTTCTCATTTTATTGCAATGAATGCATTCATAGACTTTTAGAAAGCCTACCTTTTCTTTACGGTTACCCCGTGAGTCATATCTAAATAGTTCGCCGTCTTCAGTCTTTTTCCAATTGTGATTACATTTAGGGGTTCGGGGTAAATGAAATCCAACGATTAACCCAACGATTGCCGCTCCCAGTACAGGAATAATAATGTAGAATGTTTCTTCCATTTTTACTAGAGTTTAGTCAATTAAGCATTAAGAGCGTGAATTTCTGCGTATGTTAAGTTCTCCGGATTATTGTAATAGGGACTATCATTTTTCCATTCTGGGTGAAGATAATAGCGAGATTCCATTAAGTGGATTAGTTGATAACCCGTGTCCATACCGTCAATATAAATGTAGTCCTTTTTGATTAGACTAGAGAGGATCCCACGAATACTGCGAGTTGGGATTCCGGTGGCACGAGTTAGATCATGAGCATCAACGTCAGAAAAGCCAGCTTCGGCGTAGAGTCCGTTAATGAATGCGGCGAGTACCGACTGTTCCAGTGTTGTTAGAGGTTCTTGAGCAATTAGAGTTTCCATAGTTGATTAATTAATTGATAGTTAAAAATAACCAAAATACCAATACCATGCAAATATTGTATGAACTAGTTTTCACAAAGTTATTAACAATTATGCAGCAATGATTCTCTTAAGAAGATCCTCTAGGCCTTCTTTTTCTAGCGTATAGCGGGCAATCAGCCATTCTGTTGTCTGTTTGTCCTCTTCAGTTGTAAGCATTTCCATATGAAGGTCCCAGCCGCTAAGGAGAGTATTAACGGTCTTCTTACGCCCTTCAATGGCATCGTATAATAGCTGTTTGTCTTGAGATGATAGTACCATAGTTGATTAATTAATTTGTTAGTTAAAAATAACCAAATGGTTTGAACCATGCAAACTTTAGATCAACTTTTTTTCGCAAGTTATTAACAATTATTCAATCTGTTTTCCATCAATAGTCCATTTTCTATCGTCCACTTTAACAATCCGCGTTTTTTCAATTGTAGGAATACCAGTAACATTGACTACTGTGATTAGCCTTTCCAAGGTTTTTTGACATCCATTGGTTGCTGTCAGCGTAACTGTGGCTGTATAGATACCGGGTGCAGTGTACTGATGTACTGGATTGAAATCCCCAATTTGGGTAACACCGTCGCCAAAGTTCCACTCTACTTGTGTCAGTGGTTCAAAGCAAGTCAGAATAAATTCAACCCATGAATCTACGATCCAAACATAGTCTGCTGAAACATACAGAGAAGATTCAATTGGAGTTGATTGTAGGCCAAACGTGTAAGATTCGCCACTGCCCGCAATAAGAGTGTATGTTCCTGCGTTAAGATCTTGAATTGTGTCAATGATTGATGGGTACGATATCGTATCACCGCCATATATGAGAATGTATTCAACTCCTTCATCATCATTGTCGATTGTTATCAAACCTTTATCACAACCACTAAATACCTCAACACGCATGGGGTATTCAAAGAGAATCTTAAACCGGTTGTTTGAAGCCGGTGCCTGAAATGTGTAAGGAAACTCGTGTATGCCCGGAACTAAGTTGTCAATTAATCGCGCCTGAAGAGTATCGCCGTACCAGCCATTAATTCCAAGAATGAACAAACCGGTGTCTGGGTTGATTGTCAATCCTAATTGAATTTCTTTGTCATCGGTTAGCGGAGCGAACGTATTAATCACATATGCGGTTGTACCGTTGTATGTATAGATGTTATTTATGATACCTCCTAAAAGGAAAGCATCACAGCAGTTATCTGCCTCGTCAGTTGCTCCTTCCGCAAAAGCTATAATGGTTTCTCGACTGAACACATTAGGTTTTTCAATGTAAAGTCTAACGCCGTCTTGAGAACTGGCAAAGAATGAAAGACAGATTAGTAATGAGGTAAGTGTGGTTTTCATTTGCATCGTCGAAGATTGATTTTTGGCTGCTTGTTTACTTTCCATATGTTTTGCTATAATAGTCTTTTGCATTTTACCAAGATAACGGATGTGCATTAATAAAGTCTTCAGTATAGAGATGGCGGTTGTCGTTGTAACCAACCACATCCTCCCACCAACGAATACCTGCTTGTAGGCGAGGAACCGCAAAGTGTAGGACATCATCATCGTGAACATAGAAGAATAAATCATTTCGGCCGCCGGTGTCTTCCATAATTGCACCGCTTTCATCCAGGTCAGGTAACGTGGTAACCTCTGTGTGATACTTGACACGAGCGTTAAAAGTCTCTAGCATGAAGCGTTCAAATTCTTCTGCTTCGGCAGGTCCGACCAGTGTTCCTGGCCAAACACAAAGTTGTGAGTAGTTTTCCATAGCTTATTTTTTGATATGGTATGAATAGTGTTGAATAATGATAGGTCTTCCGTTGTAATCATCTCCGTCATCGTCATCATAGATGTCTTCATCCATGAATTCTTTAACCGCGTTCCAAGCATCTATGGGTAATTGTGTCCAATAGCAGTACCGAAGATATGTATTGTTTTGCCAGTCAAGACGCCAGTCAAGCGATTCAATTTCAATGCCAGCGGCTAATAGTTTTTCTGTGATAAGTTCTTTATTCATTATATGTAGATTTCATATGAATAGCCACGTTCTTCTAGTCTTCGGTTGATACGATTCCTCATATGATAACGTGGTTCAGTATCGTCAAATTCAGAGAAACGCGCTCGGATGGTAGCAATCTCTTTGTTGTAGAGCTCATTGAACTCTTGTTCGGTATAGAATTTTGAACCGTTAATTTTGGCTGTAAGTTTTTCGTAAACTTTTGTACATTTGGTGTTACCCGCCTGGGTAAACATTTCGAAGTCAAGTGTTTTTTTCATGTGTAGGATAATTAAAATGTGTGGTATGTTAATTCATATTTACCAGAGTCCATACGGTAAAGAATGATATGTAAGTATTTCTTAGCAGGATTCCCTGTACTTTTAACTTGAAGCGGAAGGTGGTATTTCACAACTGCACCGTAAGCTACGTGTTCAGTCCAAATGCTGTCGGGAAAAACAATGTTGTAACGATTCTGTGATTCAATTGTATCATAGACAAATTGAAGAGCCTCGGATTGCGTATTGAAGTAGGTGTCTGAACTGTATGTTCTCATATTGATTAATTAATTGATAGTTAAAAATAACCAATTAGACAATACCATGCAAATTTCCGGGTAACTTTTTTTCAAGAGTTATTAACAATTGGTTACATCGGGTTTAGCTGTAACATCATAAGTTTTCAAGTTCTTGTTTGACTTCTTGCCAAAATGCGTAACCTCTGTCTGCTCCCATATCACTTAGCACTTCATTACAGATATACTCACAAATACTCTTGGCTGTTACCGCATTCTTTTCATGAGAAAGTTCGTGGCACCATCTTGTGTATACATCTTTATATAACTGTTGCGCCTTTTCGGTAGCTGTCATGCTTAAAGTATTGAGTAGATACCGTACGAAATTCCAAAGACAATTTCCATACCAGCCAAGACGAGAAAAAACATTCCTAGAATGTCGGTTACTACCCAGGAGCTGTTGTAGTCACCAAGTGGAACTATAATTTCTCGGAAGGAATAGCCTTCTTTTCTTTTTGCTAGATAATTGAGAAACGCGGTAATGACCCAGCAAAGACCAAGAGCAATTGTTAAAGCGATCATAACTTTTGTATGATCGGCGGTCCAAGGCCCTGACGGTCCATCAGACATCGGTATGATAATAGGCATTAAGGTTTGTAGTAGCATAGAGAAGTTTTAAAGAAGTGTATACGTATCAATTTTGGATTCCATTTCCCGAAAGCGTTCAGCTCCTAATGCTTGTTGCAAATCCAGAGTATTGTAATAGTCGGATTGACCGACATATACCGGGCAATCATTTAGCAGAGTAAGTAAAACTCCGGTAAAGTCACGAAAATCAAGATACGCATAAACCTGGTAAACCTTCATATAGGTTCCTGGGGGCAGATAGACTGTGGCTGTTGTAGTTGTCATAGAAGATTAAGTTTTAAAGAAGTTAACTGTTAATGAGCAAGACATAGAAGACCGTAATATTCGTCATTGGTTGATACACGGAATGTAGTTTCATCCACTTCCAATTTAGGTGATTCAGCCCAACGAGTTTTTGCTTGGTAGATTGCTTCTTCTACACTATGTGCATACTCGGAATTCCATCCGCCGTCAGTAAAGCTGTAAAGATAAAGTTGTTTTTTCATATTGATTAATTTTAGCAGTTTTCAACAAGTGCAGGTACCCTCTCAATGTAGCGAATCATTGCCGCTTTTAGTCTTTCACCTTTTAGTCCCATTTCAATAAAACCGTGAAGGATCTCTCCAGCGTTACCATCGTAACGGTCAATTAGAAGTTGCTTTAGTTGTGGGATTGACAGTGTTTGTAAGGTTTCCATAGTTTCCATAGTTAATTAAAATTTGATAGTTAAAAATAACCAATTGCCCTATTCCATGCAAACGGTTTATGAACTTTTTTCACTAAGTTATTAACAATGTGTTAAGTCTTTGGCAACATCTTTACTAACCTTCTTTAAGTACGCTTGTCTTTTTTCTTGTGTAACAAACGGAACACTCCAGAATTGCGTAGTTTTTGTCTTAAACCAACCAAACACAAATGAATAGACTCCCATAACTAATCTCAGCTTTACCGAGTTAAAATAAAGTGTTAGAACCGGAAGAGCAGGAGCTCCGTGCGTTAGGTATGTTCTAACTTTCTTATCACTTAATAGAGGTTTCGGATAACCGTATAATTTGGTTAGCGGAACAAAGTTATATGCAAAACCTGGTGTGAAGATTTCATCAAAAAACATTTCCATTTTTGGTGTTAATCTAAACCACCATACTGGAGACACAATGTAAATTCTATTTGACCAGGTAACCGCGTATTTATAAGATTTCACCAAGTCAAGTTTAGAACTATCAAAATCATCGCTGTACAAATCTATTACCCTAACTGATTCATTAGCATCTTGCAAGGTTTTTTCAATTGTTTTGTAAATGCCGTTGTAACAAAAAGATTCTTTATTAGGATGCGCTATTATTATTAAGTTGTTCATTTGCGTTTTGATATTTTGTTATTGGATATTTGTTTTTGCAAAGTTGATTTGAATCGATTAATGCCAGTGTTTCTTTTTACAGCGTGTTTAGTCTTACATGACTCAACCCGCTTTCTCCATAATTTGTAACTGCTAAATTTCAGCTTACTTTTCATTAGTGATTTAACTTGGTCTTCACCTAATCCAAATTGCTCTTTAATTGCTTCAAACGGAGTGCGGTCTTCCCAGGCCATTTCTATGACACGGTCAATTTGTTCTGCTGATAAGTTATCCATTTTAATACGCAACTTTGTATGACCAATGCAATAGACCTTGCCGAGTTTTTGCAGCAAAAGATTCATCACTGATCTCTCGGTTTGATTTAGCACACATGGATTTTAGCATAGCAGAATGCCTGCTAACAAAAGATTTCCATCTGCTAATTTGTCTCTTGTCATCAGTGGATCGTCTACCATAAAAGAAGTTGATGTACCAGTTAAACCACCCGTATGGATCTTGCTCATGAATCCAGCCAGAGCTGACCCATCCATGATAGTCCATACCGCATTTAACTTGGTACTTGTTTACCGTAGTGTTATACGTAGTACTTAGCAATCTTTCATGAAGATATTCTTTATTAAGTAGAACGTCTTCATCTAAAAAATCTTCGGGAACACAGTCTAACCAATTTTTGTTAACTTCAACATTTCCAAAGTAATTCCCACCAAATACTCCCAAGACAGTCATTTCAATTGGTGAATACATTGGCGTGAAACTATCAGTGTCAGCAAACCGATATACATTGTTTTCTACATCATAGGTTGGTGTATTCTCTTCTTTGACTTTTTCATACCAAGAAGGGTTTGGCAAACCGCTATAGTAGTCCCAATACACATCTTCTGATTGTAATGATTCTTTGACTTTTTTCATTTCATAAGTAATTGCAGAAGTAGTATTGAAAAAGATAACATTAAGCAAATAATAGTTTTAATGCCAAACGGTTCACTAAACAGAGTCCAGCTAAAATAGCTAAAGACAATAGTGCCAAGTGAAAACCCAATTAACCTAGACGGCCACATTTCTCCGCCATACGCTAGTATCATATTCTTAACCGAATACATAAACAGCGCTGATATAGGTATTCCCATCAGTAAAACCAAATAGTAGTTGTTTTTAAAAAACTCATACTTCATTTGTCCTTGCAGCTGAAAAAAAGTTAATACTTGAGCTAACACACCGGCTATTATTCCAGCCACCAGACGTTCTCTGTCTACCATAAATTTTCCGAAACCCGGTTTTTTAATTAGCGTCTTCTTCTACTAAACGGTTAAAGTCATTTAACTTATCCATCCCGTAATTTGAATAGCTCTTAAGTTTTTTATTTGTTTGGTTTGCTTGAATTTTGTTTTGCTTTGTAATGAGCATCACGTACCCTACAATGTAAAAGATAAAAATGGCAAAGCCGATGCTAAACATTAGTATTTTCATGAGTTGTTTTTTAGTTTATTAAAGTCATTTTTAGAATTTCTTAGTACAATAGATAGCGACAGGATTGACGGTACCCAGATACCTACAAATATACCTTCAAGTTCATGCCCAGTAAACCATAAAGATACTGAAAACAGAAAAGAGATAAAAGCGAGAATTACTACATAGTAGCTTGCAAAGTAAAGGTGTAAATTTTTCATTGTTGTTTATATTTGGTATTAGTAAAAATGCAATTCTAAATTAAGTCTTAATCAAGAGTAGATAAGAGAGATAATGTTGCTCGGGTTCTCATAGGACCGGTATAGAATTCTTCTCGCAAAACTGCCTGTTTTGGAGTGGTCTTTTCAATTACATAGATCTTACCAGCACAGCGGGGATCATTGATTATAACCCGCATACCTCGGTAAAAGCTTCCACGAAGTAACCTAGTCCGGCGGTTGATTTCATCAATGATAGAGTGATTAATACCGCGAAGGTCTTCAGTTGATAACGCGGCAATGTCTTTTCCTAAAAGTTGTTCGAAAGTTGTAGTTTCCATAGTTGATTAATTAATTGTTAGTTAAAAATAACCAATTAGACAATACCATGCAAATCTTTTTGCACAAAGTTATTAACAATTACGCTTACTCACCAGTGATGTTTATCATATCATTATAAGCAAGCGAGCATTCATGTGCTTCGGATCCGCCTTCTTCAACTTCGGAAACTGCAAGATGATAGAAGTCAACGATTTCATCTCGGTGTTGTGGATGTTTTTCAATAAGTTCAGCCGCGGTGGCTCGTAGATCTTTTAAAGATGTCATAAGGTTTTAATTAGATGTTTGCGATGAGTAAAAATAATCGTAAGACTATTACTGCGGTTCCAAAGATTGCCGCAAAGTAAAACAATGCGTCATCAAATTGAATGCGGTTATTCTTTTTCATTAGTACACAGGTGAGGTTTTCATAACAAATTCATGACTGCGGGCAGAGATCAACTCTTCATCAGTATTCTCTGGGATCCGACTAACGATTTCCAATAAGTGAGCCATTAGGTGGCTAACTTCGACAAATCCGCTATCGTATTCCTCAATAGCATCATGCATTGCTTCATAGTCCGTTTCTGTCCACAAGCGGTGAACCCGGATTGCGTAGTCATTTCTTAAGGCCTGATACAAGCCTTGGCTGAACGCTGAAAGATATTTTTCCATGAGAGATTAAACTAAAGTGTTAAGATATGATTTACAAATTGTCAATACTTGGCGGGCAAACGATTTCCAATATTGTATAACGTTTGTGCGCATCAAAGCTGGGCATGTTTTCGTTAAACCAGGCTTTCACTTCATCAGGATCGATGGTTGCGGCAGCAATTGTTTTTTCTCTTTTCCATAGCACCGCGTAATGTGGAAGTCCTTGTGAAAGTAAAAAATCATAAATGTCTTTGCGGTTAAACTCCGGCAAGTACTCGGTAATAAATTCGTTTGCGATTTCCATAGTTGATTAATTAATTGTTAGTTAAAAATAACCAATTAGTCAATACCAAGCAAATCTTTTTTCATAAAGTTATTAACAAATAACTTTTCTTTCTTCTATGTAAAAGTAATCGTTAATTTCCGTAAGTTCACGAGTGGCTTCTTCGGTAGTGCAGTCAATGGTTTCCATAACAAGATTAAGTCCGGCAGTGTAAGCCTTTTCGTATGAAGAGTAAACACTGTGAACTGACCCCATACCAGGATGGGGTAATGCAAAGCCATAGCTGTGGTGAAGAAAATAGACAGATTCCATTTACGCGGATATGTCTTTTGCTGCAAGCGGTCCAACTTCTTCCAATGAAAAATCGCCTGATTGAATGTCAAGATCTATAATGACGTATTCATGAAGATGTGCATCTCGCCATTTAGCAGCCTCTTCGTATTTTTCTTCATAGACCGCGTCGTTTTCTTTTTCTTTATAGAAGGTTCTGATAAGTGCTTCTACATGTGGAGACACCTTTGATAGATTTCCAATTTTAATGCTCATGAGTTTGTTGAATTCGTAATGCGTGAATAGAAACAAGTGTTTTGCTGTGAAGCGACGGTGACCAGACGATTGCGATTCTTCCCTGGTTTCCTCGATAGATTAAGTCTTTGGCTCTCAAGATCTTATGATTGTTGCGAATCGTAAAGACACGGTTTTCTTTTCCGTAATTGTTATTGGTTGTCACGTGGTCCCCGTCTTCAAACGGAGACTTATCAAAGAGGTTGATGTAGGTCCGGGTAAAGTGACCTCCGTGTAAGCGTGACTGTTCTCGGTAGATCTCTTCTATAATTTGTAGTCCGCCTTTCGGGTAGACTTCTTGTATGTCTCTCTCTGTAATAGGTAAACCAAGAGGATCACCGTTGAGAAAATAGACCGCCGCGGTAGTGTCGGTATAAACGTTACCGCCATAGACAACACGGGTTAGGTATTCCTCTTGTCCTTCAACGCTCGGTCCCATTGTGACACCGCCTTCTTCGCGTTTTACATAGATGATGAGTTCATCACCGATTTCCAGGTCAGATAACTTAACTGATGTTTTGGTTGCTTTCATTACTTAACGAATTCATATTTTCCGAATCCCATCGTTGAAGATATTGTACTTACATAAGTATAAGCAGGATCCGATACTTGCGGTTGCAAGATATTTATTCTTTCATTAGAAATTGCGTTTACCGGGAAATCTGTAATCTTTGTTCCTGACACAACATACGTTTCGTGAACCTCTGGTGCAGAGTCATTAGTCAGTCCTTGTGCACTAGCAATATAGTCGGCTGGCTGAAACTTATTTTCCTTTAAGACCGATTGATTAATCTCCACTGGTATACGTTTTCCGTCTTTCTTGCCAATGGTTATCCAGCCCAAGTTTAATGCAACTTCTACAACGCGGGAAAACTGCTGCGGTCCGTAAATCGGTGTTTTGCTTTTCATCTTAGAAAGATGAGGGAAGGCCAAGCACTCAATGTCACGATACATTTCGCTCATTGACAAGTAAGTCATTGAAGAGCGAGAAGTTAGCAAGTGACGGAAGTGGCGTATTACCTTAACGTACTTTTTAGAAAACCGAGTAGGTAGCTTTCCGTTACCGTCTTTGTGGAAGATGTAGGTTGTATGTTTCATAGGGTTTAAATTTTTTGATAGAATAAAAATAACCAAAAGAATCTACTATAGCAAACTTTTATGAATAAAGTTATTAACAATATGTAAGTTTGTTTGTGACATTAGAATGATTGCAAATAACTTAATAATGGATAACGCATATAGAATAAGTAAGTTCACTAGATGTCATCTAATGAAAAGTTGTTTTGCTATTCATCATCTTTATCCATTGCACGCTTACCGCCAAGTAATGCTAACAGGGTTTCCAATTTTTCTGCGGCTTTTTCTCTTGCCATCATTTCAGAAAGAATCATAAAACCCATATATGTCAGCTTCTTTTCATACGCAGAGATTTCGTACTCACCTTCGCCAAACTCAGCTTCTTTAAGGAAGGCAATCATTTTTTCCATGACGCCGCTGACGTGAGCTTCTTCATCAATTAGGTTTTCAATTTTTTTGTCTGCAATACTTCTCCATTCTTCAGACAGTCCAAGTGCTTCGTTAATAGTTTCCATATTTTTTGTTGTTAGTTAAAAATAACCAATTGTTCAATACCAAGCAAATCTTTTATCATTGAGTTGTTGACAATTATTTTAGTCTCTTGAGTACATCGCGAATCCTGGCAAAAGTCTCAACACCAATTGGCACCGACATAAGTGATGACAAGAATTGACTAATGTAGGCATACATAGAGACCGCTTGGCCTTGTGATAGTCCAGCATTCTGAGAAAAGATAATGACGGCAGCAACCAGGAAAATTGACTTAACCGAGTTTAATGACGCCCAGTGCTTTCCTTGCAATGTTGACTGATTTACAATAAGACGTTTTCTACGCTTAAAGAAAGTCTCTATCTTTTCTTCATCAGCAGCATTCATAGTGCCAAACTTCTGTTCATAGTGTGTATGTCCTACCCGCATTCCTTGCGCTATCTTCTTATAATAGATTCTTACAATTAAGACAGTAGGTAAAAGGCAGCATGCAACGACTACACCGGTTAGCCAACTTCCTAAGAAGATGAAATACAGACTTCCTACGATTGACATCAGTGCCATGATAAAGTACTGCAGATCATTCTCTAAAAAGTTAATGAAGTTGTTGGTTAGTTCTGTCCTGGCTATTTTTGATGATGCGTCAGAATCGTCGTCTCTCTTTAAGTAGTCAAAGACAATCTCATTGTATATCTGTACATAGACTTTGGTATCATAGACCATTCTCTTATACATTAGAAGGTTCTCCGTTAAGAAGATACATAATAAGATGAGGATGAACTTATACTCTTTTACCAAGACACCGTCAATTGCTTTTCCTAAAATGTAAGGTTCCGCTAAGAAAAGAACTTGGGTGAAGAAGACATAAGCATAGATAAGTAATATCTTCCACTTATACTTTTTAATTATGTCGGTAATGTTTTTCATTCTTCTAATTTTTCCTTGTCAATTTTTTGAAGGAATCTTTCAATTCGTTTAAGTAGAAATACAATCACCAAGTAAGTAACCGCCGCAAACATCGGAACTGCAATAAACCCAGCTCCCGCAGCGGCACCCAATGAGCATGTCATCCAAATAATAGCCGCTGTTGTCAGTCCGGAGACCTTTGCCTGTGTTCGAACAATAACACCTGCTCCTAAGAAACCGACGCCGGTAACAATCTGACCTATGACACGTGTAGGATCAATAACAGGATTGATTGCGCCAAGGTAAAAACCTAAGCTGCTGTAGATACAAGATCCTAGCGAGACAAAGACAAGCGTTTTTATACCTGCTTCATGTCCGCTCATGGTTCTCTCTAGCCCTACCAAAAATCCTACAGCAATGGCAACCAATGCACGGATGCCGAAGTAGATTGCTGCATCTTTTTCATTTATCATAGTTAAGAAAACTCGGTTGATGATGAAATTCGCAAACCGTCAACATAACGATCATGGTGCTTGGAATAATCTATATAGTGTACCTGGTCTGTTGGGTGCTCTACATAGTAGGTTTTTGTGTCCCAGCCAGCTGGGCACCATTCATATGCCATTTGCAGGAATTCTTCAGGAGTAAGTACTGTTCCATATTCATCAACCACTTGCCCGCTTTTGACAAAGGTTTCCAATGAAGTCTTATTGGAATAATACTTATCATTATGAAAGTTCCAACAAAACTTCCAACCACCTGAGCGCTTACCTAGATGAATGAGGGTTTCATCAGTAAACTTGTCCCACGGAGAATAGCGGTCCCAATTGTCAGGGTTATCAATAGAGAACCCCTGGTTTATTGCTTGTGGCGAAATATCAAGGTTGGCAATTCTTTGAGCTAGTCGTTCTTTCCTAGCAATCATTTCTTCCTCGGTAGGTATGCGGTAGTAATTAGTTCCCATGTTTGTTTTTAGTTACGATAAGTTAAGACACGACGTACAAATATTGCAAGCTGTTCATCAGGATTTGCAAGGATTCTTTGAGTGCAATCGTAAGATTGCTCCGTCATTTTTCCGTTCCTGGACTTTACCTGGTACTTTACATTTACTTGCTTAGTGCGGTTTAATTGGTAAGTCTTCCAATCTGACATCCAATCACTGGTGCGAATGTGACGACGAACATATCCTGACTCATGAAGTGAGTAGCGGGTATCGGTTTCTGGGTCATAGAAACACAGTGTTCCGTTTTCTACTTGACGTGGTGTACTGATAAGCTCCAGACCCATAGTCTCTGCCACGCAATTAGTCGCTTGGCGGAATCTTGCGTTAAACTTACAGAATTTTGATGTTGCCATAATTTTGTTTTTTTAATTTATGTAATATTAACCATTTGATTTTTACAAAGCAAACTTAGGTATCACAAGTTATTAACATTTTTTATTTCACGAGCTGCGTCTCTCTCCTTGAGTACTTCCCGCTTATCGTAGTTTTTCTTTCCTCTTGCCAAAGCAATCTTTACTTTAAACCGACCTCTGACTTCTTCAATTGCCATGATGACAATCGTGGTTCCCTGAACCATGTTTTTTGCGAGAGCTAGAAGTTCTTTCTTTTTCAGTAATAGTTTTCTTGGGCGCTTAGGTTCATGTGCATAGTGTTCCACGGTAGGTGTGAGTTCCAAGTTCTTGGTCCAGAGTGCATCTTGCTCAAAGTAACAAAAGCTGTCCATCAGATTAACACGGCCGTCACGGATTGACTTAACCTCAGAGCCTTGCAAGATGATTCCTGCAGTCAAGACTTCCAAGAATTGATAGTCAAACTTAGCCTTACGATTCTCAATGTAAACTGGCTTTCTTTTTACTTTTGCTTTCATAGCTGGATTTCAAAACGTTTCT